>Ga0082212_10001994_pt1 | contig 29984 bp, 29 predicted proteins | sample TergutNt197P3_FD_71548 | JGI IMG/M metagenome (GOLD analysis project Ga0082212, IMG submission 71548) | Neocapritermes taracua P3 segment gut microbial communities from Petit-Saut dam, French Guiana - Nt197 P3 | ecosystem: Host-associated > Arthropoda: Insects > Digestive system > Gut ...
GTTTTCGGCGTGGGGATAGCTACCGTAGTCACCCAAGTCCTTTCGTCCGCAGCTTGTTTCGCGTATATGTACAGACGCTTTGAGATATTCAGGCTTACGAGCGAAGATTTTGCCGGGACGACCGGAATAGTCATGAACATATTGAGAATCGGCCTGCCGATGAGTTTTCAATCATTTTTATTGGCTATCGGCGACATGACGATAACCGGCGTGGTAAATTCGGCCGGAACGGACGTCGTGGCCGCGTACGCCGCCGGGAACCGCATAATGCAATTCGTGATGATATTTTTAATGCATATATTTCAATATATAAGAAAAATGATCCGAAATTTAAAACCGATTTTACAATTGATAACATTAGGCAAAGATTATTAGAGTATACATCTCCAAAATTAACAAAAGCATTATTGCTTTTAGATGCTTATTTGAATAAAAAACAAAAAGATTTGATTATTTTTAATTTTCAAATTGAACATATATTCCCAAAAAAATGGCAAAATACAAATTATAAAGGCTGGAGTGAAGAAGATGCAGAAAATTATCTTGAACTATATGGAAATAAAGTAATATTTGAGCAAAAACTAAATATTCAAGCAGGAAATGATTATTTTGGAAAAAAGAAATTGAAATATGCAGATTCAAAAATATCTAACGTAAAGGAATTAAGTAAATTAGAACAGAATGATTGGGTTAAAACTGATATAGAGAATCGCGAGTTAGAGTTTACAATTTCAATAATGGATTTTTTTAAAAAACATTTATTTAATAATTAAAACAGGTATTATTTACAAGTCAAGGCGAAATCTGATACTTGTTGAAAAAGAAAGCATACTAAATCAGTAAAGAGACTGAAAAAATATACATCTATAAATTTATAAAAATTGTTGATTAATATTCTCAAACTCTTAGCGTCTCTGCGTCTTTGCGAGAAAAAGGGGAAAATAATTATTGCTATAGAATATAGCCTTTAATAATGGATGCATATCCTCAGCATCTCTCCCCAAAGGCTGCGGCAAATACATCGGTGTTTTTCTTTTTGCGGCATTTGTCGCAATAAACCTTGTATTCCGCAGGCGCTTCCCGCGCACCGGCCTGTTTTTGGGACCATTCGTATTCTTCTTTGGTGGCGACGGCATTGCCGCAGGAAGCGCATCGCATGATTTTAAACTTCCTTCCCCAAATAGTGCGGGTATCTTTGGTTTCGGTACAATCGATCGCTTTGGTGGGGCAGATTATCGCGCAGCTGCCGCAGCCAATACAGTCTGCCGATGGCTCGTCGTAAGGGGTGGAGATTTTTTTTGCAGTGCCGCGGCCTACGGTGGATATGGCGCCGGTCCCAAGGCTTGCACATGCCTGGGCGCAAAGGCCGCAGAGGACGCAGGACGATACGAGGCGTTTTGCTGCCGGCCCGGCGGCCTCTGTTCCTGACGGCTTCCCGCTTTTTACATTTGCTTTAACGGAATAACGGTTTTCGTCTTTTACACCGTACATATTACAAAGCGATGCAAGCCTGTCCCCTTCGGGGGCCCTTGTTTTTAGCATCGAAAGGATCGTTTTGCGGATGCCCTTTATCTTTTCGCTTTCGGTAAAAACTTCGCAGTCCCGGCTCAGCGGGTATATACAGGAAACGACAACCTTGTTGCCCCGGCCTTCGTTTACTTCCACTACACAGAGCCGGCAGGCGCCCAGGCCGGAAAGGCTTTCGTGGTTGCACAGTGTTGGGATAAGTATGCGGTTCCTCCGGCAGACGGAGAGGACATATTCGCCTTTTTCCGCTTCGTATGCTTTGCCGTTTATTGTTATTTTTAACGCCATCAGGATGCCCTCCCTTTTGTATTAATTGCATTGAAAGTACAGGCGTTTCTGCAGCTGCCGCAGCTTACACAGGTCTTTTGATTTATTACATAGGGTTTTGCCTTGTCGCCGCTGATTGCGGAAACCGGGCAGGATTTTTTGCAGAGGCCGCAGGCTTTGCATTTTTCTTTTTGGATGACAAACATTGTAATCTTTGGACAAACCCCCGCAGGGCAGGTTTTTTTCTTTAGGTGCGCCTCGTATTCTTCGCGGAAGTATTTTATGGTAGAAAGTACGGGGTTAGCCGCTGATTTCCCAAGGCCGCAGAGCGCAGCTTCTTTCATTGCGGTACCAATTTCTTCCAGCCGTTCAATGTCGCCCTGCTGCCCTCTCCCCTCTGTTATGTCGGTAAGTATTTCCAGCATACGCCTTAACCCTTCGCGGCAGGGGGTACATTTGCCGCAGCTTTCTTCGGCAAGGAAATTGGTGTAGTAACGGGCGACTTCCACCATGCAGGTGCGGTCGTCCATTACGATTATGCCGCCTGAACCCATCATGGAGCCGTACTTGTCGAGCGTATCAAAGTCCAGCGGCAGGTCGAGCAGCGACGCGGGGATGCACCCGCCAGACGGCCCGCCTGTCTGGACGGCCTTGAATTCACGTTTGCCGGGAATGCCGCCGCCTATGTCAAACACAAGCTGCCGCAGGGTTGTACCCATCGGCACTTCCACAAGGCCGGTACGTTTTACCTTGCCGACCAGTGCAAAGACTTTTGTCCCCGGGCTTGTTTCCATCCCGATTTTTTTGTAGTTTGCGCCGCCCTTTGTAATAATGTAGGGGATGTTGGCAAGTGTTTCTACGTTGTTTAGTACCGTGGGCTTGTCCCAAAGGCCGCGCTGCACCGATCGTATATACTTGGGGCGCGGCTCGCCGACCCGCCCTTCGACAGAGGCCATTAATGCGGATGATTCACCGCAGACAAAAGCGCCGCCACCCCGTACTACGGAGATGTCGAAATCCCAGCCCGACTTTAAAATATTTTTTCCAAGGTACCCGTTTGCGCGTGCTGTCTCCAGGGCTTTGCGTACATTTTTTAGGGCAAGTTCATATTCGTCGCGTATGTACATAAAACCTTCGTTAGCGCCGATTGCCTTTGCCGCAATCGTCAAACCCTCGATAACACTGTGCGGGTCGCCTTCCAGGATGGAACGGTCCATGAATGCGCCGGGGTCCCCTTCGTCGCCGTTACATACAACGTATTTGGGGCTTTCTTCGTAACCCGCGCACTGCCGCCACTTGCTGCCGGTGGGGAAGCCCGCGCCGCCCCGGCCGCGGAGGCCGGATTTTTCCACTTCGCCTATTATTGCTTCGCCCTTCATGGAAAGCGCTTTTTTAAGCGCATCGAACCCGCCGCGCTCAACATAGTCTTTTATGCTGCCGGGCTCGATAAGGCCGATATTGCGTAAGGCAATTTTGTGCTGTTGCGCGTAAAAAGGGTTCGCTTTTTGCGAAAGCACTTTCTTTCCCGCATCGTCTTTGTAGAGCAGCCGTTCGACAACTTCGCCTTTTCCTGCGATATGGTTTATAATATCACCGGCATCTGCGGGGTTTACGTGATAATAGGAAATATCGTCGGGCATTAGCCGCACGATTGGGCCGTTTTCGCAAAAGCCGTTGCAGCCCGTGCTTTTAATGCCGCCTTTAAGGTTTACCGTTACTTTTAGCAAGCCGTTTTTTCCGGCCGCTTTTTCAAGTGCTTTAGCGACATCCTTTGCGCCGTTTGCAATACAGCCGGTGCCGCAGCAAACGAGGAGGGTTCTTTCCATAGTATCTTTAGCCATGTTTCTTCCCCCTGTATGTCTTTAATATTAATTCTATTTGATCCGGTTTTACTTTGGGGTGATATTCACCATCCACCACCATTACCGGCGCAATGGCACATGCGCCCAGGCAGTTTACCGTTTCTACGGTGAATTGGCGATCCTTTGTGGTTTCACCGGCTTTTATTTTAAGTGTCCTTTCCAGGGCATCGAGGATTGTCGGGGCGCCCCGTATGTGGCAGGCAGTCCCGTCGCAGACCCTGATAACATGCTTGCCTTTTGGTTTAAGGCTTAACGCCCGGAAGAAAGTCGCCATGGAATACAGCGCGGAAAGCTTGACGCTAAGATACGCCGAAACCGCTTCCAGGCTTTCCCGGGGTATATAACCAAACCTGCGCTGTATATCCTGAAGTATTGCCAGGGAATAGCGTTTTTCCTTTGGATATGTTTTTAGTATTTTGGAAACATCATTTATTGAAATTGAAATAGCCAATTTATACCTCCAATAACAAAAAGAATTAAAATAAGATCAACGAATATCACGAATATAATTCTATTTTATTCGTTTCAATTCGTATTATTCGTTGATCCTTTTTATTTTTCATTACCCTCCGGCGACGACGGGGAAAATGTCCACCCTGTCGTCGGGATTGAGCGGCGCTGCAGTCCCGCCCAAATGGCTGACATGACGGCCGTTGATTAAAAAAATTATTTCCGGGCCGAATTTATCTTCATTGATACCTTTACCATTACCGCCGGAATTACCCGGCGGAAAAAACTTTTGCTGTAACTTTTCGCCGTACCGGGCGCAAAGGGAATGGGCCAGGGCGCCGGCGGTTTCCTCGTAGGGAATATCCGCCTCGGCGCAGCCTGTAAAATTTCTAATATAGGCAAAAAACCTGACCCACACTTTTATAACGCTTTAACCTTTAAGCCCAAGAGTCCCGAGTTTTTCCTTGGTCGGCGCCCCTTCGGTATCCCAGCCGCGGAGTGCATAGTATTCCTTAAGCATAACTTCGAGCTGGGTAACTTTGCCTTTGGCTGCGCCGGATGGCAGCGCTTCTCGGAGGAGCCTCGGCGGCAGGGTATCTTTTTCCACCCCTGCTTTCATATTAAATTTCTTCTCGAGGTTCCAGACACGCTCGCCCTTAAGGAGGATATCGTCGTCGCTCTCGTCGCTACCGATTGCTTCCCTGTACTGGGCGGCAAGTTCCGGCAAACCAAGGCCAAAGGTGGTAAAGAGGCAGACGCCAAGTGAGTCGATCAGGGCGGTAAGGTCCTGGAAGACTTTGAGCATCCCTGCCTTGCCTTCGGTAACAAGGGGATCCATCTTTACCGGTACGCCCAGGAGTTCCGGCGAAGTCATGTACCCGCGTACATGGCAGCCGCCGCGGTTACTGGTGGCGTATTCCAGGCCCATGCCCTGCGCGGCGCGGCCGTCATAAGCGGGCATCTCCTGTTTTTTGGTGGACATGGAAAGATCGGCGGCGCCTTTTTTGTTGGCCATGCGCCAGGAGCCCTGGGCAAGTTCTTTGCCGAAGCCTTCGAATTTACCAACAAGCTCGGTCATTGCCACAATGCCTTCGGCATCGCCGAAGGGGAGGGGGCGGCCAATTTCTTTTTCGGTAAGGAGGCCTTTTTCGTACATTTCCATTGCACAGGCAATGGTCGCGCCAAGGGTGATGGGGTCCATGCCGTATTCATTGCAGAGGAAGTTGGCTTTGCAGATTGCGGCCAGGTCGTTAACGCCGCAGGATGCGCCGTAAGCCCAGGCAGCTTCGTATTCGGGGCCTTCGCCCTGGGAAGCAAAAGGACCGGAAGGAATTCTCGAAAGCCTTCCACAGGCAATGGAACAGCCGAAGCAGCCCTTGTTTTTTACAAGGAATTTTTCTGCAAGGCTTTCACCGCCAATGTCGTTGGCGCTTTCAAATTCGCCGCCGTCCCGGAAGTTACGGGTGGGCAGCGCGCCCTGTGAATTGATAATATTTACCAGGACGTTTGTCCCGTAGGTTGGGAGCCCTGTCCCGCCAACGGGGTCGGCTTTAAGTATCGCCCTTGCTTTTGCCGCTTCCGCCATGAATTTTTCCGGGCGGGCGACAGACACGCTGCCCGAGCCGCGGACGACAATGGCCTTAAGCTTTTTGCTCCCCATTACCGCCCCAAGGCCCCCGCGGCCTGCGGCGCGGTTTTTGTCGTTCATAACACCGGCAAAGAGGACGCCGTTTTCCCCGGCAGGCCCAATACAGGCCACCCTGGCAGCAGGTGTAGTTTCTTCGTTGAGTTTATCCGTTGCCTCATGAACTTTCTTTCCCCAAAGATGATCCGCTTTGCGGATCTCTACCGCTTCATCGTTGATGTATATGTAGACCGGTTTTTTTGCAACACCTTCGACGATGATCCCGTCGTAACCGGCATACTTGAGTTCCGGCCCAAAGTGGCCGCCGGAATTGGCTGCGCCGATGGTCCCTGTAAGGGGCGCTTTTGTTACTACTTCGTAGCGTCCCGGCGAGGCGGCGAAGGTCCCGGTAAGGGGCCCTGTCATATAGATGATTTTATTGTCCGGGCTAAAGGGGTCGATTTTTGGGTTTACTTCGTCGCAGTAGATTTTTGTGCCCAGCCCCCGGCCGCCTACAAAGTCGTTGGCGTCTTTCATGTTCAGGGCTTCTTTTTTGATTTCTCCGGTTGTTAAATTGATCCGGAGCAGTTTTCCTATCCATCCGTTCATTTTGCCGCCTCCTCTGCACCGAATACATTCTTAAGGGTAAGGGCTATGGCCTTTTTCCGTCCGAGCCCGTCTTCCTCTTCGGTATAAACCAGGCACCCCGCGGGGCAGTACTTGGCGCATCCCGGATCGCCGTCGCACAGGTCGCATTTCACGATCTTTCTGCTGGCCTGGTTAAAGGAAACATTCCCCATGGGGCATGCGTTAACGCACAGTTTGCAGCCAATGCACTTCCCGGCGTCGTTTTTCACGGTGCCGCATTCGTCCTGGTACATTGCCCCAACAGGGCAGACTTTGACACAGCAGGCGTCTTCGCACTGCAGGCACATCATCGGTACCGAGATGATTGCCTCTTCGTACTCAATTACCGAAACCGCGGAATTCCGGGGATTAAAGTTTTTCCCCCTGTTCCAGGAACAGATGATTTCGCAGGTACGGCATCCGACACATTTTTCCGGCTTAATCATGAGTTGTTTTGCCATTTGCCACTCCTTCCGGAAAAAAGAAAAACCTGATCCCTCAAATTACAAGAACAGGTAATAAAAACACCCTATTTTAAGCAATTTGAGTGGTCAGGCCCCTTTGCAAAATGGCGGGCAGCCGGGTTTCCCCTGCCACCTATCGACCTAACCGGCATGTCCTGTCATGGATGACTAACTTACGCCTGTAAGGTTCGGAGCTTGGTTTTACATTTTTCCTTACAATAGTATACCATTGGTTTTTAAGGGTTGTCAAAGAAAAAAATTGCAATTATGGAAAATCCAGGTAAATGCCAAAACAGTCCTTGACAAAGTTGCTCGACTAATTTACTATTAAAAAGTAAATTGGTCGGAGCTTAATATGTATATAGTTCGTCATGCAGATGCGGTTTTGCAGAACCTAAGGCGTCATTTTGGCGCAGTACTCGTAACTGGCCCCCGGCAGGCAGGGAAAACCACACTTGTAAACGAAGCCATAATAAAAGCAGGCAGAAGAAAAATTAATCAGGTTACTCTGGATGATCCTGTAATTCTTGAAACAGCCATTAACGAGGCAGGGAGTTTTTTTAAAGATTATAAACCCCCCGTTTTTGTTGATGAAATCCAGTATGCGCCGAACCTTTTTCATTATATCAAGATGATTATTGACAAAGAAAAAAAAAGCGGGCTTTTTTTTCTTTCTGGTTCGCAGCAATTTTCGCTTATGAAAGGGATAAGCGAAACCATGGCCGGCAGGGTTGGCATTGTAGACATTTTGGGTCTTTCCCTAAGGGAAATTAATAATGATCCATTCAGCCTGCCGTTTACTCCAGAGAGAAAATATGTGGATACCCGCAGCAAAAGCCCCCCTAAATGGCATTATGATGCTCTTTGGGGAATAATCTGGCGGGGGACATTGCCTAAACTTTATGCAGACCCCGGGATACCTGCGCATAATTATTATGCGTCATATCTGCGGACTTATATGGAAAGAGATGTCCGGGCTCTTCTTAATATTGGCGACGAAAAAAAATTCCTTGTATTTATCCGAAGCGCTGCCGCAAGAACCGGCCAGATGCTGAATTTGACAAAAATGGCAGACGATGCTGATATTTCCAGAAGTACCGCAGAAAGGTGGCTTTCGATTCTTATGGCAGCCAATATTGTTTTTCTGTTACGTCCTTTTTATACAAATATTGGAAAACGGGATATTAAGACCCCAAAACTATATTTTCTTGAAACTGGCCTTATAAGTTATTTAATTGGCTGGGACACCCCAAAAGTTCTGCGTAACGGGGCGATGGGAGGGGCAAGTTTTGAAACATTTGTTATTGCTGAAATTTTAAAAAGTTATATCAATAAAGGAATTCAGGCTCCCTTATATTATTACAGGGACAAGGATAACCGTGAAATTGATCTCTTAATCTGGCGGAACGGGTTTCTTTTCCCAATAGAAATTAAAATGACATCAAATCCCGGTAAAAATCACATAGCTTCTTTTGGGGCCCTTAATAAGCTGGCTTCCCCGTATTTACGAGGGCAGGGCGCTTTAATTTGCTGTTGTGACAGGCCTGTATCTCTTAACTCCACCGATCTTGCACTTCCAGTAGGGTATATATAATTTATATTATTCGCAAGCTGGTTTAACACCCCGCCCTTCAGGGCGGTTTGAGACGACAGGAAATTGGGTTGTAATGGTGTTAAACCAGCATACAATCCATACCTATCAGAACCAACATACCCCGTCCCTTCAGGGCGGGGTTGTTGATACCACTATAAAATCTTCCGATTTGAAATTGCTGTAATACCTTCCGTTTTCTGCGTTAAATTGTATGACAATAAAGTCACTGCCGTTCATCCCGCCCTGGTAGTACATTGAGTATTCGTCTTTCCACAGTTCTTTTTTGATTTTTTTGTCTTCCAGCACTACCATTGTGCCTTTTAACATTACGCCGCGGAAAAACCGTTTGTCAAAAAAATAGATGCATGCCTTTGGGTTTTTTCTGTACTGCTTTACCCTTATGGAAGGGCTGTTGGTATGCCAGTAAAAAGTTTTTATGCCTTCCCGTTTGCAGGGTGGGAGCATTGCCTTGGTGTTGGGGTAGCCTTTTTCGTCAACAGAGCTTATAAAACTAACCCCCTGTTTTTCAATCAGGTTTCCAATTGTCTGTTCGGGATCCCTCATCATGTAACTTTACCTCCGTTTTTGGTACATTGGGCATTTTAACTAAAAATAAATTCGATTAAGCAATGCCTGCTCGTAAACCCGTTTTTTTCCAGAGTTCTTCTGGAAGCAATATTGTCAACTGAGCAGCCGCAAACGGGGATAAGGTTATTTTCCAGGCAGTGCTTTTTAAGCCATGCAATTATTTTTGTTGCATAGCCCTGATTGCGGAAGACTGGATTTGTCCACATCCCAATGTCATAGAAATTTTTATCCGGAAGTATTTTTATCAGGAAACCGCAGCCAATTAAATATTCCCCCTTCCAGAAAAGATAGATCATTTTATTGTTTACCATGTATTTTAATTCTTCGGGGCTTTCGTACAGGCCGCTTTCAAATTGCAGTAAAAAGTGAATGTTTATTGCGGCAGCCAGGCGCACAGAAATCCCGTTATCCCAGGTGCCGGTTACGCTGTTTGTGTAATCCCTGAACAGTGTCCCGTATATCCGGCTTCTCTTGCAGAATGTATGGCAGCAGGTAATAAGAAGCGGGTCGAAAGATTTACAAAACGCTTTACTTACAGAAAACTCATCAAGAACCTGTTTAAATATTACTTCCCTTTCTACCGCATACTTGCCAAGTAAATGAAATTCAACAAGGTAATTGTTTTTTGAAAGTATAAAATAACCGATGAATCTCCTGCCGCTTAATATTTTAAAACATGTCCCTTTTACGATAATCCATTCGATTAAGAGTTCCTGCGGCAGCCCAATAACCCGGAAATAGTCTTCCCTTATTTTTTTGAGTATTGCAAGACCGGTTGGTTCAAATTTTATAATATTTTTTTGCATACCATTGTTACACCTGTTAATTGATTTGCGAAACTCAGTTTCGCGCGCATTCCCCTTCTTGGCCTTTAAGTATGGAAAGGCCGTGCTGCAGATTGTTGATAATTAACTCCAGGTTTTCCCTCGCTGCCCGCGGGCTTCCGGGAAGGTTGACGATAAGGGCGCTCCCCCGGATCGCGGCAATTGCCCGGCTTAACATTGCCCGCTTGGTGATTGCCATGCTTCCCGCACGCATCGCTTCGGCAATGCCGGGTGCCAAACGTTCCGCAACAGCGGCGGTCGCTTCGGGCACACGGTCGCGGGGGGAAAAGCCCGTGCCGCCTGTTGTAAGGACAAGGTCTGCGAGGCCGTTGTCGCAGATACGTTTTAGTTCAGCTTCCAGCCCGGCCTGATCGTCGGAAAGCAGGGTATTACCCGCAACTGTGTAGCCGGCGCTTGCGGCAAGCTCCCGTATTACAGGCTCGCTTTTATCCTCCCGTTCCCCCCGTGCGCCTTTATCGCTTGCAGTGATAATCCATACTCGAAAGGATTTTTTTCCCATATTAGTATTATCCGCTCTGGCATTGTCCTGTAAATTTTGCCGGACTGTCATTTCATCCCCAACACCAATAAACCCGCCGCAGAGGACTTTGGCAAAAACACCTTCGCGCGGCATGATGCAGTCGCCCATGGTTTTATAGATTGCGCAGTGGCTGTGGCATTCTTTTCCAATCTGGGTCAGTTCCAGAAGCACTTCCCCGCATTCAAAAAGCGTCCCTACGGGAAGGCTGCGGAAATCGATGCCGTCTACGACAAGGTTCTCGCCAAAGTCCCCGTCTTCTACTTTTGCGCCGCTTGCCCTGAATGCTTCTATTTTTTGGAAAGAAAGCAGCGATACCTGCCGGTGCCAGGGGCCTGCGTGCGCATCGCCTGCAATGCCATGATTGGGAATGAATTCGGCTTTTCCCGCATTGCGTTTTGCCGTCCCCTTTTCGGGGCTGGTGCATACTGCCAGGACTTTACCCATGTAGGAATTATACCACAAAAGATAGTCCGGGATACCCGGCAGTGCAAGGGTTGGCACATAATTTCTTTCTTCCACTGTGATTTCCTCTGAAGGTATGTTTTTTAAATAAATAACGCGATATACTTATTGTATGAAGACACACATATTTATGGGGCTTGCCGCATTTGGTATGGCACTAGTGCTGGTGTACGCCGCCTGCAATAACCACACCCACGATTGGGTATGGACAATCGACGCAGTAGCGGCAACCTGCACCAGTTCAAGCAAGGATACCGCCGTCTGCTCGGAGTGTGGCGCGGTAACTGATAAGGCCGGCAGCGTTGCCGCCCTTGGGCACACCGACGGGGCGGCAGCGACCTGCACCACGGCTCAGACCTGCATGGTCTGTAGCGAAATACTGGCAGCTGCACTGGGGCATGAATATGACTGGGTAGTAACAAACGATACATCATACCCGGCTATATCAACAGGAACCTGCTCGCGTGATGGACACACTGAAACGCGTGGTACTGCTATTGGCGACAAAGGCCCTGGCGGCGGTAAAATATTTTATGTGGGGACCTTTACCATGACAGACAACAGCTCAACCGCCCACTACCTGGAAGCAGCCCCTTCTAATCAGGGTACGGGTATCAGGTGGGCAACTGCAACAGCAAGCCCGTACGCGACTGTATCTACAGACGCAAATGCGACAGTTATTGGTTCAGGAAGGAGAAATACGGCGCTTATCATTGCAGGAGATCCGTACAGCACATACAATCACGCAGCTTTATTGTGTAAAAATTACATAAACAACGGGAAAAATGATTGGTTCCTGCCCAGCTTTGACGAACTGTCCGAGATTTATAATAATCTGGTTAATGGCAAACCAGACCATGGCTATGAAATGGGGACAGGTACTGCAAGCAGTTACTGGTCTTCGTCACAGTACAGTGTTGATACCGCACGATACAGGCAATTTTCCAGTGGCGCTGTCTCCAGTGGACATAAGTATCAATCACAACCTGTCCGTGCCATAAGGGCGTTCTAAAAAAGGTGACTGACACCAATGAGCGAATGCTGCTGCCAGAATAATGACTGCAAATGCCAGAGTAGCACGATAGAGGTAACAACTGTTTCTACACTGCTTTCACTTAAGGATCTGCTTGGGGCATGGAAAGTCAGATGGGGCATCGGGCGCATGAATTACCTGGTCAAGCCCGGAATCTATGCTGTCGGGAAACCGGATACTGCTTCACCTGTGCTTGTAAGCGCAAATTATAAATTAACCTTTGATGTACTGCGTAAAAACCTGACAGAAACAGACAGCTGGTTATTGATACTTGATACAAAGGGGATTAATGTCTGGTGCGCAGCAGGAAAGGGGACCTTTGGGACGGATGAACTCGTGAACCGTATTAAATCGGCCGCCCTGTCAGATATTGTTTCGCACCGTAACCTGATTTTACCACAGCTTGGCGCGCCCGGCGTAAGCGCCCATGAAGTAAAACGTCAGACAGGGTTTACCGTAAACTACGGGCCTGTCCGGGCAAACGACATAAAGGAATATATAGCCGCTGGTTTTATGGCAGATAAAAAAATGCGGTCGGCGAATTTTAATTTTTTGGACAGGCTTGTCTTAACACCTATGGAACTTGTTGAAGCGGCAAAAATTTCCATCGGTTTATTCGGGGTTTTGTTTTTACTTAACCTTTTTGCAGTTCGGCCTTTCGGTATACAGGATTTTTTTGTTTATTGCGCCGCTGTCCTGGCCGGGACTGTACTTACTCCGGTACTGCTCCCTTTTATTCCGGGGAAGGCCTTTGCTTTTAAAGGATGGCTGTTGGGGGCAATTGGCACAGCCTGTATCGCCTGGGCAAATGGCTGGTTCGCACCGCCTTTTTTGCTTCTGGGAATTGGATATATGCTGGCGCTTCCCGCCCACGCTGCGTTTTTGGCAATGAATTTTACCGGCGCATCCACCTATACGTCTTTTTCCGGCGTAATAAAAGAAATGAAAACCGCAGTCCCGCTGATTATTCTTTCCATTGCGGCAGGTGTAGTCCTTGTCCTGATTAAGACTTTTACCGGTTAGGGAGGCACAGCATGAAGCATCAATACTTAAAAAACGTTGCAACATTACGTTTATATTCTGATAAATGCGTTGGCTGCGGAAAATGCGCCGAAGTATGCCCCCATGGGGTTTTTGGTACAGAAAACGGCAAAGTAATAGTTGTTGATAAAGACAGCTGTATGGAATGTGGGGCCTGTGCAAAAAATTGCCCGGCAGAGGCCCTTTCCGTAGATGCCGGCGTTGGCTGCGCCCTCGCTGTAATTAAGGGCTGGCTCGCAGGAACTGAACCCTCCTGTGACTGCGGCGCCGGCGAATGCTGCTAAATTAAATAAGTATATCCTTTCAATCGGGGGCATACCAATGCTTTTTACCCCCCGATTCCCGACATACCGCCGCGATGTTCCACCGGGGGGGCATTGTATACGCCGGAAAGTGAATGGAAGCGCGGCTTTTTAGCGGCTATTTCTGTAATTGCACGGGACAGCTCTTTATCATCTGCGCCGCTGCGAAGCAGTTCCCTAATATCCAAACCCAGTTCGTCTGACAGGCAGAGTTTTAAAAACCCATCTGATGTAAGGCGGAGGCGGTTGCAGGTTTCGCAAAAGCCGCTGCTGATTGCATTGATAAACCCGATTGCCCCTGTAAAACCCGCGGGCTTGTAATATACCGCAGGGCCGTTGCCCATTATACCCGAATAAGGGGTTAGTGTACCAAAGGTTTTTTCCAGCAGTTTTATTATTTCACTGCCGGGAACAGGCTTTAAATTCGCGGCGGAACCCAGAGGCATTAGCTCAATAAAACGGACAGCGATATTTTTATTTTTTGCCAGCGCCGCCATGGGGAGGATTTCTTCTTCATTAATATTTTTTACCGGCACGCAGTTTATTTTTACATTGATATTTTTTCCAAGCAGGCGATCCAGCGTTTTCAGGGCGGCGTTCGGCATGGCATCGTTATTGCCGGTGATTTTTTTATAACGCTCCTGGTCAAGGGCATCGAGGCTTATGTTAATTGAGTCCGGCAGCGCACCCAGCGATTCCGCTTCGTCCAGATACGATCCCAATAAAAGCCCGTTTGTCGTAAGGGTAACTTTTTCTATACCGGGAAGTTCTTTTAGGTTTTTTATAAACAAAGCAGCACCCCGGCGTACCAGGGGTTCGCCTCCTGTTACTTTTATTTTATGTACGCCCAATTCCGCCATAACCCTGCAGACACGGAGCAGCTCCTCAAAACTCAGCATGGAGCTGTGGGGTTTCCACTCCACACCATCGGGTGGCATGCAGTAAACACAGCGGAGGTTGCAGCGGTCGGTAACAGAGACCCGCAAGTAATCAAGGGTCCTGCCGAAAGAGTCAGCTAACAAGAGGCTCTTCCGGAAAGTTATTACCCCCAGACCACTCTGTCTTACCGCTTTGTATACTGGTTAAATGGTCAGGCGTCCGCTTAAAATGTCCGCTCCTGCCGCCGGATTTTTCCATTAGCTTTATATCGCCAATGACCATCTCCCTGTCCAGGGCTTTGCACATATCGTAAACAGTAAGCAGGGCAACGGATACGCCGGTAAGCGCTTCCATTTCTGCCCCGGTTTTCCCGGAAAGTTTTACGGTACATTCCGCCGCGATTTCTTTTTCCTTTTCGTTGATGGAAAAATCGACTGTGCATTGATCAAAATTAAGCTGATGGCACAGGGGGATAAGTTCTGCGCAGCGCTTAGCTGCCATTATCCCGGCAATGCGGGCGGCGCCGAGCACGTCGCCTTTTTTGGCTGTCCCGCCCAGCACAGCTTTTATTGCTTCATCGTTCATGGAGATGACCCCCTCTGCAACGGCAGTGCGGGCGCTTATGTCTTTTGCCGAGACATCAACCATGATCGCATTGCCGCGATTGTCAAAGTGGGTAAAGTCTTTTGCCATTACCCGCCCCCGCAAATGGGTAAAAAGGAAACTTCATCCCCGTTCTGTAAAATTGTTTTATAATGTTCCCGATGCAGAATGCTTTCCCCATTAACTGCAATAAGCATTGTCTTTGCGGTTTTTTCCGCTTCCCCGCCGAAATTGTTTTTTATGTGGCGCAGTATATCTTTTACCGCTGCCGCATCAATTTGCTCAACGGCAATTTTTGTGAGTGCCGCCAATTGCCCCCGGTATTTTACTGTAACCTGCATTAGTACCTCTTAAATTGCAATTTTGAAAAATTTATTACCACGAACCACACGAACAAAGATGAGTTGGTAATAACCAATAATTCATACTTAACCTGTTTCAATTCTTAACCGCTTTAGGCGGCATGGATGCCGCAAAAATAAATGCTTTAGGTGGAGTTTTTTCAATGAAAAAACTCCCAGGTTAAGAATCAGCATGGAAGCTGATTCTTAACCGCTTTAATGTTTTAGCTACGGGAATCCCCTTCGTGTCCCAGCCCCGCACTTTGTAGTATTGCTTTACCATTTTTTCCAGGGGGACTATGTGTTTGGGGTTTGAGGTACCATCCCTGGCAAGCTGGGGTGTTTTGGTCAGGCGATCGGGCAGGGAGTCATCTGCGGCAGTCAGCCCTTCGCGTATGTTAAAGAGCCGCTCCAGATTGTAGCTGCGTTCGCCGAATGCAAGGAAGCTGCCGGTGTACATGGGGAAGCCGGTCGCAAGGCGCAGGGCTTCGGCATGGGGCATCAGAAAAAATGAATTAAACCTAAGCAGCGGTTTTGATACAAGCAGTAACCGTATAACCGCGCCCGAATGGGAAAAAACTTTTCCGGTAAAGCGTGTAACAGAATGGTTGGGGCCAAGTTTAAAAAAGATTGACGGTATAAAAGTCTGCGCGGAAAAAAGGCAGAAGCCCGCTGAGGATACAGCTTCCAGGGTATCCTGGAAAAAAACTGTCAGCTCAGCTTTGCCTGCCGGGCTTTGCGCGTCGGTTGTAAGCACGCCCACCGATTCCAGCAGGGCGAGGTAACCGCCGTTAAGGTGGCAGCCGCCCCTGTTGCTTACCGCGTAACCCAGCCCCATACCCACTGATCGCCTGGGTTCGTACGACGCCATCTCGAGGCCCTTGGAGTGCATGGCGAATTCTTTTCCGCCGTATTTTTCGCTCATCCATTTGCTGCCGTTTGCCAGGTCTGTATATATGCCCTCGCGGCTGGCTATCTTGTGTAAAACATCTTCCAGGTTATCTGTCCTGCCGAACTCAACACCGAAATCCGCAAGGCCTTTTTCCTTTAGTTCCATGGCGAAAGCGATAGAAGATGCCGCAGTGATCGTATCCATTCCCAAAAGGTCGCAGGCGTAATTAAGATCGATAATTTTACGCAGGTCTTTTGCGGCGATGTTGGGGCCGAAAAAACCGGCGGTCTCGTATTCGGGGCCCTTAATCTCCCGCTCGCCTTTATTGACCCGGCGTTCGCAGCGTATAGGGCAGCTTACACAGCCCGAGTTCCGGGTAAGCTCTGTCTCGGCAAGTGTCTCGCCGCTTACGGCATCGGCATCGGGATCGCGGCCGTAGGTAAAGTTGCGGCAGGGCAATGCGCCGCTTGCATTGGCCTTGTTTACAAGGCCGGCCGATCCGTAACGCGGCAGGGCATCCCCTGTCATGGGATGGCTGCGAATAAAACGCACCCATTTTTTTATAAAGCGCTCCAGTTTTTCTTTGTGAACCACTGCCGGCATTTTTGTACCGTATGCGCTGAGCGCCTTAAGGTTTTTTGATCCCAGTACTGCGCCGCTGCCGCAGCGCCCCGCCATACGCTCGCCGCTGGCAGTGGCTGCAAAGCGCACCATGTTTTCACCGGCAGGCCCTATCGCCAGTTTACCGTGGTGGGCGGGCAGTTTTTCCTGCGCCGCTTCGGTATCAAGGCCCCAGAGTTCTTCGGCGGGGAGTACCGACACGGCGCCGTCGGTAATTTCGATCCGCGAAGGTTTTTCGGCGCGGCCGGAAATAATAATACCGTCAAAGCCCGCCCGCTTTAACATTACACCGAATGTCCCGCCGCAGTTAGACGATGCGATCCCCCCGGTTAATACATTTTTAAAGGTCATGTTAAAGCGGCTGGAGGATGGTGCGCCTGTCCCGTTAAGCGGGCCGGTATTAATGATGATCACGGCGGCGGGGTCGAGTGCCGCTGTCCCCTGCGGCATTATATCCAGCAGCAGGCGGGCGGCCAGTGTTTTGCCGCCAATATAGTTGCGGTAATAATTTTTATTTATTACAAAATTTTCCGCAATTCCGGTAGTTAGATCAATTTTTGCGTAAACAGGAAGTGTCATTTCTCTTCCTCCATTTTAATTGCCCCGACAGGGCAGTGTGATTCGCAGATGCCGCAGCCCACACATTTTTGCGGATGGGCAAGGGCGGCATACACCTTAATATCCCCCTTAAACCTGGGCAGGGAAACCTGCAGCGCCCCCGGCGTACAATCGTTAACGCAGATCGAACAGGCGCTGCATTTTTCTGCATCAACAACAGGCTTTGGCCATAGGGGGCGTTTTACCTGGGTACAGGTTTTCCCCCCGCTGTCCCTGATCGCCCCTTTGGGGCAAACCCTGCCGCAGACCCCGCACTGGACGCAGCGTTTGTCGTTTATAACATGCCGTGTGTCCTTTTCCCCACTAATTGCAAAAACCGGGCAGAGTTTTGCACATAAGATACAGCCGCTGCATTCTTCGCCAATAGTATATGCCATTTTCCTTTCCGACAGCCGAATGCTTTCTATCATCATGCCAAAGCGCTCTTTGCTGTAGATAACAGGGACAGGATAGACAGGGTTGCTTTCTTTGTGCGCCCACTCAATCATCTGCGGAATGTCTTCGTTCTTTATGCAGTCAAAACCGCCGGGGATCCCCATACGCTTGTTCATGGCATAAATTTCATCAATAAAAATCCGGGCTTTTTCTGCATTTGTTTTGCTGTCTGTTTCGGACACCAGCCCTGCGACTTCTGCCATTCGGGCAAGTTTTTTGTGTACTTTTTTACCGTAATCATCCAGCACTTTGGGAAGTATAACGGCGTTTGCCAGGCCATGCGGTGTATTATAAAGGCCCCCCAGTGTATGGGCGATGGCATGAATGTTCCCAACCCCGGAACGGGAGAAGGAAAAACCTGCCTTGTACGAACCGGTAAGCATTGCCTGGCGCGCTTCGATGTTTTTCCCGTCGGAATATGCTTTTTCGATGTTATCAAAAATTATTTTTACAGCCTCGAGCGCAAAACCCTGGCTCTCTTTGGTATAGTTTGCCCAGCAGAGGTAAGCCTCGACCGCATGTGTCAGCGCATCCAGGCCGGTGGCGGCAGTTATTGCCGGGGGCAGGCCGATTGTTAGTTCCGGATCAAGCACCGCATAAAGGGGGGCAAGGTTAAGGTCAATAATGGCGTATTTATGATGGGTATCGGTATCCGTGATTAGGGCGGCGATGGTGGTTTCACTCCCCGTCCCGGCGGTGGTGGGGATTGCGATAAAGGGCGGGAGTTTTTTCCCAACTTTAAAAAGGCCCCCCATCTGGTTTACCGTTTTTTTTGGACGGACAATCCGGGCAGCTGCCCCCTTTGCGGCATCTATGGAAGATCCGCCCCCCAGTGCGATAAAGCTGTCGCACCCGTCTTCCAGGTAGCGTTTTTGAATCGCGTTCACCATATTTACCGATGGGTTTGGCTCCACATCGCTAAAAAGGGTATACGTGATCCCGGCTTTCTCCAAAACGCCGGTTATTCTGCTTGCCACCCCTGCTTTTATTAGCCCGTTATCTGTTACCAGGATAGGCTTTTTAACTTTTTGGCTCTCTAACAGCTCCGGGATGCGGTTTATGCTGCCGGCCCCCTCGACGCAAATTGCTTTTCGCCATGGGAGGAACTGCCCCCCAATGTGCAGGAAAAACTGGAAAATTCTGCAATAAATGGCAAACATTTTTTTCTCCCTGTAGTTATTTGATAGCTAAAGTATAGCATGTTTTTCCGGGACTGACAGATTATGTTTATTCATATATACTTTTACCCATGAAAACAAACGACTATTTAATTGATTCGGGGAAGCCCGTTAAACTTGATTCCTTTGCCACACGGTACGAAGGAAAACTCACCAAGGAAGAAGGGCTTGTTATGCAGGCGGATCTGACAGCGCGGCTGCAGACCCTCCAGGCGCTTCTTTATGCAGATGGCAAAAAAGCCCTCCTTGTTGTACTGCAGGCTATGGACGCGGCAGGCAAAGACTCTACCATTGGGAACGTCTTTGGGCCCATCAACCCCCAGGGCTGTAAGGTCGTTTCCTTTAAAGTGCCCAACTCGACAGAACTTGCCCACGATTTCCTCTGGCGCATACACCAGAATGTGCCGCGCAGGGGGCATATTGGGGTTTTTAACCGCTCCCACTACGAAACCGTCCTTGTTGAGCGTGTTAAGGAACTTGCCCCAAAGGAGCTTATAAAAAAACGCTACGACCATATTAATAATTTCGAAGCGCTGCTCCACGACGAAGGTACACGGGTTGTAAAGTTTTTCCTGCACATTTCCAGCGAATACCAAAAAGTGCAGCTTCAGGAAAGGCTTGATACGCCGGGGAAGCTGTGGAAATTCAGCACAAACGATATACCAGAAAGGCTCCGCTGGGACGATTACCAAAAAGCCTTTGAGCGCGCTTTCGAAAAATGCTCCACCCCAAATGCGCCCTGGTATATTGTGCCTGCCGAGCGAAAATGGTTCCGTAACCTGGTTGTAACGCAGGTTCTTGTGGATACCCTGGAAAGTTTGGATCTGCAATACCCCAAGGCTGATTTCGATCCTGCAGAGATTAAAATCCCATAAGCAGCTTTTGCTTTGCGGCGGTTTTATGTAAAGGAAACTGTATCGCCGGCGCGGACATTGCCGCTCTTTGCTACCTTTGCAAAAAGGCTCATGCCCCTTAGGGGGCATTGCCGGCCTGCTTTTAGAACAGGGCATTCCCTGTAGCAATGTTTGGTTTCCCCGGTAATTACTACCTCCGCTTCTCCAACTGCAAGCCGGGCGTCGTTTTTTAGTGCTTTGGGGTCAATGCCCCCTATTGTGATATTTTCTTTAAACCGCGAAAGGCAGAAGCTTTTTGTTTCCTGGTATTCTATTTGTTCCCTGGTTTCTGCGATAAGTATGGAGAGCTGCCTTTCCCCGCCAGTTGCATGGTAATCGCCTTCAAGCCCGGAGTTTTCGGCCAGGCGGGCTTCGCTTAATTCTTCTCCCGCGCAACCGCTGGCTGAATATTGTTTTATGCTTACAATATATCCGTTCATTTTTTTGTAGGCAGGCTTATATTAAATTTTTTCCCTAAGGTCTTTCCCCATTTCGCGTGCCCTCCGGTAGTACTCTGCTTCTTTTATTATGCTCGCAATATTTAGTATATGGACCTTATTGTTTTCCAGGGTTATCCTTCTTGACGAGTAAACCTTATTGTAAAGCTCATCGGTATTTACGCCGGTTATGCCGGCCATGCCTGTTAGTTCTTTAAAGGTAAAATCACATTGATAGGAATTTGTTTCATTTAAGTTGATCCGTTCCTTTTCCAGCTGGATTAACAGGGCGTCATAAATCCGCCCAAGGGGGTTTTCGATAATGGTGTTGGTAAGCTGCCGGTAACGATACCAGATACGGTCTGCCATTAATGAGATAAGCCGGATAACCATGTCTGGCTGTTCCTTAACCAGGTTGGTAAAATTGGACTGGTTAACCGAAAGCAGCGTGCAGTTTTCATTAATTTCTGCCGTGGCGGCCCTTGGTTTATCTTCCAGCATGGCCATTTCCCCGACAACATCCCCTTTTTTAAGGATGGCAAGGACTACTTCGTTGTTGTTTGCGATCTTGGTTATTTTTACCGACCCTTCCTGAATTATATAAAGGTTATGTCCTGCTTCGCCTTCTACAAAAAGGAGATTATCTTTGGCCCATTTTTGCTTCATGGTGTCCGGTGAATAATCCGGCCTTGTAGCAGAAATGGCTGTTTTAATTTTTACTGCTCTTTCCTCTACATTTTTTTTGTGAACCCCATTCGGGCAATAAACAAGATACTGCTCGTACGCATACAGGGCCTGGTTGTACTTTTTTGATTTCTCGTAAAACGCCGCAATTTCCAGAATGTTTGACGGGTCATCCGATGTTGACTTCATTATTACCCTTTTGGAAAAAATTTCGTTAAGTTTCCGCAGGCGCTTGGAAAATTGTTTAATGATATTCATGGCAAGGGAAGCGTTTCTTATTATTTGATTCTGTTCTACCGCCATTAATACTACATCAGTCAGCGCAACAACCGATTCTATATAATTACGCGAAGCCATAACAGAAACAACGCCGAGCATTTCGCCGGGACCTGCATTATTCTCCCTGGGCATTATGGAATCGGTTTCCCTGGTTATTTGTACATTCCCTTCTTTTATAATATAGAATTTGCTTGTGTTTGGTTTCCCTTCAAGAAGGATGCTCGATCCCTTTGCAAAACTAACTTCTGCAGGCTGTATATTATCTGGCATAACAGTTTTCTCCAAGTACAAATATAGCCACTTTTTGTTGATCAGTCCAGATGTCCGTTGTTCTGCGTTATGGTGTTAAGTTCTCCGGCATTCTCCCAGGTATACCCGCCGAGTTTCTCCAGCTTTTCATGGAAGGCTGGGCTTTTTAAAATATCAAGAAATATTTCCATTTCTTTTAATGTTAAAAAGCCGGGCAGGGTTGCAAAGTCATATTCTTCTTCACCCAGGGGGATAAAGTCCAGGCCAAGCGATTTGGCGGCGGATGCAATGCCCATGCCGGCGTCGGCGCCCCCGCCCTGCACTGCGGCGGCAACCGCCATGTGGGTGGCGGCTTCGCGGTTGTAGCCGTTAATTCCTGCCGGGTCGATGTTTTCTTTTTTTAGCAGGTGATCGAGGAAGAGCCTTGTCCCAGCGCCTTTTTGGCGGTTCACAAAATTGCAGCGGGCAAGGTCCTTAATCGATTTAATTCCAAGCGGGTTGCCTTTTGGGATGATAAGCCCCTGGATGCGTCCGACCCCTTTTATAAGGCACACTTCTTTGAGCGGCAGTGTTTTTTTTATCCAGGAAACATTGTAGCTTCCGGTTTCTTCATCCAAAAGATGGATAGGCGCGATATGGCACTCGCCGCGCCCCAGGGCAAAGAGCCCTGCCATGCTTCCCACATGGGTACTGGACAAATAGGCGGTTTCGCAGGTTTTGTTTTTTTCCCTTTGGCCGGATGTACCTGCAGCCATCATGTCTGCGATTAGGTCGAGGATAAGGTCGTGGCTTCCCACGGCAACCAGGGTGCGGTCAATTTCGCTTAGCGAACGGTAAAGTTTAACCGGGGCGTTTTCTCCTGCTTCGATACCTTCGCTGTTTTGGCTAATAACGCAAAAGCCGTCGGCCCGTACCAGCGACATCGCCGCGCCGGCGCCCCGCGCAAGTGGGGCGGCGACGAGTGTGCCGTTTACGCGGCCTACTTTTACCCGCACATACTCGCGGTGCTTAAGCGAAGAAACAAGGCGCTTTGCCAGTACCGCGCTTACTTTTTGGGGTGCGCCGCCGCGCCGCCCCGATAGCTCCGACAATACCGGCGCGGCAAATGTTTCGTACGCGAGGTATGCCGAAACGGGGTAGCCGGGAATTCCGATGACGGGTTTGTTGTTTACTACGGCAAGTATCGTCGGCTTGCCGGGTTTCATCGCAACGCCGTGCACGATCACTTCCCCCAGCTCCCGGAGCACAAACACGGTAAAGTCTTCCAGGCCCGCGCTGGAGCCGGCATTAACCAGCACCATGTCTTGCTCTGCTGCCGCCCGGCGGATAGCTTCTTTAAGTTTGTCATAATCGTCCGGGATTGGGGGAAAACGCAGGGCTTCGCCGCCGCCTTTTTTGACCATGGCTTCGAACATACGGCTGTTGGATTCGATGATTTCGGCTTTTTGGAAAGCGGCTTTTTGAAAAGCCGCGCCCTCTTTGGGGGTTTTGTCCGGCTCGATAATTTCCGTACCGGTGGGGAAAATCGCCACCCTGGGCTTGGCAAAAACTTCGACGCGGGTTGTGCCGCCGGAAAGTAGGACGCCGATGTCGATGGGCCTTATTCTGTGCTTACCGGGAAGGATCATTTCCCCGGCAACGATGTCTTCGCCGATGGGCCTGATATGCTGCCATGCTGCGGCGCTTGAAAGAATTTTTACCGTGTCTTCATCAACTTCGATCAGGTCTTCCGCCATGATAACCGCATCGTATGGGGGGTGTATGGGGTCGCCTGTATCTACCGGGATAAAATCCTTTTCTGCTTTTAGTGTTACCGGGTTTGATTCACGCGCGCCTGCGGTGGCTGCCGCTGTTACCCCAATGCCGTCCATGGCTGCCGCATTGTACAATGGGGAACAATACCGTGCAAAAACAGCCTGGGATGTAATGCGGTCAAGACTTTCTTCAACAGCAATTTCTTCAAACCTGGGGGCAAGAAGCCCTTCAAGCGCCTTTAAATATTTAGACAGGGCTTCTTCTACCGAAACATTTGTCAGGTATAAATTACGTTTTGCCATACATTTTCTGTCAAATAATACCATGAAAATGTTTTTAAATGATAGATGAATAATTAGTATTTTGTTGTTTTAAAAATTATGCTATACTTCTGTTATGAGCGGGCAATTGCTTTCACTGGAAACTGAAACAAATATACCTTTATGCGAAAAAAAAGAATTCCTCACCCGGCAATTGATCACCTATATTGGGAACAAAAGAGCATTATTGGGCTTTATTGGGGATGGGATCAGGAAAGTTCAAAAAAAGCTAGACAAAGAAAAACTCAAAATGTTTGATGTATTCAGCGGCTCTGGCATTGTTGCAAGATATGTTAAACAATTTTCCGGTTTACTTATTGTTAATGACCTCGAAAAATACTCTGCGCTGATCAACGAATGTTATTTATCAAATGAAGATGAACTGGATATTTTTTCGCTCCGTAAATACTATTATGAAATAATCAACGAACTCAATACTCATTTAACAAAGGGAATTATTTCTGAATTATATGCCCCGCAAGATGACAAAAACATACAGCCTGGAGAACGGGTATTTTATACTTCACGGAATGCGATGTATATAGATACAGCCAGACAGCTGATTGAAAAAATACCACAAGATATGCAGAAATATTTTTTGGCTCCTTTATTGTCGGAAGCTTCCATACACGCAAATACATCGGGTGTTTTTAAGGGTTTCCATAAAAACAATGATACAGGCATTGGGCAATTTGGCGGAAAAAATCAGGATGCTTTACAAAGAATTACCGGCAATATTGATCTGCCATTTCCGGTCTTTAGCAATTTTAACTGTGATACACTTTTCTGCAATGCAGATTCAAATGAGATAATAAAAACAGTACCCGAAGTAGATATAGCATATCTGGATCCGCCGTATAACCAGCACCCTTACGGTTCAAATTATTTTATGTTAAATTTAATTTTGGACTATACATATCCGGAAAATGCGAGTAAAATATCCGGTATTCCGGGGGGTTGGAAGCGATCAGATTATTATAAAGGAAATCGTGCTTTGGAAACGCTGGCATATCTTGTTGAAAACATAAAGGCAAAATATGTTATAATTTCATTTAATTCCGAAGGGTTTATAAATACTGAGCAAATGAAAAAGATGTTAACGAAAAGAGGGAAACTTGAAGTATTGGAAACAAAATACAATGCTTTTAGGGGAAGCCGGAACCTTAACAGCCGGGAAATTCATATAAAAGAATACCTCTACCTGTTAGAGAAATAAAATGCGTCATTAATCTCAATATTTATTACACACAATTCGCTTTTAATGCTGCAAAGCAGCAATCTTGCAGCAGGGAGTCCATTGGGGTCATGAAAACAAATGAACCATTATTGGCTCGTCTTTTTTTAGCCCTTCCTTGTTCAAATCGATAACAGTATAGCCATCCGCCTGCGTTAAGGTAACGATCATCCCGGCTTTTCCGAATACCGGTTCGGCGGAATATGTTTCGCCATCGTTGCGGAGAGCCACCGGCAATAATACAGTCCTCCCCGGGGAGCCGGGGACATTGCAGGAAATTCGTGCAGGGACAGGAAAAGGCAGGGGCCTGCAAAACAATGTATCAATTAACCAGCCCAGGGTTATTTCAAAAACCATCATGGCCGAAACCGGGTGACCGGGAAGCCCGGCGAGCAGTGTTTTGCTTGCGTCGTCCCATCCCAGGATTGTTGGCTTTCCGGGCTTAACGGCAAGGCCGTGGGTAAAGACGCCGGGCTTTGCTATGCGGCCGATAATTTTTGCGGTAAGGTCTTTTTCCCCCTGCGAGCTTCCCCCGGATATTGCTACAACATCGCTTGCAGCCATCGCTTCCCTGATTGCTGTTTCCAGGCGTTCCTCGTTGTCGGGAAGGACTTGGGTGGAAAGCACCATATAGCCGCGCCGAACAGCCAGAGCCTTGAGTGCATGGGTATTGATGTCGCGCACTTCGCCGGGGCGGGGTTCCTGCTGCGGCGGGACAAGTTCATCGCCTGTAGATATAAGGGTAAGGGTAAGCGGCGCAAAAACCCGCAGCATCGTTATCCCCGCCGCCGCGAGTGCGCCTGTCTCCTGCGCCCGTAGAATTTTTCCCCTGGTAAGCAGCGGGGCACCTTTTTTTAGGTCCTCCCCCGGCTCTGTTACCCCTGTACCGGGTGCTACCGCTTCGTACACGGCAATGTTTTCGCCGGCTGCTTCGGCGTACTCAACCATCACCATGGCGTCCGCCCCGGCGGGGATCATGCCGCCGGTGGGTACATAAGCGCATTCGCCGGGGTGCACTGCCAGGTTCGTGCACTGCCCCATGGAAACCGATCCGATCTGTTTTAAAAAGACGGGGATAGATTCCCCGGCGGCGGCTGTGTCCGCGGCGACAACTGCATAGCCGTCTACGGTTGAACGGCGGAAAGCGGGAATATCACAGCCTGCAAAAAGGTCTTCTGCAAGAACACAGCCGGGCCAGCTAGCCATACCCGCTGTGTTGGCCGGGCCTGCCTTGTTATCCTGGCTGGATGCCGGGTTGGGTGCCGGGTTTGTCAGATCATTAAGGGAAATGGTTGTGGTTTTTACCAATGGTGACACCGGATGCCCGCAGGCCTTGAGGATTTTTTCCCTAGCCTCCCCAATGATATCAACGGTAAAGAGTTTCACAGGTTTCCTCCGGTCTTTACCATTTCAAAGTGTTCTGGTGTTTTGGGAACCCCGTCACCGTATGCGCGCAGGTATTGCTTAAGATGGGGGTTGGCATTCGCCGTGAATAGTTCTTCTGTTGCCCCTTCGGTTTCTATTTTCCCGTTGTGCATAAAAAAAACATGGTTTACAAGCCGCCTGATTTGAGGCATCTGGTGGCTAATGATGATCCAGATTACCGGGTCTTTTTTTTGTTCGGCAAGGATCATGTTTTCAAAAAGACCGAGGCTGTCGATGTCCAGGGCGGTCATTGCTTCGTCGGCAATAATAAGGCGCGGTTTAAAAATCAATGCCCGCAGCAGTGCGAGTTTTTGCTGTTCGCCGCTGGAAAGGCTCCGCGCCTTTTGTTTTTCTTTTTGGGAAAGCCCCATTTTTTCAATGTAAGCGGCTACAACCTTTGGGTCGGCTTCTTTCTTACGCAGCCTTAGGGGGTACACAAGGTTATTGTACACTGTGTCATCCATCATATAAGGCTTTCGGGAAATAAAGGTAATTTCTTTATCAGAAAACCCTTCCGCATCGATACTGCCGCTGTCTGCTTCCATTATTCCCGCCATAAGTTTTGCCAGCGTCGTTTTACCCGAACCATTGGGCCCGATAAGGCCGTAGATTCCGGGAGTGGAAACAACGAGTTTTTCGATGTCCAGAAAAAAATCGCCCAGCTTTTTATGAACCCCGGCAAGTACCATAGATTACAGGTTCTCCTCCGGCGCTTCCATTTTGCGGACAAGATCGGAAAGTGATTGGAGAATAAAGGCGATTATTAAAAGCAGCACGCCAAGGGCGATCCCCTGGGCAAAGTCGCCGGTGTTGCGGAGCATGGAGATGGCGGTAGTCATGGTGCGCGTCTTGTACTGGATGTTGCCGCCTACGATCATCACTGCGCCTACTTCGCTTATCGCACGGCTGAATGCGGTAATGATTGCAAAATAAATTTCACCGCTCATCTCTTTTATGCAAAGGAGCTGGGTCTGGAAAGGGCTGGCACCCATGGTTTTTGCAAATGCGCGTATGGTTTGTGCTGAACGGGTGGCGTAGGTGTAGATCATGCCGGTTATTATCGGCGTGATGATCAGAACCTGCGCGATTACCATGGCGCGTATGGTAAAAAGAATCCCCAAAAAGCCAAGAGGCCCGCGGCGCATAAGGAGGAGGTACACAACAAGGCCGGCAACCACCGGCGGCGTCCCCATAAGGGTTCGGCAGAGCCGTATTACAAGGCGCTTTCCCGGGAAACTGTTTTTTTCCAGGAGGAGCCCCAGGGCGATCCCCAGCGCCGACGCAATTAAGGTCGAGGCCAGGGACATCCGCAGGGTTACGCCGATTATTCCCAGCGTTTCGGTTAAAAAACTCAAATCCATTTTCTGCAATCAATTATACCCTGTTTAAGCAGCCTACCTGTTGGCAATGGCGTTTGGTGTAAAGAGCGGCTTGCCGAATTCCTTTATGCCGAACTGCCCGATGAGTTTTTGGGTAGAAGGTTTGAGCATCCAGTTAACAAAAGCCTCTGCGCCCTCGGCGTTAACCCTGGGGTATTTTGCAGGGTTTACCGCGATTACCCCGTAAAAGTTAAGGAGGTCTTCTGATTTTTCGCATATAGCGGGAAGTATAATACTTTTGTTTTTTGTCAGGGTAAGCCAGGTAGCCCGGTCTGTAAGTGTGTAGCCTCCCATTTCGTATGCCATCTGCAATGTTGCGCCCATGCCCTGCCCAGCGGAAATATATTTTGAGAGCGACGATGGGTCTATCCCTGCTGCCTTCCAAAGGTTTTTCTCCATAGTGTGTGTCCCCGAATTGTCGCCCCGTGACACAAATGTAAGGCCCCTGGCGGCAATGTCTTGTAAAGTCTGGATTATGTTACCGTTGTGGCGTATCGCTTTAAGATCCGGGCCGACAACGAGGAAGTCGTTATACATTACATCATAACGTTTTACCCCCCAGCCGTCTGCAACAAATTTTATCTCGTCGGCCTTGGCATGGACAAGAAGCACATCGGCATTGCCGTCGCGGCCCATCTGCAGGGCTGCCCCGGTCCCTACCGATATAACATCCACCTGCCATCCCGTCTCGCGGGTAAATACGGGGAGCAGGTAGTTGAGCAGCCCTGAATCCTGGGTACTTGTTGTGGTTGACAGGGTGATTTTCCCTTTAACGGGAACCGCGCTGTCGCTTTCCTGCTGGCCCATTGCAAAGACAGTAAAGCTTTGCATTACAATCAACAGAATAGCCAAAATAATAACACGGAAAGATCGAGATTTTTGCATAGTTTTCCCCTTTACATAGTGGTGGGCATAAACGTTTCCATTTATACCGTATCGTTCCGCCGTGCATAGCCAGGGTTAAAAATAACCATGGAGGGTTATTTTTAACCAAACCGTAGCCACAGGGAATCGGAGTTAACTTGATTGTAGCATAGTATGGTGATTTGTCAATATTTTTATACCCTTATCTTTTTAAAATTCCGGTAAGGATAGTTGTATCAATTAAAAACTGAATTTAAATTCCAGATAGAAAACGTTGGAGAAACAATACCTTTTATTTGGGTCTGTAGAATCAGCATAGACGCCGTTGTAATTGGCAAAATCATAATTGAACATATCGCCAATTTCAACAAAGATGCCGGGTGTAAGGTTGTACCTTAACGATGGCCTTAAGCCAATTACCGAGCGCCAGCGGTTGTCGTTTGCATTAAGTTTGTAGACAGGGTAGTTGTTATAGCCTTTCCTGTGCCACATATAGGTTTTATCCCCGCCGACTTTACTCTGGCCGCCCAAAAAATATGTCAGATCCAGCTGTGGTGTAAAGCCTTTTATTTCGTACGATCCCCAAAGGTTAAACAGAAGGCCGGGCATATAGGGAATTCTGTTGCCGAAAACATTTTTCCGGTTATAAATAAATTCCGCTGTATTAAGCCCAAAAGACAGGCTGCCAAGCTTATATGCAAAGGTCTGGGTTATAACAGTATTTCCTGCTGTATCAAATTCCTGGATATTGTCAATAGATGCAGCGATTATCGCGGTAAGGTCTTCTATCATCAAAAAGCGGAATTCCCCGATTAGCTGAGATGACTCCTGCCTTCCGTCATAGTAATAGCCGTATGTTTCTATATCAATTATTTCATAATACCTGCCATTCCAGCCGGCTTTGTTTTTTAAGCGGAACGTGGCGCCCAGATAGAAAATACCGGCCAATGTATAGGAAGCGCCAAAGGTATATTTTGCATCCTTGATTTTTGGCATGATGTCCTTAAAATTCGGGAGGCCGCCGCCAAAGTTAAGGAAATTATTGTACCCGGATGGCTGCTGGCTCATTATATATGCGCCAAACCCAAAATCCAGTCCTTTAAGCGGCGTTATTTTAAGCATTACGCCAAGGCCTTCACCCGTATCGTCATTAATCCACCAGTCGGCAGTCTGCCAGCCGGTGTCGTCTACAAGGCCGCCGGCCAGGTAAACAATGCCGTTAAAAAAATTTACCCAGCCGTAAACATAGGGTATGGAAAAATACCCCCCCTGGTCCAGGCGGCTCTGTGACTGCAGGCGGAATTTTACGCCTGCGGTTTCCGCATTTGTCGAATATTCACCGTTAAGCCGGAAGCGGAAACCGTTCTGTTCCGAATCTGCGCCGAAAGCTTTTAGGGAGGTACTTATATCGGCATCGCTGCTGTACACCACCCCAAGACCGCTGTTAAAGTAGCCGTCCATTTTAAACCCCTGTGCAAACAGGGCTCCAGCCATGGATAAAAGCAGTGCGAAAAATACGATAAACCGCTTACCTGTCATTTTTGCTGCTTTACCGGCGGCGTACAACCCGGAAACCAACATCTGCAAGGTCAGTGGCTCCTTTATCGGAAGCAACACCATGGACCGAACCCACCTGGTTTTGCCGGTTGAACGATGACATCCTTTCTTTTCTGTTTGCGTTGGATTCCTGGG
>Ga0082212_10001995_pt1 | contig 29983 bp, 22 predicted proteins | sample TergutNt197P3_FD_71548 | JGI IMG/M metagenome (GOLD analysis project Ga0082212, IMG submission 71548) | Neocapritermes taracua P3 segment gut microbial communities from Petit-Saut dam, French Guiana - Nt197 P3 | ecosystem: Host-associated > Arthropoda: Insects > Digestive system > Gut ...
CTTGACCCCATGTCGAATGCCGTGTTCTTCTTTTGCGGCCATAAACGCGATAGGCTGAAAGCGCTTTTCTGGGAAGGCGACGGGTTTGTTCTTCTGTACAAGCGTCTTGAGGGCGGCGGCCGTTTCCGTTGGCCGGGGACGCCTGAAGAAGCAAAGAGGCTTACTTGGCAGCAGCTCAGGTGGCTTCTTGAAGGGCTGTCGATCGAGCAGAAAACAGCGGTCAAAAGCGTCAGCAAACGGTTCGTGGTCTGACCGAAAACCCAGGCGCTGAATCGCGAAAAACATTGAAATTTCAAGGTTTTTCGCTTGCTTTTCCATGCCTTTCATGCTAAAATTTATGTATGCTGAAGACAGAGAAAAAAGAGACGATCCACATTGATTTCACCGCCATGGGCAGGACTGAGCTTGAAGAATTCGCGATGGAAAAAACAAACCGGGTGGTTGCCCTGGAAGCCGAAAACGACTACTTCAGGGAGCTGATCCGGAGAAACCAGAACAACAAGTTCGGGAGCCCAAGCGAACGCTTCGTGTTCGAAGGGCAGACCAGCCTTTTCAACGAGGCGGAAAATGATGCCGACCCTGGCAGCAAGGAACCGGAAAAATCCGAGGCATTGCCGGCGCCGAAACAAGGAAAGCGCAAAGGCCACAAGAAAGCGCTCACCCAGCGCCTTCCCAAAGAGGCCATAGAATACAAGCTTACGGATGACAGGCTTGCCTGCCCGAAATGCGGCGGCGAACTGAAAGAAATAGCCACGGATGTCCGCACGGAGATCGAAGTCATCCCGGCAAAGTACAAAGCCGTCGAACACAGGTCGAAAGTATACTCCTGCAAGGCTTGCGACAAGGATGGCATAGAAGGCACGGTCATCACGGCGCCGTCGCCAAAAGGCATGTTCAGGAACTCCCTCGCGTCGCCGGGGCTAGTCGCCGATATCATGTACAAGAAGTACGCGCTGGCGCAGCCGCTTTACCGGCAAGCAGCCGAGCTTTCGCGGATCGGGGTCAATCTTGGCCGGAACACGCTTGCTAACTGGGTGATACAGGCGTCTTCCAGGTATTTGATGCCGGTGCGGGACCACATGAAGAAGGCCCTGCTGGGCGGGGACGCGATCTTTGTTGACGAAACGCCTGTGGAAGTCCTTGACGAGCCGGGGAGGGACGCCACTGCCCAAAGCTACATGTGGGTATACCGTTCCGGCATGTGCGAAAAGCGGGAGATCATATTGTTCGACTATTCGCCTGGGCGGGGCGCGGAGCACCCGAAGGCATTCCTTGGCGGGCAGTACAAGGGCTATATCCAATGCGATGGGTACGGGGTATACCGCGCATTGGCCCGCGAAGACGGCACGGGGCCGCCTGGCATCGCCATCGTCGCTTGTTGGGCCCATGCCAGGAGGAAGTTCACGGACATAATCAAGGGCCTCCCGAAAAACACGGACATCAAGGGTACGGTAGCAGCGGCTGCCCTTGGCTATATCAATGCGCTGTTCAAGGTCGAGGAAGAGGCAAAGGATATGACCCCAGCCGACCGCCAGGAATGCCGGCAGGAAAAGGCCAAGCCCATCGTGGACAAGTACTTTACATGGCTTCGGTCTGTCCGGGATGATTGCACGGGGTCTTTGCAGAAGGCTGTGGATTACAGCCTGAACCATGAGGAAGAGCTCCGCGTCTACCTTACGGACGGCAGGCTTGACATTTCGACCAACCTTTGCGAAAACGCGCTCCGCCCATTTTGCGTGGGCCGCAAGAACTGGCTGTTTTCCGCCACCCCGAATGGCGCCAAGGCCAGCGCCACATGCTACGGCATCATCGAGACGGCCAAGGCGAATGGAATTGACCCGTTCGAATACATCAAATACATCTTCACTGTATTCAAGGACTCCGAGATAGGCTCGCTCGACATGGAAGACTTCATGCCATGGTCGCCGTCGTTGCCGGAGGCCTGCCGGCTAAAGGAGACAACGGAAGCCTGTGCTTCCTGACCGGCACATCTGACCCCATACCCTGAAACCCTGCCTCCGGAGAGGCGGGGCGGGGGCGGTCGCGATTGACCGCTTACCTTATTTCCCGCATTTCGCCCCAAAAGCCGCCATTTTCTATGATAATTCGTACTTTGGACGCGATTTGTGCACAAAACAGGCATGCTTTGCGGGAATGGCGAGCGGGGAACAGGCAAAGGGAGCGAGCGTAGGCCTTCGACTCCTGGAATCGAACGTTTTTTCGCGCCCACTCGGAACTGTTAAGCGTGGAAGGACTTTGTCAGTGGTTTCGGACGCTTCCCGCGCCTTAAAAAGCCTGTTCGATGAACAAAAGACGCTTCCCGCGTCTTAAAAAACCTGTTCGATAACAGAACCGTAACACAATCGTCAACTTGATTCGCGCGGAACCGATTGTGCTTTCCCACGGAATATGCTAAAACTTGATAGTGGCAGATAAGGAAACGATCGATCAGGGAGACGCACAATGGCAAATAGTTTCCGGATTTTTGAATCCGAATTGAGCGCAATCGCGTTCGAGGCAAGCCAATACAGCAATTGCGAGACCGGCGGGGATCTATATGGATTGTGGACCGCGAGCGGGGAGCCCGTAGTATTTCTCGCGGTCGGGCCGGGCCCGTTGGCGATCGTGCAAAACTATGACTATGAAATGGACGTCGAGTACATGAAAAAATGCGAGGCGATCCTGCTGGCAAACTTCGGGATCCACTACCTCGGGGACTGGCACTCGCACCACAACCTTTCGCTGTACCAGCCGAGCCCGGGCGACCAAAACAGGATCCAGCGGTTCATGCGGGTAAACGACTCGTACAACATGGCGGAAATAATAGTCACCCACCATCGCGGCGATGCCTCCCGGGGCCAGGAACGAATTGACGCGTATTCCTACAACGGCGTTTACCTGCTGGAAAACGAGATCGCCGTCCTTGACAGCAAGATATCCCCTTTGAGATCCGCTTTGCGGTCGCCATCCGCCGCCAAGGTGTTCAACCTCATCAAGGGGGAATTCCCGATAGACAGAATCCTGGTCAATGCCGGCATCATTGACAGCGAGGGCATCGGGGAAGTGTAATTGACCTTTCCGCGATCATGCCGTGTAAGTTTTTATCTCAAACGATCCGGCTACGCATTCCCTCGCTTCCGCAAGGCCTTTGAAAACCCCGTCCGCGATCATCTGGCACAGGATATTGCCCGCCGCCGTCGCCTCGGAAGGCCCCGCATGCACCGGAATCCCTGTGGCTTTCGCCGCAAGCCTGTTCAAAAAGCCCGCGTTCGAGCCGCCGCCCATCACATGGACGGCCGAAAACGACCTGCCCGTTACCTCTTCGAGTTCCTTCACGGTTTTCCCGTAGAGTTCCGCCAGGCCATGATAGACGGCCGCGGCGTATTCGCCGATCCCTTCGGGGGGCCGGCCGCCCTGTTCCAGCACATACCCCCTTATGGCTTCCGCCATGCTCCGCGGGGCGATGAACCTGCCGTCGTCAGGGTCGATTCGGGCGTCGATGCAGGATGCTTCCGCCATGTCGCAGATTTCGCCATATCCCATCCCCGGCGCGATTTCCTTGCGCACGGACTGGATAATCCAGAGCCCCATAATATTCTTCAAGAAGCGGTAGCGCCCCGCATACCCCCCCTCGTTGGAGAAGTCGCGAAGCCGGGCCTCCTCCGTCGCGTACGGCGCCATCGACTCGCAGCCAAGCAGCGACCATGTCCCGCTGCTGAGAAATGCCGGGTCGCCGGACAGGCTCGGCAGCGCCAATACCGCGGATGCGGTATCGTGGGATCCGGGAAGCACGACATCCGCGGCAAAACCGACCGCCTCCGCGATGTCTTCCTTTAGCGCCCCGATCCGGGCGCCGGGCATCGCTATCGGGCCGAAGATCGAGGGGTCTATGCCTGTTTTCCCGATCAATTCACGGTCCCAGCGCTTTTCCCGCACATCCAGGAGCCCGGTAGTCGACGCGATCGTGTATTCGTTCACCGGCTCGCCGCAGAGAAGGTAATGGAAATAGTCCGGCAGCATGAGCAGGCGCCGCGCCTTCTCGACCTCTTCAGGGACAGCGCCGGCCTGCGCCACAAGCTGGAAGATCGTATTGACCGTAAGCTGCTGGACGCCGGTCCGGCGGTATCGTTCATCCGGCGCGATAATGGCGTCAAGGGTGGCGTCGAGCCCGTCGGTCCAATGATCGCGGTAGGAGTACGCCGGCCCGACGCGGCGCCACGACGAGTCCAGCAGCACATAGTCCGTGCCCCAGGTATCGAGCCCGACGCTTTTCGGCACGGCGCCCTCGGCCTTGCACTTTTTCATGCCGGCCAGGATCTCGGAAAAGATATGCTCCGTATCCCAGACAAGATGGTTTTCCAACGGCAGTATCGAGTTTTCAAAACGATGGATTTCCCGAAGGGCCAGCCTGCCGGAATCAAGCGACCCGACGATATGCCGCCCGCCGGAAGCCCCGATATCGATTGCCAGATAGTATTCTTTCATGGTATGGCCCCCTTCGATTGCCGCGTTCATGGATTGCCGCCCTGTGCCGTCTATCATAATACAAAACAATGCGCATGTGGGGTTTTAATGCGTGTTTAATCCATGGACAAAGGAAATAAGGTATTATTGGGTATATGGGAAAGTCATTGGCTTCACGTTCCTGGGAACGGAATATAGCGTTCTTCCTGACCGGGCAGGCGGTCAGCCTTATCGGCTCGTCGCTCGTCGGGTACGCCATCATGTGGCACGTGACGCTGAAGACGGGCTCGGGCACGATGATGATGGCGTTCACGGTGGCCATCATGCTTCCGATGTTTTTCATCTCGCCGTTCGGCGGGGTCTGGGCCGACAACTTCAACCGCAAGAACCTCATCAATATCGCGGACGGGTTCATCGCCGCCGTGACCCTGGCAATCGCGGTTTCCTATTCTTTCGGCGTGGAGAATATATGGTTCTTGCTGCTGTGCTCTGTCGCGCGGAGTTTCGGGCAGGGCGTGCAGATGCCCGCGGTGAACGCGCTCATCCCCCAGATCGTGCCGGGCGAGAAGCTGCTGCGCGTCAACGGGATCAACTCGATGATCCAGTCAGTGTCCATGCTCGGCACGCCCGCCCTGGCCGGGGCGTTGCTGACGTTTTTCCCGATCCAGAACATCCTGTTTATCGACGTTGTCACGGCCGCGGCCTCGATCACGGTACTTATACTCTTTGTGCGGGTACCGGATCCGAAACAGGAAAGGGAGCCCTCCCTTCCAGGCGATGGCGAAACCGCCGACGGGAAAAAGCCGATGCTTGCCGACCTGATGGACGGCCTTCGCTATATCAGGGAGCACCCCTTTCTCTTGCGGTTCTTTGCCGTCGTGGCCTGCTTCACGTTCCTGCTCGCGCCCGTGGCCTTGCTTACGCCGCTGCAGGTCACGCGCAATTTCGGGCCTGACGTCTGGCGGCTCACCGTGATCGAAATCGCCTTTTCCATCGGCATGGTCGTGGGAGGCCTCTTGATGGCGACGTGGGGAGGGTTCAAAAATAAGACATTCACGATCGCGTCAAGCTTCCTCGTCCTGGCCGCGATGGGCGTCGGGCTTGGCATTACAAAGACATTTGCCATATACAGCGCTTTCATGGCCGTCTCCGGCATCACGGCGGCGACGAGCAACACCCCGGCATTGACGGTTTTGCAGCAAAAGGTCGACCCGGCCTATATGGGGCGCGTCTTCAGCGTCATGACTATGATCACGAGCATTGTCATGCCCCTTGGCACGGTGGCGTTCGGGCCGCTCAGCGACAGGGTCTCGCTCGATATTATAATAATAATCACGAGCGCGCTTACCGGGTTTTTAGGCATTTACGTGTTCAGCGACAAACTGCTCAAGGAAGCCGGCCGCCCGGGCTGACCGCCCCCTTTTGCCGTCAAACAGGGCCGCCCTTCCGGACGGCCCCTGCCAAACACCCGGCCGAGCCGGTGAAACCTGTTTTATCCGCCGTTTCTATTCTTCATACAGCAGCCTGGATTCTTCTTTCGAATTCAGGTACTTCTCGCGCATGTGCGCGTAGATGATTGCGGCGACCGTGATAACGACGATCAGTATCCAGCTGTTCGTGATGTCGCTGATGTTCAGGGCAGCGGCGATGCCGTAGCAGACGATCGCTATCGCGGCAAACGTGAACAGCACGGGCTTCTTGAGCGGGAACGGCGTCTTCGCCATCGCCTCGGGGTTCTTTTTGTGGATCAGGAACGCCGTAAGTATCGGGAAGATGAAGAAGAACAATGATATGCCGTTGCCGAGCATCGCGATCGTGCGGATGGAAACGCCGGACAGGATCGGGACGGCGCCGATGATATAGAATATCGTCAGCAGCACCCATGGCGTCCCCCACTTGCTGATGTTCGAGCATCCCTTCGGAAGCCATCCTTCCTTCGAAGCTACCAGAAGGGCCTTGGTGCACCATGTGAACGAGCCGTTCAGCGTGGTTGCCACGGCAAACATCCCGCCCCCTATTACGAAGAACACGAACAGCGGCGTCGGAAGGACGGCGTTCGCTACCTTGACCAGGCTCTGGCCCGCGACCTCGGATACCGGAAGGACGCCGACTGCCACGACGCCGATGAAGGCGTAGAAGATGCCGACGAGGGCCGTGCTGCTTATCATGGCGCGCGGCATCGTCTTGCCTGGATCCTTCATTTCGCCGCCCAGCTCGCTCAGGAACTGGGCGCCGCCTGTGGCGAAGGTGAGAAGGCTTATCGCCGTCATGAAGGCGATGACCCCGTTGGGCATGATCGCGTTCGGCTCGGAGAAAATGGTGAAGTCCACTTTCGGCACGCCGAAGGCGATGAAGAGCAGCAACGCCAGGAGAAGGACCGCTACCATGACGTTTTGGAATTTCGCGGCTATGCCCAGCCCGCGGATGTTGATAAGGAAACATATTGTAAGTATGAGGAACGCGACCAATGTCGGGTTGATTGCGGGCACGAGGCTGCAAAAATACTCGGCAAAAGTGATCGCGAACATCGCGAGGACCAACTGCCCGGCCACGAGGAGGACAAGGAAATAGAACCCTGTCTTCTTCCCTATATAGTCACGCACATAGGTGTACATGCCTCCCGTGGCCGGCACCGCGCTGCCCAAAAAAGCCAGGACCGTGACAGGGAAAATCACCACGACACAGGCTATGATAAAGGCCAGCGGGACGCCAGTCCCCGTTATATCGATGGCGATGCCGGTGAGGATCATGATGCCGGACCCGATGATCTGCCCGATTCCGATACCCATAGCATCCCAAAAACCGATAACTTTCTTTAATTTACCTTCTTTCTTTTCAGACATTTTCTGTACCTCTTTCAGTTAAATGTTCCCTGCGCCATATCAGGCGAGGGGTTCCAATGCCTTTTTGATACATTCGAGCCCTGCCATCAGCTGCGCCTTCGGGCAGGCGACGTTCATGCGGACGAAGCCGTCGTAATCGTCGCCGTAATGCAGCCCGCTGTTCAGGCCGGCGCCGGCTTTCGCGATGCGCTCGACCAGCTCGTCGCTGGTCAGCCCGTAAGCCGTCATGTCCAGCCAAAGCAGGTAGGTCGCCTCCGGCTTTGCCACTTTTACCTTTGGCAGATGCTCTTTCATGAAATTCAATAATAATTCCGCGTTCTCCGTCAGGTGGGCCCTTTGCGCGTCGACCCACTCGTCGCCGGTTTCGCAAGCGGCTTTCGTGGCTTCCAATCCCAGGGCGTTGGGGGCGAACAGGTACCTGGAGTACAGGTATTTTTTGTATTTCCCTCTCAGCCCTTCGCCCGGAATGATGAAATTGGATGTCTCCAATCCGGCGATATTGAATGTCTTGCTGCATGAGGACGCCACTGCAAGCAGGTCCTTTATCCCGTCTATCAGGCCCATCGTATAGTGTTTGCGCCCCCCCAGCGTCAGGTCCCAGTGGATTTCGTCGCTGATGACGATCGTGCCGCAGCGCGCGCAAATATCGGCTACGCGCCTTAGCTCATCCTCGCTCCAAAGCCTGCAGACCGGGTTGTGCGGGCTGCACAGCAGCAATATCCTGCCCCCGTCTTCGCAAGCCTTTTCCAGGCCCTCATAGTCCATGCGGTAGCCGGAATCGTCCCTTATAAGGTTGTTTCTGATAATAGCGCGGCCGGTGGCCTCGCAAATAGTAAAAAACGGGTCGTAGACCGGAGGCTGCAACACGACCTTTTCGTCCGGCGCCGTAAGCGCTTCGATAGCGTTGGCTATTCCCGGCACAAGCCCGCCTGTGGGGACGATCCAATCGTGTTCGACCTTCCAGCCGTGCCGGCGCTCTATCCACCCTGCCACGGCGGAGAAATAGTCGTCTCCCAAATCCGTATAGCCTATGACGCCATTGTCGACGCGGCGTTTGAGCGCGTCCAAAACAGGCTGATGAGTCGGGTAGTCGGCGTCGGCAATAGTAAAAGGTATTAATCCATTGACCCCAAAAAATCTTTCCTGGAAGTCCCATTTAATGCATGACGTCCCTTTTCGGTCCACCCCTTCATCAAAATTATACATTATTGAAATTGTCTCTCCTTTCTTTTGTCTGCCACGGTAAGTTGTTTGCAGCCGGCCGCCTGAAAGCTGCCGGGTAGTTGCCTCCTTTCGTTATTATCGGGCGGCCATTAGTTTTTTCAGAAGTTTGCCCTTTTTCAGCTCCCCGAGGGCCTCGGGCGTGTCGTATTTCAAGGCCTTCGTGGGGCATACCCTCACGCAGGCCGGTATAAGGCCGTATTCCACCCTCGCGGCGCAGCCGTCGCACTTGACTGCCTTCCCGTCAGCGCCAAATTTCGGGGCGCCGTAAGGGCAGTTGATGATGCAGCTGTGGCAGCCGACGCAGAGCGAATCATCGGAAACGACGAGCCCGTTCCCGTCCCTCCCGAGGCAGCCCGTCGGGCAGCCCGCGATGCAGGGGGCGTCGTCGCAATGCATGCAGGCAAGGGATACATAGCCGGGGCTTTTCGTCACGGACCAGGCCTGCCCTATGGCCGAGACATCGCGGAACCTTTCGGCGCCCCCCGGGCCGGTGTCGTTTTGGTCCATGCAGGCGACCACGCAGGCGAAACATCCCGAGCAGCGCTCAAGGTCGATATCGAAAACTTTGCCGTTGCCATCCATTACTGCCCACCTGCTTTCTCGATGCTGCACAAAAGCGACTTGAAACCCGGAAAACCCGAAATGGGGTCGAGATAGTCGGCCTCGATCAGCGTGTTGACATCCGCGCCCGGCCAGCTGTGGTAGACGTAGACGACTCCCTTCTGCACCATTTCGCTGATATTGGCCTTCACCTTTATCTGCGCCTTCGGCGTCTTTACGATTATCTCGTCGCCCTGGGATATGCCCAGGGGCGACGCGTCTTCCTCGCTTATATCCGCGGCGGGGGCAGGCCGGATGCTGCTGATCCACGGGAGCCTGAAAGTCCTGCTGTGCTGGAACATGGGCATCCGGGATCCCGTATTCAGGATCAACGGGTACTCCTTCGCAAGGTCCGGCCGCGCCTCCCTGCTCATGGCCGGGGGCTCATAGGCCGGGAGCGCCGAGGCGGACGGCTGGAGCCTCTCGATCACTCCGGACGCGCATTCCACCTTGCCGCTCGGGGTGGGAAAGCCCTCCTCTTCATACTTTTTATACTTGTAGGGGGACTGCGGCGCCATCATCCCGAGTGGCTCTTTTTTCAATCCCTCTACCGTTATGCCGCTGGGTTCGAGGACCCAGTCCAGATTGTATTCGCAGCCTTTTTTCATCAGGCTGTCGTCTATGTCCATGCGCTTCGCAAGCTCGAATATGATATCCGTGTCGGATTTCGACTCGTACAGCGGCTCGATTGCCGGGGAGGTATAGAGGACATAGCCGTTCGGGTAGTTCTTGAATTCGCTTCGTTCGACCGACGTGCAGGCGGGCAGCACGATGTCGGCATACTTGCACGCGTCCGTGAAGAATATGTCCGTGTTCACGAAGAACTCGAGCTTTTTCAGCGCCTCGATAGTGTACGCGGTATCCGGCCACATGCGGACATTCAGGCCGAACGCCATCAGGTACTTGATCGGATAGGGATCCCCTGTCAAGATCTGCTGGCGCAGCATGCCGCCGTGGGCGTCGTTGGTCAGCTCCATCCATACAGGGAATTCCCTGCTGCCCAGGCGCGGCCTGTACTCCGCCAGCGGCCTGGGAGGCTTGATATATTCCTGGAAACGGGTAGGGAAGCCGGAAGAGACTTCGAGCCAGGTCAGGTCCTTGAACAGGTTGCCGCCCTTGACGTCGATATTCCCCGTGAGCGCGACGAGCAGCATGGCCGCCCTGTAGTTTTGCAGGCCGTTGGTATGGTGCACCACGGGCGAGGCGCTCGGCATGAACGCGGCAGGCTTCGTGCGGGCATACATGCGGGCCGCCTCCGCGATCTTCTCGCGCGGGACGCCGGTAATCCCCTCCGCCTTCTCCGGCGTGAACCCTTTGACGTATTCGCTGTATTCGGCAAACCCGTGGAGGTATTTTTCCACAAACCCCTTGTCATGCAGCCCTTCGCCTATGATGACGTTGGCCATGCCCAGCGCCAGGGCGCCATCCGTGCCGGGCCTTAGCCGCAGGTGGATATCGGCGTGTGCCGCGATCGGGCTTAGCCTCGGGTCCACGACGATGAGCTTCATGCCGTTTTCCTTCTTGTCAAGAAGCATGCGCGCCTGCGGCGTGTTCGTGTACAAAGGGTTGCAGCTCCAGATCAGCAGGCAGTCTGTATTGCCCGCGTCCGGCTGGGCAAACTCGCCGAAGTCCAGCTTCCATGCCATATACATGGCCTTGAAGCATGTACAGGACTCGTTGCAGTAATTCGGCGAGCCATATGAATAGGCCAGCCTCTGGACAAAGGGCCGTATCCACTTCTCGTATCCCACGAAAAAGGCCGCTTCCTCCGGGAACTCCTCCCTCTTCAGCCTGTTGAACCTGTCCGCGACAGTCTCGTACGCCTCTTCCCACGAGATCTCTATGAACTTGCCGGAACCCTTTTCCCCGTCGCGTTTCATCGGCCGCTTTATGCGGTCGGGGCTGTAGACGAACTGCCGCGTGGCGGCGCCTTTCGAGCAGAGGGTCCCGCCGCTGTTTTTATGCTCAAGCGTCCCCTCCGCCTTCACTATTTCCCCATCCTTTATATACAGGTCCAGGCCGCAATGCGAGCCGGGGTTGCAGATCGAGCATATAGACCTTTTTATCTCTATGCCTGTCTCGTCACAGGCTATCTTCCCTTTCAAGAGCTTTTCCGCGTCCATTTGGCTACCTCTTTTCCGCAAATGTTTTTTCTATGCCCGGATATTTCTCGAACAGCCTGCCCATCGCCAGGCTGGCGTCGTCCGGCCCATCAGGCCCGCCTCCATCCAGCAAGCCCTTTGTAAGCCTGTATTTCAGGATTCCCGATATCTCGGGGATATTCAGGAGATTGACGCCTGTCAGCCTGCTGCCCTTGAACGCCAGGCGGAGGTACCGGCCGTTTGCCCTGTCGATATCCTCATATGCGTCGCCTTCGTCTTTCACGTCGCCGATCCCGACAAAGTCATGATCCCAAAAGTGAGTGATATTATGCGGCGCCATCCCGGGGAATTTCTCCCTTTTGCCGGCGATATTCCGCCCCGCCGTCCTGCCCTGCAGGCGCGCGTTGCTCCAGAGCCCTAAGGCCTGCGCGACCGCGCCCCCGGGGCCCGGCGCCTGCGCGGCATCCCCGGCGGCATATACCCCGCCTGCGCCCGTCTCCATATACTCGTTGACGAGGATGCCCCTTTCGGCCTTTATTTGCGAGGGATCGACAAAAGAAATATTCGGGGATGTCCCGGCACAGACAAATATATGGTCCACCTCTTCCTGCGCCGCCCGGCCGGGAAAAAACACGCGGAACCCGCCGCCGCCCTTTTCGACCCTCTCCGCGGCGCGTCCAAAGAGAAGCCTCACCCCTTTTCCCTCGAGTATCCCGTGTATCATTTCGGAACAGTTTTCGTGCGCCGCCAGGGGGAAGATGCCCGTTGCCGGATCCGTCAACAGCACGTCATGGCCGGCGTCAACCAGGGCCTCGACTGCCTTCACGCCTATCATCGAAGCGCCGGCCACCAACGCGCGTTTCCTGCCCGAGCCCAGCGCCTCCTTGAACCTGGTCGCGTCGTCGGCAGTGCGCAGCGTGTGGACGCTGTCCCTTACAGACGAAAACGCCCCCGGCAGGACAGGGGACGCTCCGGTCGCTATCACGCATTTGTCGTAGCCCGTCACGGTCCCGTCGGCGGCAGTGACTGTCCGCCTTTCCGTATCGATGCCTGTCACCGGCGAGCCGGGCAGCCGGCGCGCGTCATATTTGTCGTAGAAATCGAGCCCGCCGTATGGGAAAAGGCCGTCGTATCCGATCTTGCCTGACGCGAAGTACGTGATGAGCATTGGGTTGAAAGTGGGCAGGGAATCGCGCGACAGGACATACATCTCCCCCTTATAGCCTGATTCCCTCGCTGCCTTCACGCACTCCGCGGCAGCGCATCCATTACCGATAACAACGCATTTTTCGGCCACAGGACATCCCTCCGCGCACAAAACGATCATTATCAACATTTGATACGCATAATCTATACCAAATACATTAACCATGCAAGCGAAAAAGCGCGAAAGCGAAAAGCAACTTCACCCGCGCCGCGCCCGGACGCCAGGCGCATGCCAAGGAGACGGTTCATTTGGCGTGAAGACAAAAGGGGACGGTTCCTGCGTCTTGTAAGACAAAAGGGGACGGTTCCTGCGTCTTGTAAGACAAAAGGGGACGGTTCCTGCGTCTTGAAACAAGCCAAGGGGACGGTTCATCTGGCGCGCGCCGAGGCTTTTGTTTTCGGGGCGGCGATATGATAAACTGATGGACGTGAATTGTTTGGAAAGCGAGGAGAATATTGTGAAGCAAATCAAGACGATAAGCAAGGGCGCGCTCAAGGAGACCGCGGCGAAGGGCTGCGGCGAATGCCAGGCTTCCTGCCAGTCGGCATGCAAGACTTCGTGTACGGTCGCGAACCAGGAGTGCGAGCAAACCCGGATCAAGCGCCCGGGGCAGTGATACACCTTTACCGCTTCAAAGGCCTGAATATAGTGCTGGACACAGGCAGCGGCGCCGTCCACGCGGTAAGCGATACCGTTTTCGGCGTCCTTTCTTTGTGCGGGGAAAAGTGGGAGAACAACGCCGGCCCTCCCGCCGGCCCTCCCGCTGACCCTCCCGCCGGCCCGCACGATGGCGCCGCCGATCGCGCGCCCCATTGCGACCGAAGCGAAGCAACCCGCCCGGAGGAGAAAACCCTGCGGGAGGCTGTCGCGGAAATCGACGGACTCGTAGCGGCAGGGATGCTCTTTTCCCCCGAGCCGCAAGAAGAGGAGGTGTCGCCCGAAGGGCGCGGCGCCGTCATCAAGGCGATGTGCCTGCACGCGGCGCACGACTGCAATATGCGTTGCGCCTACTGCTTCGCCGATACGGGCGGGTTTTCCGGCCCGCGCGGCCTCATGCCGCCAGGCACAGGCAAAGCCGCAATCGACTTCCTGCTGGAGCAGTCGGGCAACCGCCGCAACCTGGAAATCGATTTCTTCGGCGGCGAACCGCTCCTGAACTTTGGCGTCGTGAAAGAGCTCGTACATTACGGGCGGGAGCGCGAAAAGGAGCATGGCAAGCACATCCGCTTCACGCTCACGACGAACGGGCTTTTGCTCGACGACGGGAAAACTGCCTTTATCGACGAGCATATGGACAATGTCATCCTCTCCATCGACGGGCGCCCCGAAGTCAACGATCGCATGAGAAAGGCGGTGAACGGCGACGGGACGTACGCGCGCATCGCCGGCAAGCTCTTGCGGTTTGCCGCGGCCCGGAAAGAAAATGCCAGCAGCCCCCTCTATTATGTCCGCGGGACATTCACGAAGTACAACAAGGATTTTGCCGAAGACGTAAGGCACCTTGCGGGGCTCGGCTTCGAAAACATCTCGATCGAGCCGGCCGTTGCTGACGCGGACAAACCCTGGGCGCTGACGGAGGATGACCTGCCAGAATTGTTCGCCGAATATGACCGCCTAGCCGACCTTGTCCTCGAGTCCGAACAGGAAGGCAATCCTATCTCATTCTTCCATTTCAAGGTCGATCTCGATCAGGGGCCCTGCGTCTACAAGCGCGCCTCCGGCTGCGGCGCGGGCGCCGCCTATGTGGCCGTTACGCCCGAGGGTGACATCTACCCCTGCCACCAGTTCGTCGGCGAAGAAGGATACAGGCTCGGGAACGTGCGCGAGGCAGCCGGAACATTATTCCAAAACCGGCTTTCCGGGATGTTTGAAAAGGCGCATATCTTCGCCAAAGACAAGTGCCGTGAATGCTGGGCAAAATACTATTGCAGCGGAGGCTGCCATGCCAACGCCCTGCGCTTCGAGGGCAGCCTTATGAAGCCGCACCGGCTCTCGTGCGCGCTCGAAAAAAAGCGGCTCGAATGCGCTATCGGCCTCGCCGCGAAACGCGCCCTCGCATAGCCCGCGAAGTGACAGTTCTCTTCTGCGATTGTTGTTTTTAGCGCCGTTGTCAGTCTTTCGCCAGCGCGTGCCCCACCGCGATGCCGAATACCAGTATCGCCAGCCCTGCCGTAACGCCAAGCGCAAGGCGCCAGCCGCGCTTTTTCCAGAAAATGCGCACTTCCTGGAAATCCCCGCCCTGCCGCAGCTCGTCAAGCTCGTCTTCCCCGACTTCGATTATTTTGCACTTGCCGTTCGCCGACAGCAATTCAAAGAGGAGGCGTTTCCTCTTCCCCTCCGCCAGGGCGTGATAATAGACATCGCCCTCGCAGGAGAGGCAAAACTTCAACGCGTCCTCGTCCACTTTTGACAACCCATCCGCTATAAAGATTTTATCAGCCATCTTCAACCCTCCTCGCCGTATAATAATGTAAAGTACGGAACCGCCGTGACTGCGCCGCCAGTCGATGTCAACAGGTATCCGTGTGCCAAATCGCCGCCATTAATCGCGACACAGAGCAATGTATCCTCGCTGTAGATATTGCAGCTTTCTATGTCATTGTAATAATAACCGACTCCGTCGACCGATACAAGTATCGCCTCGTCCGCCTGCTCGCGCGTCATGCCGTAGAGCGCGAGAAGCTCCTCGTCCGTATAGATCTTGCCGTCGTTGTCGAACGTGATCCCGCCGAACAAATCCTCCCATGCGACCAGGACGGTTACGAGCCCTTTTGCCTCCCGAATCTCATAATCGGCTTCAGGGTAAGTATAAATCATCGCTTCGGGGTCGGCGAGGTCGATTTCGCCGCTTTCCCAGCGCGAAATCATCAGGTTCTGGTTTTCTATCATCCGGTCGTAGAAAGCCCCTATCTCGCTGTTTTTGCTATGCGTGACCTTCGGGAGCCGCAAGTCGAAGTCAAAGCCGCTGATGCTCTGCTGGAATCTGAACCCCTCTTCAATCGTATAGTTTTTGTCCTTTTGGCCGGGATTGTCTGTAAAAGGGCAGCCGCCCAGGATTGACGCTATCAGCGTGACCGACAGCATGACAAATAACATTTTTTTAATCATTGTAATCCCTCCTCGCTGTACGCAAATGCATTATATCTTTCGGGAATGCGATATTACAGGGATTCCGTGTGTGTAACGCGTGAAATTGAAAAGGGCGATATATGAACGTTTGCCGCCGCAAACGCGATGTTTTTTTGTGTAATGCGGCTCCTGGCCCTTACTTGACGACCGACAGGGTTTCGAGTGCGTCCCCGGCGGAGCAGTGCAGGTGCCGGCCCCGGGATTTCTGTTCGGCGAGGAATTCGTGTGTTTCAGAGGCAATCGTTTCGCCGGGGCAGAGGACAGGGATGCCCGGCGGATACGGCACGACCATCTCGGCGCTGACGCGGCCACGCGCGGCTTCAAAGGGAATCGTCTCTTTCCCGGCAAACCATGCTTCGCGCGGCGTCATGCGCATCGGCGGAATCGGTGGCAATGCCTTGGATGAAGCGACGGGCAGGGTTGAGCCGCCCGCTTTGCCCGCAGGCGCGCCATTTGAAGCGTCCCCCTGGCTCTTCGAGATTCGGGCGAGGGCTTCGGCCAGGGCTTCGGCATGGGCCGGCTTCGTGCCGAGGCCGGCCACGCAGACGCACCAATAGGGATCGGCAAATTCGCACTCGATATTGTATTGCTCGCGCAGGATACGGAAGAGCCCGTAGCCGTCCAGCCCGAGCCCGCGCGCCGAAACGGCCAGCCGGGTCGGTTCATAGGGCTCTGGAGGGCATAGCCCTGGCGCCCCGAGCGCTTCGATCCCAGGCAACGCCGCGATCCCGGCGCGGGCCGCTTCGAGCGCGTCGAGCACGCCGTCAAGCAGCGCTTCCCCTTGCGTCGCGATATAGCTGCGCGCGACATCGAGCGAGGCGAGCAGGATATACGACGGGCTTGTGGTCTGGAACATGCTGAGGTTTGCGCTGATTTTGTCGAAGTCGACGCGCTCCCCCGCCCCCTTGCCGAGGTGGAGCATCGACGCCTGCGTGAGCGCGCCGGACATCTTGTGCGTGCTCTGGCAGACGATGTCCGCGCCGAGCTCGAGCGCGCCTTCCGGCAGCCTTTCATTGAAATACATATGGTTGCCGTGGGCTTCGTCGGCAATGAGGGCGGCGCCATGGCGATGCGCGATTTCGGCGAGGGCTTTTGTATCGCTCATCGTGCCGTGATAGGTCGGGCTGACCGTGAACACGGCTTTCGCCGCGGCAGGCGCACGGTCGCGCCTTTCGGAGCCTTGCGACAAAGCCTGCTCGAGCGCCGCGGGGGCGAGGCCCAGGACAAGCCCCCTGGCCTCATCGATTTCCGGCATGATGTAGACAGGCTCGGCGCCGCTTGCCACAAGGCCGTAGACCGCGGACTTGTGCGCGTTGCGCGGCATGGCAATCCTGTCCCCCTCGCCGCAGACAGAGCAGATGGCGGCTATGATGCCGCCCGAGGTCCCGTTTACGAGGAAGTGGCTCCGCGCGGCGCCCCAGGCATCCGCGGCGAGTTCCTGCGCCTCCCTGATCGACGACGACGCGCCGTGGAAGTCATCCGTCCAGCGCACCTCGGAAAGGTCAATTTTAAATATATTTTCCCCCGCAAAGGATTTGAACCGGGGGTCTATCCCCGCGCCCATCTTGTGCGACGGTATGAAGAAGGGGACGGGATCCCAGTCCGCGAATTTCCGCACCGCGTCAAAGAGCGGGGTCTTGTCCTGGTCAAGCAGGTAACGCCGGCCCATTATTGCCTTCCGTTACTTTTTACCCGAGGGTTTTTTGCCTGTCCGCTCCTGCGGCTGCATGGACAGCCTGTTCGCGCTCAATTCCCCCAGCGCGTACTGAAAGTCCTCCCTCCCTACCTTGATTTCGTCGAGGCAAAAACCGTCGCCCGCTTCGTCGCGGATTACCTGCCCTACGTCGGCGCTGCGCCTGAGCGCCGCCATCGCCGCCTCTTTGGCCACGAAGACAATGTCTGCGCCCGTGCCCCCGAGGAGCTCCGCCGCGAGCCCGTCCAAGCCGAGCCCTTCCTCCAGCGGCATCTTCCTCGTCGCGATCTCGAGTATGCGAAGACAGCCCGCCGCGTCCGGTTTCTTTATCTCGATCTTATAATCAAACCGTCCCGGACGGAGCATCGCCTCGTCGAGGAGCTCGGGCCTGTTCGTCGAGGCAAGCACCATAACGTTCTCATAGCTTTCCATGCCGTCGAGCAGGGTGAGCAATTGGTTCACGAAGCGCGAGTCCACGCGCGACCCGTCGTCTCCGCGGTTCGCCGCCATCGCGTCGATTTCGTCAAAGAAAATTATTGACGGCTGCATCTCGCGCGCGCCTTCGAAGATGTCGCGCAAATTCGCCTCGGACTCCCCATACCACTTGCTGAGCAACTCCGGGCCGCTGACCGGGATGAAGTGGGCCTTTGTCTCGTTCGCGATCGCCTTCGCTATCAGCGTCTTGCCCGTCCCCGGCTCGCCATAGAACAAGATTCCCTTGTGCGGCTCGATGCCCATATAGCGGTACACGTCCGGCCTTTTCAGCGGCAGCTCGATCACCTCGCGTATCTGCCCGATGATGTCGTCGATCCCGCCGATATCGTCGAAGGTCACGTTCGGGATATACCTCGCGTGTTCCTCCGCCACCTCAAAGCTTACGACGCCGTCCTTCTTTTTCGCCGAAGCCTCGCCTCGGCCGCGCCCTCTTACGCCCTTGTGCCTTATCCCGATGGGCTGCTTTGTTATTTCCGCGCCGGCAAAATCCTCGCGGTACTCAACCTCCCACCACACGCTGTTGTGCGTATCTATCTCGTCCGGCAGCCCGTCGACGATCGCCAATGCCTTGTTCAGCGAAAACTTTTCGCAATACGCCAGGTTCTTGTCCTCGGCCTCCTTTTTCAGGTAGTCCTTGATAAGCCCCTTGTCGACCTTCCATACGCCGCTGCGCGCGAACTCGCCGAAACGGTACCAATACCTCATCGCGTACGACGCAGTCTTGCTGAGATGCCGGTCGAGGTCGTCGAGCAGCTTGCAGCCCCAGCCCTCGAACGAGCCGTCGATAAAACAATGGCTGCCCGGGTCGATCGACTCCCCGTATTCCTTCACGCACTTTACGACTGTATTAAACCTGATAAAGAATTCATGCGGCCTGATCTCCTTGCCGCCCAGCGTCACGCTCGTGCCCTTCCAGTGGTAGACGAGCGTATACAGGTCGTCAAACACCCGCTTCTTCTCGAACCACTCGGCGGCCGGCAGCCGTATCGTGTTGACGGGCGCCGCGTCCGTCGCCTCCGTGAAATCCGAAAACTGCGCGGCAAGGGCGGTCGCGTCCCTGTACTTCCGCGACGGCGACCGGGCAAATTTGAATAATAACGTCGTGTCCTGCATGGCTCGTATTATAACATACGAGCGCAGCCTGGTATGTTACAAGGTTTCAACCATGCGGCAACGCCGTATGTCAATCGATGGAACCTTATAACATACGAGCGCAGTCGAGTATGTTACAAGGTTTCAACCATGCGGCAACGCCGTATGTCAATCGATGAAACCTTATAACATACGAGCGCAGCCTGGTATGTTACAAGGTTTCAACCTATGTTACAGCCCCCTTGATAAATGGAAAAATATCGCTTTATAACATACGAGCGCAGTCGAGTATGTTACAAGGTTTCAACCATGCGGCAACGCTATAGGCACTGCAGGGACGGTTCGTTTGGCGCGCGGCCGTTCATTTCCATGCGCCCAGTTCGAAGTACTTAACGGCAATCTGGGTGCGGTGCTCGAGGCCGGCCTTTTCGAGGATGGTCGATACATGGTTGCGCACGGTGCCGTCCGCCAGGAAGAGCTTCCCGGCGATTTGGGCGTTTGACAGCCCTTCCGCGATCAACGCGGCTATTTCTAGCTCGCGAGCGGTGAGCCCGGCAAAGACGTTTTCGCGCGCTTCGCCACCCGATTTTTGCGGAGCCTTTATCATGCTTTGGATATAGACTATGACATCCGGCGCGAAGACCGTGCCGCCTTCGGCCACCGCCTGTATGGCGGACAGTATACGGTCGGCGGGGCTGTTTTTCAATATATAGCCGCGCGCGCCCGCCATCAACGCGTCGGCGATGAGCTCCGGCTCGTCGAATGTCGTCAGCAAAAGCGGCGCGCAAAGCCCTTCCCCCAGCATGGCGGAAGCGGCTTCTATGCCGTTCATGACGGGCATCCGGATATCGAGTACCGCCACATCCGGCTTGAGCTCGCGCGCAAGCCGTATGGCCTCCCTGCCGTCGGAAGCCGCCCCGACCACTTCGAAACCCTCTTTTGAGCCTATTATCATCGACAGCCCCTGTACGATGATGGGGTCGTCGTCCGCAAGCAGTATTTTTGTCATTAAAGAATCCTCCGGCTCAAAGGCCATCCCTCCGCGGGAACGTCATGACGATGTGGAACCCGTCCGGCTCGCTCCGGAAAAAGCATCGCCCGTGGCACATGGCCGCCCGCTCCTCCATATTCTGCAGCCCGATGCCGGGCCGGATGCCGTCCTGTCCGGTGCCTGCCCCATGCCAGGGTGACGGTTCATTTGGCTCGCCCCCATGCCAGGGGGACGGTTCATTTGGCTCGCCCCCGGCCCTGTCCTGCCCCCGCAGGCCTTCCGCCGGGCCCCGCCGCTGTTTCCCGCCATTGTCGGCAAACTCGACGCGGAGCAGCGCCCCGCTGTTTTTCAAACTTACGCGAAACAGCGTCGCCGCGGAATGTTTCAGCATATTTGTCAGCGCCTCGACCATGTTCTCGCAGATACAGGCCCAGACCGCGCTGCTTATGCTGGCCATATCGCCCTCGGTATCGATCCGCGTCTTTATCCGCGGGTGATCCGTCTCAAACGCGGCCAGCTCGTTTTCGATTCGCGCCAGGCTGACCTCGGCGCCGGCCGTCCGCTCCTCATGCAGCACCTTGCGGATTTCCTCGACGCTCCCGCGCAGGTTCTCGGTCACTTTGCGGATGGTCTCGCGCGCCCTTTCCGGCTCCTCGTCCATCACAAGGTCCGCGCCCTCAAGCAGCAGGATGCTCCCCGACATGCCGTGGCCGATTTCGTCGTGGATACGCGCCGCGAGCCTGTTGCGCTCCTCGAGCCGGGAAACATGCTCCGTGCTCTTGACCATGCGCCGCTGGCTGCCGAGCAGCGCCTGCATGTCCTCTGCCCGGCTGGCAATGCCCTCGGCTGCCTGTTCACTCTTTTCCAGCTTCTCCATGAGCCGCAGCACATAGAGCGAAAACCCCAGCATCAATACGGTAATGAGAAACACCGCAAGTCCCGGCCAATACACGAAGGAGCAGATAAAAAATATTATTATGCCCTGCGCCGTTATTGTCTTTTTCCACTTCTGCCTGGCGGTAGCTATTGCCGCGATCGCCATCACCGCAAACATAGGGGTCAGGCCTGTAGTCCAGAAAACCATGGCGAAGCCGCCGCACAGAACCCACCACCCGGCGCCGTGACGATTGACCAGGTTCATCAGCAGGGCGACGCTGCACATCACCAGCGCTGCCAGCACCGCTATTATCATCAATACCGACTCAGGCACGCCCGCCAAAAACTCCGCGGAGCCCAACCGGGGAAACCCGGAGCCGCCCGGCTCGCCATGCAGCACGAAGCTCAGCCCAACGCCGGCCAGTGACACTATATACAGGAACACAGCTTTTTCTTTCATAAGCAAGCCAATTGTATCACGTCCGGGGACAAGACAGAGGAACCGTCCCCTTTTGTCTTACAAGACGCAGGAACCGTCCCCTTTTGTCTTGTTCCGTCCCGGCCTACGCCTGCGTCAGCCCGAGCCCTTTGTTGCTCGTGAAGCGTATGCCCGCGAGCACGAAGAAGAGCGCGGCTATGAGCAGGATGATGAGCAGCGGGCCGGCCGCGCCGCCCTCCCCGGCCTGCCAGTACCCCACCGCCTCAAAGACCCAGTACTGCGGCGTGATCTTTCCCAGCGTCTTGAAAAGCTCCGGCGCCATGTCGAGCGGGAACCACGCACCGCCAAGCATTGGCATAATGGATCCGGCCGCAACTATCACCGCGATGATGCCGCCAAAGCCCGGCATCACGACCCCGATGAACATTCCGAAGGCGATTACAAAGAGGGAAAAGGCCGCGAGCAGCCCGGCCGTCGCAAGCATGGGCACGCCCGGATCGTTGCCGGACAGGGCGTACATGGCAAGCGAAGGGCCGTCTATGAGGAACATCAGCACGGCGCCGATCGCGGCGACGGCCGTAACATACTGGAACGAAGTGACGCGGCCGGCCTTGATGCGGCGGTAAGTGCCCTCGGTCCGGTCGGAGAAGAGTATCGACGCGAGGCTAATCGACATTATGAAGCTGAACATCATGAAAAAGCTCAGCATCAGCCTGTAGCCATCTTTTGCAGCCTGCTCCCGCAGGAGTTCGTCGTCCTTTTCGATCATCACGACCGGGACAAGGTTTTCCCGGGCCTTGGCGAGCATGCCGCCCAGCTCGGCCTCCCCGCCGCCCGACACCATGGAAACCACCCCGAGCGATTGCATATAGGAATCGATATAGCCCCTTGTGAACATCTCGTTCGCGTAGTCGTCCGTGAAAGTGAGCTCGGCCGGCGCCTGGGCGCCCGACAGCAGCGCCCGTTCAAACCCGGCCGGTATCTCGACAAGCCCGGCGATACGTTTTTCGATCAGGGCCGTATTCATTTCGTCCACATCGTCCGACAGGACGAGCTCGATTCCCAGGTCGCCCGACAGGTACCTGCCGAAGTCAGCCGACACGACGCTGCCGTCCCTGTCTATGAACCCGAGCTTGATTGCCCCGATATCCGCCGCCGCGGAGCTGTTGATTATGAGCGACAGCATGAAGACGATGCCAAGCGAGACGATTACGGCCATTGTCATGATCCCTTTTGAGCGGGACAGGCCCCCGCGTATAAGCGCGATAATATTGTTCAAAGCATGATCTCCTTTCTCCGGAAAAACATGGCGCCGAGCGCGCACGAGACAGCCAGCACGACAGCGCAGGCACCCATGACGCCCAGCAGCTGCTCCGGGCGCCCGAAAACGGTCAGGTCGAACGCCGCCCGCTGCGCGATGCTCATCGGCAGGTATTCCGAAAACCCTTCAATATATACGTCTTTCGAAAACGTGCCCGCCATAAAGAGCAGCGTCCAGAGCGCCGCCATCAGCGGCACATACGGGTTGACGCGGACAAACATGCCCACCAGCATGAATGCCGCCGAAACGGCCATCCCGAGCAGGACGAAGAAGGCAAAGAGCAGCAGGTTTTCCGGCAAGGTCTTCGCGTAACGCGCGCCGAAGAAGGCCGTCGACACGACCATGACGATTGTCGCCTGCAGGATGTTTTGCGGAAGGACGCCGACGACGTTTTCGATGAAGAGGCGGGTCCGCCCCCGGGGCGACGCCGTCACCCGGCGAAGCGTCCCGTTTTGCCTCCCGAAGAACATCCCGGCCGCGCCGCCGATCCCGCCGCCCATGAAAGCGATCATCACGATTGCCGTGACGGCGTAGAAATCCATCATGCTGCGGCTCGCGCCCAGGTCCTTGTTTATCGCCAGCCCCGAGAAATCGGGCATGCCTTCCGCCGCGATTTTTATAAATTTCTCCGGCGCCTGCATGAAAGCGGTCTTGTACGCGGCGTATTCATGGGCGATGTTTTGCGCGATGAGCGTTACCGCCCGGTTTTTGTATAAGTCCTTGCCTTCCGCGACCGAAATGCTGAGCGGCGAGCCAAAGACCATCGCGGCGTCCGCGCGGCCCGAATCCACCTCGGCGAGCGCCGCCGCCGCGTCTGCCGCCTCTATCATCTCGACCCCTTCATGCTCCGACAGGCCTTCGATAAAAGCCTTTACCGCCGCGGCCTCGGTTGCCCTTTCCATGTACTCCCCATAGCCGCTGTCCGGGGCCGCAAGGGGCGAAAAGGCTGCGTCTGCCAATTGTTCATAGCCTTCGATCATGTCGCCGAAAGTATCCCCGGCCCCCTCCGCGCAGTACGCGATGCTTATCGTGCCTACGGGCGTGTCCGGGTTGTCAAGGTTCGCCAGCATATTGCCGAGGATGGCGACCAGCATGATGGGGAAAACCAGCGAGAAAAACAGGTTGGACCTTTCCCGTATAAGCGCCCGAAGAGGCGCCAGCATCCATTCAAACATTGTCCCCGCCCTCCCCGTATCCATATACCGTCCCGTCCGCGCGCAGGTCTGTCCCTGTCAGGGCGAGGAACGTCGTCTCCAGGCTGAGCGCCTCCTCGGAGACCTCCCGGATCGGGACGCCCCTGTCCATCAGGACTTTGAGTATCGGCGAGATATTGGGCAGCGACAGGTCTATGTCGATCTTGATTTCAGAGCGTTCCGCGTCGTGCCTGGCGCGCCTGACGCCTGCCAGCATCCGGATGTCGGCGGCGACGACCTCGATGCCCTGCGCATCCTTCGCGCTTATGCCGACCACGATGGACTTGCGGTCCGTGACGTGTTCGAGCAGCTCGCGCTCCGTGCCTATGGCCGCGAGCCGCCCCTTGTCGATAATGGCGATGCGGTCAGCGATCTCCTGCACTTCGGGCATATAATGGGAAGTATAGATGACGGTCGCGCCCTCGTCGCGGAGCGTATGTATGGAGCCGAGGATGTGGCCGCGGCTCTGCGCGTCGACGCCGACCGTCGGCTCGTCCATAATGATCAGCTCCGGCTTGTGCGCGATGCCGCAAGCGATGTTGAGCCGCCTCTGCATGCCGCCGGACATCTTGCCCGCGCGCTTCTTGCGGTCGTCCGCGAGGCCGACAAACTCGAGCGCCTCGTTTACCGCTTTTCTGAGCGCCGGCCCGCGCAGCCCGTACAGCGACGCGAAGAGCGCGACGTTTTCGGCCGCGGTCAGATTGTGGTACAAAGCTATTTCCTGGGGCACGACGCCAAGCAGCCCCTTGATCTTGAACTCGTCCTTTTTCAGGTCGTAGCCCGCGACCCGCACTTCCCCGCGATCAAAATCGAGCAGGGTCGAGATCACGTTGAGCGTCGTCGTCTTGCCCGCGCCATTGGGCCCGAGAAACCCGAATATCTCGCCCTTCCTTACCGTGAAGCTCAGGTTGTCGACGGCCGTAAAATCGCCGTATTTCTTCGTGAGCCTGCTGACTGATACAAAGTCTTCCATACATTTGCCTCCTTGTTTTCAATAACCGTTTGCAAGCCCATACTAACAGCAAAGCGCGCGCCACCGTAAGTGACACGCGCTTGAATCCCGTATGACAAATGTCATGAAATCATTCTATATGCGCTGGCTCGCCTTTTCCGCCTTTTCCGGCCCGTCGATTTGCCGTTTTCGCCGCTGCTGTCATGCCGTGTCATGCCGCCCTCTCCAGCGAAGCCACGGCGCCCATTACCATATTGTACGCGGCGTCGATCTCGCCCTGCGCCACGCCCTCTTTCGCGAGCGTCACGATCGCGTCCGCAAGCGCGGTTGCCAACGCCTTCCACGAAGCGGCCGTATACATCGAGGGTTCGAGCAGCGCCACGATCTGCGCCGCGCCGGCAAGCGCGTCCCTGCTGACGCCCGTCTCGGCGGGCGCCCCGTTTTCCATCCCGGACACGCGCGGCTCGCCCTGATTTGCCCCGGCCTCGCCGGCCTCGCCCGGCTCTGAGCCAGGCTCGCCGATGCCTTCCGCCTCGCCCGGTCCCTCGCCCGGTTCCGCGCCCGCTTCGGCAGCGTCCCCCTCTTCCGGCCCAGCCGTCCCGGCAGCCTCGCCGTCCGCGATATCCTCGACCGCCGCGAAGTATTTCGTGAACCCGAGCTTCTCATATCCGCCGCTTGTCTTGTCCGGCGCCCTCGCGGCCACGACGCGCGCGCCCGCCGTTGCGTTGCACGAATCGTCGAACGCGGCCGCGTTGATTGCCGGGGCAGACTCGCCGAGGAAGGTAAATGCCTTCAGGCTTTCGCACCCGCTGAATACCTGCGCTTTTTCCGCGCCAAGGCTTGTCACGGCGCCAAAAGTGACGGTTTCAAGCGCGACGCAGTTCCTGAACATCAGGTTTGATGGCGTAATGTCGCCAAGGATGACGCTTTCAAGCACGGCCATGCCGTTCAGCGCGGATACGGGGTATGACGACGCGACGGCTTCCGAAAGGTCAAGTTCGACGAGCGTGCCCGCAAAGTTTGCCTTTATCGCCGTGAAGTCAGCCGGGGCAACCTCCCCCGTGATTTTCAGTTTCTTTACTTCCGAATAGTCGTAAGGCCCTGCCGTCTGGCTGTAGCCGCTCTCCAGCGCGCCCTGTATCCCGGCCAGTATCTCGCCGCCCGGCGCGTCGACGACGATCCATCCGTCAGCCGCGTACGGATCCGGGCCGAAAGCCTTCAGCGCTTCCACGAGCGCGCCCAGGGCATAGTCCACCTCGCTCTGGGAAGCCGTCAGGCCGGCCAGCGCGGCGCAGGCGTCATAGTACGCGGAGCAAACGTCTATATTGTCAAACAGCTCGACGAAGTAGGGCGCTGCGTTGATGTCGGCCACGGCCTTGATCAATTCGCCTTTATCGGCGCCCTCATAGAGCGGCTCGACCGCCCCCTCCCAGTCTGCAGGCAGGCCCAAATCCGCGCCGTTGCCGCAAACGCTGAACTGCAGCCGGAAGACATCGCCGCTCTCCGGGCGCATCACGGACATATCCTCGGTCGCCATCCTGTTATTCACCGTGGCCATCCAGGCGGATGTCTTGCAAAAATCCTTCTCCCGCAGGCTGCCGCCCTCAAGCGTGTCGCCGGGCTTGATGGGATCGTCATTCCTTTCGACAATGATTTCCGGGACGTCGACAAGGATGTTTCTTGGAAGGTTCACTTCCGTCAGGTAAAACCCCTCGTCAACGCTCCCCTCATTGGCATAGTTCCCTCGTCCCAGGAAACGGCCTATCACCGCAGCGTAGTTTTCCCCCGCGTCGAATGAAACCTTCATGGGCTCGTAAAGGAAGCCGTCGCCCAGCGTGCATATATCCACCGACATGTAGACAAACCCGCCTTCCGCGACAAGGGCGCCTTCGCCGTCCGCAGGCCCGGCAGCTTCTTCGCCGTCCGCCGGCCCGGCAGCTTCTTCGCCGTCCGCAGGCCCGGCCGCTTCTTCGCCGTCCGCAGGCCCGGCAGCTTCTTCGCCGTCCGCAGGCCCGGAAGCGCCTTCCGCCGCCAGATTGCCTTCCTCGCCCGCGAAGGCGTAAGCCTGCGCCATGGCCAGCGCCAGGACGCCCGCCAACAAAAACGCGAAGACCCCCCTCGCCCACTTATTGTTCATTAAATGTTCCATCAATCCTACCTCCTCGCATCAATTATCCCTTTTGCCGCCCCTTTATTCCCCTTTTGCCCTACCAGTCATAATTGTCGTGCAGTCCGTACGGGCATTCTATCACGTTGAGCGTCTCGCCCGACCCCGCGTCGATGAGCGTGATCGTCGTCGTCGAGTCCGCCCCCTTGCCCTGGTATATCAGGTGCAGGGGCACGAAATACCCGAGCGCCACGACGGCGCCGCTCCCCCAGCTTTCATAGGCCCCGAAATCCTCGCCGCAAATAATCGTAACCGCGGTATAGTCGCTGCTTACCTGTATGTCCTCGATATTGTAATTGGGTTCCTGCAGGATCGATGTGATGATATCGTCGATATGCGTCTTGTACTCGCGTACGAGCGCATCCTGCTGCTGTTCGGACATTATCAGCGTAATAGAGCCGTCGCTGTTTTCATTGCATTCATAACCGACATACATCGCTTCCTCGACTATGGCGTCCTTGTCTATCCTGAAAAAGAACTCGGCCGGTATCAATATCTCCACCTGGCCATCCTGCGCCGGCGGCGGATCCGTTGGCCCCGGATCGTCCACGTCGCCCGGGTCGTCGTCGATATCGCCCGGATCGCCCGGATCGTCCGGGGGCTCGTCCACTATCAACTCGCCGGCCGATACCATGAGCGTCAAATCATATCCGCTCGTGTCATAATCGATCCGTACAAGGACGACATACCCGTCCATTACGGACTCCTTCGCGAACTCAAAACCGCTCCCCCTGGAACCGGTGAAGTCGTAAGGCGTCGTGTTGATGTATCCATAGTCGTCCATCAGGGCCTTGGCGTATATCCCCATGTCGTCGCCCTGGCCTTCGCTGACCTTGTAGTTGATGACCATTTCCCTGCCGGTTTCGGTCGTGCCGGTTTTCAGGTTCGATATATCGCGCTTTTCCCCCAGGGCCAGTTTCACGGACGGGACCTCGTCTGCGCCGATCTTGAAAAAATCCCTGTCCGCCGCCTTGCCCGTGGCAGAAATGCCGAGTATCGCGGCAACGACAACGACGGCCGCGATGATTGCCACGACTGCCAGCCACTTCGGGAACTTCTTCTTCCGCGGCGGCTGCGGCTGCGCGTACTGCCCCTGCTGCGGCACGTATTGCCCCTGCGGCGGCACGTATTGCGGAGGCTGCCCCTGCGCCGGCACGTACCCCGGAGGCTGCCCCTGCTGCGGCGCGTACCCCTGCTGTTCAGGCGGGGCCTGATGCGCAGGCTGTGCCCCGGCTTGCGGGACGCCGAGGGCGGCGTCCCCTACGGGTTGCCCATGTGCCTGCGGCGGCACATACTGCCCCTGCGGCGGCACGTATGCGCCCGGTTGCCCCTGCGGCTGCGCGTCCTGCGGAGGCTGCCCCTGCGGCGGCGGCGCCATTGCCGTCCCGCACTTCGGGCAAAACCCTGCCCCTTCTTCCAGCGTCGCCCCGCAATTCTTGCAAAAGTTAGCTATAATGTCCACCTTCTTTCCTGTTTGCTTGTCAATCCTTAGTTCGCCAGTTAACAGAGTATCACAAAAAGGGCTCCTGTGTGTATCACATGCTTTTTACATGCCTACATTACACAGAACAGCCCCGTTTGTAAATCACCCTGGGGGTGATATTCGCCCGAAACAAGACTAAAGGGGACGGTTTTTGCTGTCTTACGCCCTTTGTAAGACAGAAGAACCGTCCCCTTTTGTCTTGTAAGACAGAAGAACCGTCCCCTTTTGTCTTGTTACGCCCTTTGCAAGACAGAAGAACCGTCCCCTTTTGTCTTGTTACGCCCTTTGTAAGACAGAAGAACCGTCCCCTTTTGTCTTGTCACGCCCTTTGTAAGACAGAAGAACCGTCCCCTTTTGTCTTGTTACGCAAACGCAATCAGAACAGGCCGCTGATCACCCCTCTGTCGTCGACGTCGATCTTCTCGGCCGCCGGCACTTTTGGCAGCCCGGGCATCGTCATGATGTCGCCCGCGATGGCGACGACGAAGCCCGCGCCCGCGGAGAGCCGCACCTGGCGCACGTTGACCTCGAACCCCTCCGGCGCGCAGAGCAGCTTCGCGTTGTCGGAGAGGGAGTACTGCGTCTTCGCTATGCAGACAGGCAGCCCGCCGTAGCCCATATCCTCGATGTCCTTGATCGTCTTCACGGCGTCGGACGAGAACGCGACGCTTTCCGCGCCGTACACCTTCTTCGCGATGTCATCGATCTTTTCCCGCACCGGCTTGTCGAGCTCGTAGCTGAAGCTGAATTCGTTTGGCTTCTCGATGGCCTCCAGCACCTTTGCCGCGAGATCCTGCCCGCCTTCCGAGCCCTTGCCGAAGACCTCCGAGATCGCGACCACGGCGCCCATGGCCTCGACGGTATCGAAGACGTATTTCAGCTCGGCTTCCGTGTCGGCCGGGAACTGGTTGATTGCCACGACCACCGGCAGTCCGAATACCTGCGTGACATTGTGTATGTGCTTTTTCAGGTTCGCGATGCCCTTTTCGAGATAGTCCAGGTTCTCCTTGCTGTATTCGTCCTTCGGGCTGCCCCCGTGGTGCTTCAGCGCGCGCACGGTCGCGACAAGCACTACCGCCGACGGGCGGATGCCGGTCTTGCGGCACTTGATGTCGATGAACTTCTCCGCACCCAGGTCGGCGCCGAAGCCGGCCTCCGTGACGACATAGTCGGCGAGCTTCATCGCCAGGGAGGTCGCTATCACGGAATTGCAGCCGTGCGCGATATTCGCGAACGGGCCGCCGTGGATGAAGGCGGGGGTATGCTCGAGCGTCTGGACAAGGTTGGGGTCGAAGGCCTCTTTCAAGAGGGCCGCCATCGCGCCCTGGGCATTGATGTCGCCCGCCGTCACGGGCGCCCCGTCCCTCGTATAGGCCACGACCACCTTCGAAAGCTTGTCCTTCAGGTCCGAGAGGCTTAAGGAAAGGCAGAATATAGCCATGACCTCCGAGGCTACGGTGATGTCAAACCCGTCCTCGCGCGGCGTGCCGTTCGCCTTGCCGGCCAGGCCGTCCACGACGCTCCTTAGCTGGCGGTCGTTCATGTCCATGGCCCTGCGCCAAACGACGCGCCTCGGGTCGATGTTCAGCGCGTTGCCCTGGTAGATATGGTTGTCGACCATGGCCGCGAGCAGGTTGTTCGCCGCCGTGATGGCGTGGATGTCCCCCGTGAAGTGGAGGTTGATGTCCTCCATGGGCACGACCTGCGCGTAA
>Ga0082212_10001996_pt1 | contig 29976 bp, 24 predicted proteins | sample TergutNt197P3_FD_71548 | JGI IMG/M metagenome (GOLD analysis project Ga0082212, IMG submission 71548) | Neocapritermes taracua P3 segment gut microbial communities from Petit-Saut dam, French Guiana - Nt197 P3 | ecosystem: Host-associated > Arthropoda: Insects > Digestive system > Gut ...
GAGGAGAGTAAATTACGAGGAACTATCCATGGCGATAGAAAAGATACTATATATTCAGGATTGTAGCTCTGTAAGCTGGCATCTAGGTATGTGCCTTCGTCACCTGAAACGACAAGCATAGTGTCACTAGGGTAATAGCTCTCAAGAATTTTTATTGCATACTCACAGAATAATGTCTTCTTACAAAGCAACATTACTTTCATTATCTCTGTCTCAAACACACTTTCTAATTATTCATTGCCTATAAAGAAATCCACTGTTGCGCTGTTTTGTGATGATATGTCACTACGCGCTAGCATCATAGAAATTGTTTTGCATGTAATTAAAACGTCAAGAAAAAAATCCATCTTCTCTATATACATGCAGTCAAGAGCGAACTTTTCCTGCCATGTTATTGCGTTACGCCCATTCACTTGCGCGTATCCTGTGAGTCCCGGTTTTACTTCATGCCGCCGTTTCTGCTCCTCATTGTAGAGGGGGAGGTACTCAACCAGCAGCGGCCTCGGCCCGACGACGCTCATGTCGCCTTTTAGTATGTTCCATGCTTCCGGGAGCTCGTCTAAGCTTGTGCTGCGCAGCCTTTTTCCAAACTTGGTTAGTCGTTCGCTGTCGGGAAGTAGTTCTCCCTTTTCATCACGCACGTCTTTCATGCTTCTGAACTTATAAAGTGTGAATATTTTTTCGTCCTTGCCGGGGCGTTGCTGTTTGAAGATGACTGGTTTACCCAGTTTGATTCTGACGAGAATCGCAATGATAAGGTACAGCCAGCAAAATACTGTGAGGGCGAGCAGAGCGCATATTATGTCAAGCGCCCGCTTTATATACTTCCTGTACACGCAATGCCCTCCTGACCGCGGTTATCACATTGTCCATATCGCCTACGGTCATCTTTATATCGCTCGGGAGGCACAGGCCTCTTTTGAATATGTCTTCCGATACCGCATCTTGAGAAACTTTTATGAAGTCTCGCTCTGCGAACACCGGCTGCATGTGCATCGGTTTCCATATGGGGCGGCTTTCTGCGTTTATGCCCTCGAGCGCTTTCATGACCTGTGCGGGTGCGATGGGGCAGCCTTCGTCTATCGTCATGCAGCTCAGCCAGTAGTTAGGCTCCTGCCCTGTTATGTGCGGGTTCATTTTAATCGGCAAATCAGAGAATGCGCTGCTGTATGCCTTGTATATGCGCCTCTTTGCTTCGATGTGCTCATCCAGATGAATGAGCTGCCCGCGCCCTATGCCGGCGACTATGTTCGACATGCGGTAGTTGTAGCCGATTTCGCTGTGCTGGTAATGCGGGGCAAGGTCTCGGGATTGCGTTGCCCAGAAGCGGGCTTTCTCCGCTGTTTCTCTATCGTTAGTCAGCAGCATGCCGCCGCCTGATGTGGTGATTATCTTGTTGCCGTTGAAGGATACTATGGATATATCGCCGAATGAGCCTGTCTGCTTTCCTTTGTACGTTGCACCTAAGCTTTCGGCAGCGTCCTCGATAAGCGGAACTCCATGCTCGTCGCATATGGACTTGATCTCATCGACCTTTGCCGGTGTTCCGTATAAATGGACTAGGACAACTGCTTTGGGACTCGGATACTTCTCAAATGCCATTTCCAGCGCTTCGGGATCCATGTTCCATGTTTCGCGCTCACTGTCGATGAAGACCTGTATGCCACCCTCGTAAGATATTGGGTTGGCTGTGGCAGCAAAGGTCAGGTCTGAGCAGAATACTATGTCGCCGGGGCGGACGCCCGCCCATTTGATCGCCAGATGCAGCGCAGCAGTGCCGGATGAGAGTGCCGTGCCATGCCCTGTGCCGACGTATGCGGCAAGCTCCTTTTCGAACTCGTCGACGTTTTTCCCAAGGGGCGCCACCCAGTTGCTGTCGAAGGCTTCTTGTATATACGCTTGCTCCTCGTCGTGCATTGTCGGGGAGGAGAGGTAGATCCTATTCAATATGCTACACTCTTCAGTTTTGCTAGTGGTCATTTTGACCACTAGCAAAAGTTTTCAATTTGAGGCATAGTGGTCAAAATGACCACTATGGTCAGGCTGCCAGGGGTGCAGTGCGCTGATAGTCATTGTACGAAACTTTAACACATTAAAATAGTTATTTGATAGTTGAAAATTCTTTGTTCTTTTACGCTGCCTACCACATAATTTATGACATTATAGCAGATGAAAAGTGAAAATGCATCACTTTTTTTTCATTGTACACCCACAAAGTTTCAATTTTGTATACTTTTTACAAAGAGCGCATGTATGAGATTGCGGCTCGGAGGCCGCAATGACGGGGGTTCTTATAATAGGGCGCATGTATGAGATTGCGGCTCATAGGGCGCAATGACGGTCATGCCTCGCTGTAGCCGGGTACGAGTGCGCGAAGGGATTCCATGAGGCCCATCATGTCGTTTTCTTCGGCTACTGACTTGAGCTTGTCCAGCGAGCCGAAGAGGAAGGTGGGGTCGATGTCGATTGGGTTGCCTATGAAGATCCTCTGGTTCGGAGTTTTCTTGATGCCTTCCTCGTCTGTGAGAAGCTCCTCGTACAGCTTTTCTCCGGGGCGAAGGCCTACGAACTCTATGTTGACGTCTTTATACGGCTCGTAGCCGGACATGCGAATGAGGGACTCTGCAAGGTCGAGTATTTTGACAGGCTCGCCCATGTCCAGCACGAATATCTCGCCTCCGTTTGCGAACTCGCCGGCGGACATAACGAGGCTGACAGCCTCGGAGATAGTCATGAAATACCGGATGATCTCGGGATGGGTGACGGTCACGGGGCCGCCCGCGGCGATTTGGTCCGTGAAGAGGGGGATCACTGAGCCGTTGGAGCCGAGGACGTTGCCGAAGCGCACGGAGGCAAAGCATGTTTTGCTTACCTTATCCATCGACTGGACGATCATCTCACACACGCGTTTTGTTGCGCCCATCACGCTGGTGGGGTTCACGGCCTTGTCGGTGGATATCATGACGAAGCGTCTGGCAGCGTGCCTGTCCGCGCATCGGGCGACGTTCAGCGTGCCGAGGATGTTATTTTTAACAGCCTCCTCAGGCGCGGACTCCATAAGCGGAACATGCTTGTGCGCCGCTGCGTGGTAAACGACCTCGGGCGAGTAACGCGCGAACAGAAGCTCGATTTTTGCCTCGTCGCGGACAGATGCGACCTCCGCATGGAGCGAGACTTTGCCGTGCTTCCCGCGCAGCAGGCTCTGCTGGATGTCGTACAGCCCGTTCTCGCTCACATCCAGCATGACGAGCCGCTTGGGGGAGTGCTGCACGATCTGCCTGCATAGCTCCGAGCCGATAGAGCCGCCGGCGCCTGTCACCATGACGACTTTCCCGGTAAGGAAAGACGAGTTCTTCGCGCTGATGTCCACCACCTCGCGCCCGAGAAGGTCCTCGACGCTGATGTTCTTTATCTGCGACACGATGGACTGCGCCTCCGTGACGATCGAGAACAGGTCGGGCACCTTTTTTATCTGGCATTTTGTCTTTGCGCAGATGTTGGTTATCTTCTTGCGCTCGCTGTTCTTGGCTGTCGGTATCGCAAGGATGATTATATCTATACCATGCTTGTCCACGAGCTTCGGGATATCACGGGTGGTGCCCTCTACCTTGATGCGCTGTATCTTCCTGCCCAGCTTTTCAGGGTCGTCGTCCACGAAGCAGATTACATCGTAGCGGCGGTCGGGCTCGTGGTACAGCTCGCGTAAAACGGCTCCGCCTGTCTCGCCGGCGCCGACTATCATCACTTTCTTCATGCCGGAGGTCACCTTTGCCCCGGAGCGGGTGGTGCGGTATGCCCTGTAGGCAAGGCGCAGGAAAAGGGTGCTTATGCCCGCCAGCAGCAGCGATAAAAAGTAGACTGTAATCGGTATCCTGTGCGGGAAGCGCGGCGGCTGGATGAACACCAGCGTAAAACCGACATAGATCCCCGCTGCCACAATAGTCGCCAAAAGGCACTTTATGAACTCATGGGCTTCTGCATAGCGCCAGAGGCTCTCGTACATCCCGAAAAACCAGAACACAAAAAAGAAGATCACCACAAAGCATGCCCCGGCGACCAAAACAACGGGCATTGCGCCCGTGAGGTCCACCCGGCGCACCATGATGATCCAGGCGGAGAAAAAACTGGTGATTACGAGGAGGAAGTCCGCAAGCATCAAGATGGCCTTGCGGTAGCGTATCTTTATCCCTGACAATGACTGGAAATCGAATTTCACTTAAATGACCTCAAGACTTTTTAGTGTTTTGCTTGCGAGCATGCCCGCGAGCACCCACATCATCTGGCTTGCGATGGGCAAGCTGATATTGAAAAACGCCTGCACGCAGTACCCCACGAACGCTGCCAGCGCCGCCATGAGCAGCGGGTCCTTAAACGCTTTTGGGACAGCCTTGAAAGGCGCTGCCACAAGGAATACAAGATAGCAAAACAGCCCGACAATGCCCTGGCATATGAGTATCTGCAGATACTCGTTATGCGCCTTGTCGTAGCTGACCCCGCCCTGGATGCCGTGTCGATCCTCCGGGAAAGCGTGGTAGAAAGTGTCCGGGCCGGTGCCTATCACAGGGTGATTCGGATATGCTTCGAGCGCATATTTCCAAATATACATTCTATATGAGCCGAACCTTTCCTCGAAGTTGCCGTGCATCATTTCGCGCGCTTCATATATTACACGCGGGGGCGGCGGTGAACCTTCGCTGCTGCGCCCCATCACTTCGATGCCGGCGATGCCTGCCAGGATGCACGCAAGGGAAATTATAACGCCGGGCAGCCATCTTACCTTTGCGCCGGGGGAGGGCTCTTTGCCCAGAAAGACAAGCAGCGCCCCCGCAGCAAGCAAAACCCCGAACACGGCTATGAAAAGGCGCAGATCGGCGGCTGTTTTTGTTTGAAGCACCCTCACATCATAGAAAAGCTCCTGCAGCGTGTATACCGCCACCCAAGATGAGCCGAGCACGAGTGTCTTGCCCAGAGTTCTGCGGTTTTCCACGATGAACGGAATAGCCAGCACCATTGCAGCAGCGACTCCGACTCGCCCGGAGTCCGCGCCCGCGAGCTCCATCAGCCAGAAGTTGAGCGCGCTTGCTGCCAGCCACAGGGGCTGCCATTTCGACTTCATCCGGATAAACAGAAAGCCGCAAAGTAAAATTGCGACGCATACATAAGTAGAGACTATGTCTATATTGCCCAATGTAGAGCGGAAGAATATCCTATAGAAATTCGCGACTTTGTACTTTTCCATGTGATTCGGCCACAGATTGAAGAAATCCATGCCGTAGAACTGGAACACCCCTATCAGCCCGATGCAGATTGCCGATATGCCGAAAATGACGAAATCTGCTTTGCGGGGTTTGTACCAGCGAGACACGATAAAGTAAGCGGCGACATACAAAAGCTGCGTGATCGCGCCGTCGTACCGCCCCTCCGGCTCCGGGATGCCGACCCACACGCTGGTGAGTTCTTTGAACGGCGACAGCAGCGCAGAGAGCAGCGTGACAGCAGCAAAACCGAGGACAGCCCAGTCTGCCAGAGACGGCTTTTCCTGCTTCAGCAGCGGGGGCTTCCTCGTCAGGCGGTATATCCAGATTATCATCACGAACAGCAAGACTGCGACCATGGACACGATGAAAAACTGGTACTTATGCAGCGTCAGGTTGATATACCTCTCCGGGCTGAAAAACAAAGGCTGGGCGCACAGCAGAAGAATGACCAGCAGCCTTGCGGCGCGGCCCTGCCACACGTCCACTTTCGCATACATAGCCGCCATCTTCCGCTCCGGGTATGCGGCAGCGCTCTTTGATGCTCTCGGCATTTCATATCCTCGCAACTTGTTGATTTGCATTGCTTGATTAAGCTTACATATAATAACAAAAAATTATAACAGTTTCAAGAATATGTTAAGTAGTTTCAAGGATATGTTAGAATGCCGCTGCTCTGCTTCAGCTTAATGGAGATACGCTTGCGCTCCAGCCGGCGACGTCTTCCAAGTACTGCAAGTCGCTTGTTACTGTATTGACGCTTGATATTGCGAAATGGTCTGAAGTGAAATCATCATTCAAGTCGAACTCAGTCAGCGCGGTAAACTCGACCCGGCAAACGGGAACGTCCGTGCCGTCATAGCCCTGCGCATCGCCGATCATGGTAGCCCCGACAAGAAGATACCATTCTTTGTCTGCGGCGAAAATCGTCAATATTTCGTCGATGTCGCTGTAAAGGCGCTTGCTGTACTCTACATACTCGCTGTCATAATTTATTTCAAACTGATAACCGTACACATCGGTCATTTCGTCGGCATATACGCTCACGACGATGACGTCGCCAACCGCGACTGTAAGGGGCGGCATATCACTCAAAGGCACTTGCTGTTCCTCCAAAGAGACCTGGTCAACAGGGTCACCCGCATCCGCGGCGCGGTTATCGGTATCTGGCTTGCCTGCTGTAGCAAACCATATAGCGGATACGGCGAAAACAACGCACAATGCGCTCGCGATCGTGATGTTCCTGTGTTTCTTGTTTTGCATGATCTTCTTAAGTTTTTCTTTCATCATCATTCTCCGTCTGTAGTATTATGTCGCATCGGGCATGCTTTGCCGGTCGAACTAATGACATACCAACCGGACAGTTCGGCTGCCCGGTCGGTATGCATTTCAATTGGAATTAAGGTTTCTGCCCGGTGCAGTTACTTGATCATCTGCGCTACTGTCACGATATCGAATATATCGATCTCACCGTTGCCGTTGTAGTCAAAGTGGCTGACAGTGTGCCAGTCCGGATTGTCAGACGTCATTCCGAAAGCGTCGATCAGGTTTGAAAGTACGATCATATCTACTTCAAAACCAGGCGTTCCGGCATTGCTTGTCTTTTGGATGTAGGCGCCGTTTGCTGTATTTATTGTTTTCTCAAAGTTGTCTCTTTCAACGAACTTCGCGTAGGCCGAAATCTCTGAAGAGCTGATCCCTACTGCGGCGTTAGCTTTGAGCATGAACGAACCCAGGCTTGCCATCTCATAGTCGGGAACCATGACCATTATGCTCGCGAAGCCGTCGCCTGAGTCGCGCGTGAGCAGCGTTGCGCCGTCTGCCGGTGTGAACCCTGCAAAATCAAACTTGTCAGCATCAAATGCGATGTCCAGCTTAATTACGTTGGACTCAAGCTCTTCACTTAATGATACCGCAACGTTGAAGTACTCTTCGGGGCGGACGATGCTCTTGTCCGTCGTCAGAACGAGTTCCACAGGGTCTGCCGGGTCTACGGGGGTCGTGCCGGAGGTTTTTACTATTGTATATGTGTCGATCATAGTGACTGTCGCATTGGCTGTATAGTTGCTCAGCTCATAAGTCGTGCATGTGAACGAGGTTGCAGTCATGTCGACTATGCTGAAATGGGGGCGGCTAGTCTGTGACGAGGGCATGAATGCGGTGTAGGGCTGCCTTGCTGCCGCGCTGTAGTATTTCTGGCCGCTGGCTGAGCTAAGGGCGAAGTATACAGTTCCGTCCGGGTTTACCGATGCGCCTGTGGCGTCGAATGTTTCAGGCTGCATGCCCTGGCTGTTGGAAGTGGACGAGCTGCCCGACCATATCATCGGGTATGAGCGGCTGTAGAAGTGGTCATGCCCGTTAAACACGACGTCGATATCGAACTCATCGATAACAGGAACGTAACGGTCTCTGTAGGTCTTGCCGTCCGAAAGGGCGTGAGAGCTGCCCTGCCCATAGACGTCGTAATGGAAGTTGAGTATTGTCCATTTCGCATCCGGGTTTGCTTCCGTCGCTGTTCTAAGGAAGTTCCTCATGTCGTTTTCATTGCCGTTGGTGCTGGTCCATACCAGGAACAGAGTGTCGCCGTATCTGTACCAATAGTTTGTCTGGTTGTCGGCGTTAGGGGGGTTGAAGAACAGTGGGCTTGTGCTGGCGCTCTCATGGTTTCCTATGCAGGAAGCCAGCGGGAGGTAGTTGTAGATTGCCTGCGGAGTGAAGAAGTAGTCATACTGCGCCTTTGTCGCGGAGTCGACCTGGTCGCCCGTGCTGGCGATAAACGCGAGGTCCGGGAACATTTCGAGCGCTTTTGTCAGAGTGTTGCTCCACTGGTTGCCGTAAGTCTGGCTGGAGACCTGCGGGTCGCCGAATACCAGATAGCTGAATGAATTTGCATTCTTTGTCCTGGTTGTGTATGTGGCGCTCCAGTTTCCATTGCCGTCACCGAGTCTATAGTTGTATGCAGTGTCAGCATCGAGGCCGCTGACTGTGACTCTGTTATAGCGCATGTTGCTGAGCGTCGAGTTTGCTGCGCTTCTCGTGCCGGTGAACTCAACAGCGGTTTCGCCGTCTTTCCAGATGCGGACTGCAGGGGTTCCTGTAACTGCTGCATCATGCCATGAGAAGTTCAGCTTGGAAGCATCCGCTCCCGGGGCAAGTGAAAGGTAGCTTGCTGACAATGTGACAGGGTCGGGATCCGTGCCGGGGTCTGTGCCAGGGTCTGTGCCAGGGTCTGTACCGTTTGATGTGGTGATGCTCATTTGCAGGTCAAACCACAGGTCAGAGCTGGAAGAGTTCCTGTTGCCGACCACACAGGTAATAACATTCTCGCCGGCTTTCAGCGCCGTTTCAATGTTTGTCCTGCTTGCTGCATCGTAAAGCTCGCTGGGGCTGCTTGTTCCCCTGAACCCTGTGTCGCGTGAGTCGTAGTCGCTGTTGATCGTGAAAGGCCTGTTCTCTGCGTCCGTGTTGCGGACGCTGTAGTTCGCCCAGTTGATCGGCTCGCCCATGACTTCGCGGCTGTTATTATTAGTGTCGTACCTGTAGACTTCTACGCCGTTGATAAAGATGACCAACGCGTCGTCGATCCTGTGGATGCCGGAGATGTCGGTAACGTCGTCGATGTTAAAGTCGGCGGGGAGGTCAAACGCCTTTTTGAAGTACGTCCAGGTGTGCAGCGGCGAACCGCGCTGTGCGCTTCCGCTGCCTGTGGGGATAGTCGTTGTGAGCGACAAGCCGGAGCCGCTTACCGGCGCGCCATAACCTATGGCCGTTTGCGCGTAGGTCCAGCCGGTAGTAGCGGTCATGTCGAGCGCTTCGCTGAAGAACTCGCTGTTTGTCCTTCCGTAGTACCAGTACCAGTCGCCGAAAGTGGAGACTGTGTGTGTTGCGGGCGAATCTCCCGCTGCGGCTGCCGCGGGCGCCGCTCCGATGAACAGGGTCAGCATCATCATGAATGCCAATAGCAGGGCTGCCGAGCGTTTTCCAATCTGTTTGTGCATGTTTTCTCTCCTTCAAAATTTTTGTTACCGGCGCTATTCGCCAGTACATGCATATTTTGAAAGATTAATGTAAAGAGTACATGCAGCATTCTGTAAAAAGTATGTGAAACTCTTGAAAAATACAAAAAGGGATGACAGGAGCAGGCGTGTATGGTAGTATTGTAGTGCAATAAGAAGAGGGAGGGAAAAGCATGCAAGTTACTATACCTGAGGCTCTTAGCTATACTGTGCTTGGAATAGCAGTCGTATTTTTGGTGCTGGTCTTCCTGATGTGCATCACATACATACTGGCTGCTATCTTTAAGTCGCGCACGGGAAAAGAAGTTGCGCCAGCTGCACCAGCACCGCCTGCAGAGCCAGCGCCAGCTGCACCAGCTGCACCAGCACCGCCAGCACCGCCTGCAGTGTCTGCGCCCGCCGCACCAACACCGCCAGCACCGCCTGCAGCGTCCGTGCGCGCAGCTGCCGCGCCGGCTCCGGCGATGGCGCCCCCAGCGCAGCCCGTATTCCGTGCCGCAGGACCGACTAAGTTCAAAGTCGTTATAGACGGCGTAGGATACGAAGTCGACGCTGAGTCGGACCATGCAGCCCCTGCAGCGTTTTACCCCGCTGCGCAAGGCAGCCTGTCGGGCGGGTCCGGGAAGTTCAAAGTGGTGATAGACGGCGTGGACTACGAAGTCGACGCCGAAGTCGGATATACGGAAGGGGGCAGATAACATGGCTGACACATTCAACGAACTATGGCTGCAATCGGGTTTTTCCAACATAGACCCGCGCCAGATCATAATGATTGTCCTCGCATGCGTGCTGCTCTACCTGGGCATTGCGCGCAAGTTTGAGCCTCTGCTCCTTATCGGCATCGCATTCGGCATGCTGCTGACGAACATGCCCATACCGGAAGGCTCGAAAATGATGTTCACGCCCGCGCTGTGGAATCTGAAGGACCAGCCCGTTAACTACGGCGAGGTGCTTCGCACGGGCGGGCTGCTCGACATACTTTACATAGGCGTCAAGTCCGGGGTGTACCCGTCGCTCATCTTTATGGGCGTCGGCGCTATGACGGACTTCGGCCCGCTGATAGCAAACCCCAAAGCCTTGCTATTGGGCGCAGCAGCGCAGATCGGCATCTATTGCGCGATGATACTTGCCATAATCCTTAAATTCACCGGCCAGGAAGCCGGCGCCATAGCGATAATAGGCGGAGCGGACGGCCCGACGGCCATTTGGCTCACAGGTCAGCTTGCCCCGCATCTGCTGGGCGCGATAGCAATAGCGGCTTACTCGTACATGGCGCTTGTTCCTATGATCCAGCCACCCATAATGCGCGCTTTGACGACGAAGAAAGAGCGCGAAGTGAAAATGGAGCAGCTCCGGCATGTTTCTAAGACAGAAAAAATACTTTTCCCGGTGATAGTCACGATCGCGACGCTCCTCGTGCTGCCATCCGTAGCTCCTCTTATCGGCTCGCTGATGCTCGGCAACCTTTTCAGGGAGTGCGGCCTGGTGGACAGGCTCAGCGACACAGCGCAGAACGCTCTGATGAACATCATCGTCATATTCCTGTCGGTTTCCGTGGGCGCGACAACTGTCTACAGCAGTTTTTTGACATGGGAGACGATCATGATCATCATCCTCGGGCTGATAGCCTTCGCGTTCTCGACAGTTGGCGGCGTCCTGCTCGGCAAGCTAATGTACAAGCTCTCCGGCGGGAAGATCAACCCGCTCATCGGCTCAGCGGGCGTATCGGCAGTGCCGATGGCCGCAAGGGTATCACAAAAGGAAGGTCAGCGGGCTAACCCGGCGAACTTCCTTCTGATGCATGCTATGGGCCCCAACGTTGCAGGCGTCATCGGCTCAGCCGTAGCCGCCGGATTCCTGCTTGCGGTGTTCGGGCGCTAATCACCATTCATAACGCCAATAACGTCAGGTATAATAAGGGTCGCCTCGGTTTTTGACTGGATATCTTCAACAGTCACACCCGGGGCGAGTTCTTTTAGAACGATACCGGCCTCTGTGACCTCCATCACGCCCAGCTCGGTAACTATAAAGTTTACGACTTTAACGGCTGTCAGCGGCAGCGCGCATTTCTTGAGTATCTTCGGCGAGCCGTCCTTTTGCGTGTGTTCCATCGCGATGATGACCTTCTTCGCGCCGATGACGAGGTCCATTGCCCCGCCCATCCCCGGAACCAGCTTCCCGGGCACGAACCAGTTTGCGAGGTCTCCGTGCTCGTCCACTTCCAGCGCTCCGAGAACAGAGACGTCCACATGCCCGCCCCTCGCAAGGGCGAAGCTGAACGAGCTGTCAAAAGCCATGGCGCCCGGAACGAAAGTGATAGGCATGCCGCCGGCATTGACCATGTCCTTGTCCTCCTTGCCCGGCTCAGGCGTCGGCCCTATGCCGATAAAGCCGTTCTCGGAGTGCAGCATGACGTTTTTTTCAGGCGGGAGGTAGTTCGCGACAAGAGTCGGCAAGCCTATGCCAAGGTTGCCGAGGTCGCCTGTCTCGAAGAAGTCCGCAGCTCTCTTTGCTATAAAATTCCGTATATCAGACATAGTGAGTTACATCCCCTTTATCAGCATATCGACGACCGCGCCGGGCGTCGCGACCATATCCGGGTCGAGCTCGCCTACCTCGACGATCTCCTCGGCCGAGACGACGACTAAATCCGCGGCCATCGCCATAAGCGGATTGAAGTTGCGAGACGCGCCCCTGTATATCAGGTTGCCGGACGTGTCCGCCTTCCAGGCGTGCAGCAGCGCGATCTCCGCCCTGATGGGCAGCTCCAGCAGATATTCTCTGCCGTCCACAGTCAGCTTCTGCTTGCCTTCCTCGACGATGGTGCCCACGCCGGTCGGCGTTAAAAAACCGCCAAGCCCCGAGCCTGCAGCCCGCACCCGCTCCGCAAGGGTGCCCTGCGGAACAAGCTCGTACTCTATCTCACCGGCATTCATCTGCCGCCCTGTCTCTTTATTTGTGCCGACATGCGTGGCGATCAGCTTACTGATGCGCTTTGCGACAATAAGCCTGCCGATGCCCGTGTTGATAAAGCCTGTGTCGTTTGCGATTACAGTCAGATCGATAATGCCTTTGTCCAGTATGGCGTCTATGAAAGTCTCAGGCGTTCCGGCGGACATGAACCCGCCTATCATCATGACCTGCCCGTCATGGAACTTCGCCGCGATCTCTTCAAGCGTTCTAACTTTGTTCAAGGATTACACTCCTTCAGGTATATATTTGTCAGTCTTCCGACTCATTTTAGCCCCAGATAGTTCGATATGACCATACGCTGCGCCTCGCTGGTGCCTTCATAGATCTCCGTGATCTTGGCGTCGCGCATGAAGCGCTCAAACGGGTACTCGCGCATGTAGCCGTAGCCGCCCACTAGCTGCAGGCAGCGGCGGGTTACTTCGGTGGCTGTCTCCGAAGCGAACAGCTTTGCCTGCGCCGCAAGATGAGAGTACGGCTCCCTGTCCTGCTTCGCCTGCGCTGCGCGGCAAATGAGCAGGCGCGCCGCTTCGACCCTCGTGTACATATCCGCAAGCTGGAACTGCGTGTTCTGGAAATGACCGATGGGCTTTCCGAACTGTTCGCGCTGGGTCACGTACTTCAAGCATTCTTCGATTGCGCTCTCCGCAATGCCAAGCGCCTGCGCGCCGATGCCGATGCGCCCGCTGTCGAATGTAGACAACGCCTGGTAGTAGCCCCTGTTCAACGTTCCAAGGAGATTTTCCTTTGGAACTTTCATATCTTCAAAAATCAGCTCGCAAGTCGAGGACGCGCGGATGCCCATCTTGTTCTCTTTTGCACCGAGCCTGAAGCCCGGGGTGTCCTTTTCAAAAATGAACATCGAGATGCCCCTGTGCGCCTTCTCCTTGTCCGTCACCGCTGTTATCACGAAGGTATCCGCATACCCGGCGTTCGTAATGAAGATCTTGGTGCCGTTTATCAGCCAGTGGTCGCCCTTGTCCACAGCAGTAGTCTTCTGGTTGGCTGCGTCCGTGCCCGCGCTCGGCTCTGTCAGGCCAAAGGCGCCGAGGCGCTCGCCCATTACCAGAGGGGTCAGGTATTTCTTCTTCTGCTCGTCGGTGCCGTACTCATTGATAGGCCCGCAGCAAAGCGAACAATGCGCGGACACAGTGATGCTTGTGCTGGCGCAGTGCCTCGCGATCTCTGCGCAAGAGGCTATATATGTGACATAGCTCAGGCCGGAACCGCCGTATTCCTCCGGGAACGGCAGCCCCATTATTCCCATCTCTCCGAACTTTTTTATCGTCTCTGACGGGAAACGCTCCTCCTCGTCAAGCTGCGCGGCAATAGGCTGCACTTCCTTCAGACAAAAGTCGCGGACCATGTCGATAATATCCTGATCCTCCGGCGGATGCTTAAAATCCATTGATACACCTTCCTTTGATTATCATGCAAATATTTCAAACACAGATATAATAATAAGACAAGCGGGAGTTGTCAACCCAAAATATCCAAAACACATGCGTAACACGGTGGTTGGATGACGTTATATAACAACATCAGCTTTACGGATACTGCACAGTAAGGCTCGCATCGGCCAGCCGCCCGTTACGGGATCGAGCAAGTCGGCGTCGTCCGAAGGCGTCAGCACATTGCAGTTGGACTCCCAAAGGCCCCCCAGCCACGGCTCGCGGTGCGGCAGCTCAGGAAACCACCAGTGGCTCTGTACATTGACCACGCGCGGGTCGATCTCGTCCGAAACCCGCGCCTTCTGCCTGATGACCCCCTTAGGCGTCTCCACAAAAACCCAGTCGCCGTCTGCGATGCCATGCTTCTGCGCAGTCTCAAAATGAATATCCATGAGCGGCCAAGGATACTGCTCACGGGTGCCAAGGCCCGGCTCCCTGTTCTCCGAGTGGAACATCGGCCTGAAATTGCCGCCGGTGATAAGGATGTATGGGTATTCAGCCGCCAGTTCCGGCGTTGAGTAAGGGCTTATGGGCGGTTCCTCGTAATACGGCAGCGGGTCGTAACCCAGCTTCTCAAGCACATTGGAATACAGCTCGATTTTGCCCGAAAAAGTCGCAAAACCAGTCTGCTTGCCCGTGCGCGGATTGATCTTTTCATATGTCCATGGTTCATCGCTCTTAATAATATATTTTTTAGTAGCGGCCTCTTTGAATGTGAGCCCTATCGGAGCCAGACGGTAGTCTGCAAAGTCCTCTTCGTCAGTCCATGGGAAATGCTCGCCGAACCCAAGGCGCTGCGCAAGCCCCTTCCACATCAGGTACTCCTCCCGGCGCTCACCAAGGGGCGCGACGGCTCGCTCCGACACCTTCATAGACGGTGAAAAGTCCTCATGCGTCTCGCACATAGGTTTTTCGAGTTTGCTGGCGGCAGGCAGCACATAGTCCGCAAGCATCGCCGTCGGGGTCATGACAAGCTCGCTCACGACGGAAAGCTCGAGGTTCGGGCTCTTCAGCGCCTTGTAGACGAGCTTTGTATCGCCGGCGTTCAGCAGAGGGTTGCTGCCCCATGTTATGTTCGCCGTTATTGGGTACGGATCCCGGTCGATGATAGCCTTCCATATCAGCGGCTGCACGGAGAGGAAACTGTGCGCGCTCTGGGGGAAAGGAACCCCGTATGCCTCTTCATATAAAGGCGCCATCAACTCGTAGCCGGGCCATGTCATGAGCTTGAACCTGTCCGCGCCGATCTGCTTCTTGCGCTGCCCGACAGGCAACGCTTCCGTCATCTGAAGCATGGAGTCGCGAACAGCGAACGCTCCGTTGATTATCGGCCCCGGCCCCTCGGCTGTCTCGCCGCCGCCCACCTTCAGGTTCCCTGTCAATGCGCGAAGGCAGACACGGGCCTGCTCGACGCGTACGGCGTTTCTGCCCAGCATGTCTGTCGACGAAGCGTCCTTCATTTCTGCCGGAAAGTTGGTGGCATACATACGGGCGGACTCTATGATCTGCTCTTTTGGTATCCATGTGATCTCGCTGACCTTTTCCGGCGTATATTCAGCAGCGCGCGCCTTTAGCTCGTCGAACCCGAACGTCCAGTCACGAACGAACTCCTTGTCATACAGCCCTTCGCTGATTATCACGTTTATCCAGCCCATCAGAAGAGCAGTGTCCGTGCCCGGTCTTATTTGCAGCCACATATCGACGTCGTTTCCGATGGAGGTCTTTCTTGGGTCGATGAGGATGATCTTCACTTTTCCATCATCGCGGAGCTTTTTCATGCGGCTCCATGCAAGCGGCGCGGTCTGCCCCATTTCGTTCCCGTGGATGACTGCGCATTTCGGGTCTATGCCGTGGCGCCCGCCCTGGGCCGTGCCGATCAGCGCGAGAGACAGCGCCGTCGTGTTGCAGTGGCAGATCGTGCCTGCGCAGCCTATGTTGGACGGGTTGCCGAAGAGGTTGAGGAACCTTGTGCGGATGCTGTAAATATCGCTGCGGTACGTGCCCTCTGTCACTGCGAGCGTCTCGGGGCCGTACTTGTCTTTCAGCCTTTGCAGTTTTTCCGCGATCTCATCGAGCGCCTGGTCGTAGGATATTTCCTCCCAGCGCCCTTCCCCGCGCTCCCCCACCCGCTTGAGCGGTTTCTTTATCTGGATGTCGCTGTAGAGCCACTTTATGTGGTGGGGCAGCCTGTCCGGGCAGCCTTTGTTCGGCGAGGGATATTCCGGATTCGGGCTCAGGTTTACAAGCTGCCCGCCCTCGCGCTGCGCTATGAGGCCGCAATACATCTTGCATCCCGGCGAAGCCCAGCACACCACCTGGCTCGTCTCAATGTTTTTCTCTGCCATAATCATCGTCCGCCTATATTACAATTTTTCATATAGTATACATTATGACATCGTTCAAGGTCAATACTCACAGTTGCATTGTTGTTGCATTGTAAGAATCTATGGGATACAATTATGCCCGGTCTGCTTCTAAACAAAAGTTTTTCGTACTGGAAGAGGGATGCGGAAAGATGATCATATTACCGGCAATTGATCTGTATAAGGGCGAAGTCGTCAGGCTTTTGCGCGGCGACTATGCGCAAATGACTGTGTACAGCAAAGACCCTCCCGCAGTGGCGCGCAGCTTCAAAGAAGCGGGGGCGTCTTATATGCATGTAGTCGACCTTGAAGGCGCCAGAGACGGCGTGCCGGCGAACACAGAGGCGATCGGGCGGATTGTCGCGCAGAGCGGCATGAGCGTTGAAGTGGGCGGCGGAATACGCACAGCGCGGACAATTGAGACGTACTTGAACGCGGGCGTGAAGCGCGTGATTCTCGGCACAGCCGCAGCCTCGGCTCCCGGTTTCACCCGCGAAATGGTGGCTGCGTTCGGCGACGCCATAGCCGTCGGAGTCGACATAAAGGATGGGCGCGCCGCAATCAAGGGCTGGACAGAGCTCTCAGAGCTGGACGCCCTTGATTTCTGTGCCGAAACGGAGGCCGTTGGCGTACGTACGCTGATATGCACTGATATATCGAAAGACGGCATGCTCGGCGGTACGAACATCGGGATGTACCGCGAAATGCGAGCTAAGCTGAGCGTAAACCTTATCGCATCGGGCGGAATAAGCTCCATCGATGAAATAACCGCCCTGTCGGAGCTCGGCATGGACGGCGCGATAATCGGCAAAGCGCTTTATACTGGGGATTTGGATTTGGCGGCTGCAATAAGCGTAGGGAGCGGTAAAAAATGATTACTAAGAGAATTATTCCGTGTTTGGATGTTAAGGACGGGCGGGTCGTCAAGGGTGTGAACTTTGAGGGGCTCAGCGATGTTTCGTCGCCCGTTGAGCTTGGCAAGCTGTACAGCGACAGCAGCGCGGATGAGCTTGTTTTCTATGATATCACAGCCTCCGCAGAGGGACGCAAGCTCTTCACGGACGTGCTAAGGCAAGTCGCTGAATGTATATTCATCCCGCTGACAGTGGGCGGCGGGATAAACACGCTCGATGATTTCGACACGGTGCTCAAGTGCGGCGCGGATAAAGTGAGCGTGAACTCAGGCGCTATCAAAAACCCGAAACTCATCGGCGAGGCCGCGAAGAGATACGGCAGCCAATGCGTCGTGCTGTCGGTCGACGTCAAGCGCGTGGACGGGGCGTTCCGCATTTTCGCGCGCGGCGGCCGCGACGACACAGGGCTCGACGCGATCGAATGGATCAGGCAGGGCGCTGGTATGGGCGCCGGAGAGCTTGTCGTCAACAGCATGGACACCGACGGCGTGAAAAAAGGCTTCGACCTGCCCTTGCTCGAAGCCGTGTGCGGCGCTGTCTCGATACCCGTAATCGCGTCGGGCGGCGCGGGGTGCGTCGGCGACTTTATCGAATTGTTCGAGACTCAGCCAAAAGTCGACGCGGGCCTTGCGGCGTCGATTTTCCACTTCGGCGAAGTCGCGATTCCCGACCTGAAGCTTGCCCTGCGCGAGCATGGGGTGAATGTTAGGCTTTGAATAGAGCAATGATATAGGTTAGCAGCCACAGCAGGCCTGAAGCGATGTAAAGCCAGATGAAGAGTTTTCTTTTATGCTTCCCCAGCGGATCCTTCATGGTGGTAATCAAGTTGCAGATATTCCCCGCCATGACGGAAATCAGCCCGTAGCTAGCTACTCCTTTGCCGACAAGGCCGGCTATGCAGAAAATGTTAAGCGCTGCCGAAGCGAATATCAGGCAGATGAACAGGTATGGGAAATACTGCGCAAACTGCCGCTTACGCATTTTGCTCATACTGTCTATAGGCTTTTCAGGAATCATGACAGAGGAGTGACCAGCGTACCGATACCATCGATACTGACCTTAACGACGTCGCCCGGCTTGAGCCAGACGCGGTCTTCTTTTTTTCTGCCCTGAATCACGCCGTCGGGCGTTCCGGTGAAGAGCAGGTCGCCGGGGCTCAGCGGGAAATACTTGGAAGCTTCGCTGAGCGCGGCGTGGCATGGGAAAATCATATCCGAAGTGTCGCCGGACTGCACAGCCGTGCCGTTTACACTGCAGTATATGCCATTGCTCTTGCGGGGATCAAAGCAGTCGCGGGTGACGATATACGGACCAACCGGGGCGGAACCGGGCAATGCCTTTCCGGCAAGCCACTGCGAAGAGAGGAACTGGCTGTCCCTTGCGCTCAGGTCGTTGCCGCATGTGTAACCGAAAATATAGTCGTCGGCCTCTTCGGCGGTGATGTTGTAAGCGTGCCTGCCGACGACGACCACCAGCTCAGCCTCATAGTCGTAGCGCTTCAACCACGGAGGCAGAGGCACAGGCTGCTTATGGGCGCTGAGCGCATCATCGAACTTGCTGAAGAATATCGGATACGACGGCGCTTCACCCCCGGTCTCTTCTGCGTGGCTCTTGTAGTTGAGCCCTTCGCAGATGATTTTTTTCGGTTCTGTCACAGGCAGAAACTTCAATCCATCCTCGTTCAGAGCGGGCGGCGCTTTCGCTTGCAGCGCAGCGGAAACGCGGGCGAGCATCTCCGACCCGCCGGAAATAACGTCGTTCATGCGCGATGGGAATCCCATCGCCGAAACATTGACGACTCCGCTGTCCGTTTTAACTCCGACGCACTGCCGGCCATTGATCTCAATACTGCATAGTAGCATTTTTTTGTCCTTTCTGTGTTAATGATAGGGGTCAGGGGCCGGGGGATCTATGAGTTCTGCTTGAGAATAAGTGAAGCCTTGAGCTCACTTACGCGGGCGGGGTCGAGGGTGCGGTCGAAACCGAGCATTTTGGAGTACATGGCAACGGTTGCAGTGTATTCGACGCTCTCCATTCTGAAAAGCGCTTGCATGACGCTATCCCCCCAGGTCACGACGCCGTGATGCTCGAGCAGCGCGCCGTTGTATTCGGCGCAATATGCGGCTGCGCTGTCAGCCAGCTCCGCGGAGCCGGGCATTGCATAAGCGGCAACCGGGATATCGCCGAGCATCATCACCGACTCCTGTAAAAACGGCTTGTCGAGCGCGACGCCAGCCGCCGCAAACGCCGCCGCAACAGGCGGGTGCGCATGGCACACCGCTTTTATGCCTGGCGACCGCTTGTAAATAGCAAGATGCATCAAAATCTCGGACGATGGCTTGATATCGCCTTCACCGAAATGACCCGCAGAGGAAGGCGCGCTTCCGATGACATTCCCGCCAAGGTCCAGCTTGACCAGCATATCCTCAGTCAGAAACCCCTTCGAGACGCCGCTCGGAGTCGCAATGATAGTATCGTCAGACAACCGCGCGCTCAGATTCCCGTCGCTCGCGCTGATATATCCTCTCATATACATCCGCCTGCCCGCCTCCACAATATCGCGGCGGGCGTTTCTTTCTATAGTCATAATATATGCCTCTTAAAAACTGTATGGCGCCCGGAAAATGCCATCCTCGGTGATGATCGCTGTAATCAGGCTGCTGTCTGTCACGTCAAAGGCAGGATTGTAGCACTTCACACCCTCCGGCGCGACGGGTCTCTCGAAAAACAGCCGCGCGATCTCCTGCGCAGGGCGCTGCTCGATAACGATATCCGCGCCTGATGCGCAGCCGGGGTCGATCGTAGACGAAGGGCAGAACACATAAAAAGGTATCCCGTAGTGCTTAGCCAGAATAGCAGCGCCGCTGGTTCCGATCTTATTTGCGGCGTCTCCGTTTCTCGCGACGCGGTCGCAGCCGACAAAAACAGCGTCGACCTTCCCCTCGCTCATCACTACGCTCGCCATATTGTCGCAAATAAGCGTACAGTCGACCCCGGCATTCATCAGCTCGTAAACAGTCAAACGCGCGCCCTGTAGCAGCGGGCGAGTCTCGTCGCAGAAAACCCGCAGACGCATCCCACGCTCATGGCCAAGGAGAATCGCGCCCAGCCCCGTGCCGTACTTTGACGTTGCAAGGGGCCCCGCGTTGCAATGCGTCAAAATGCCGAACCCGTCGCGGATCAGCTTCAGGCCATGCCCGGAAATAGCGCGGCACATTTCAATATCTTCCCTCTGGATCGCCTCCGCTTCTGCCCTCATAGCGTCTAAAACAGAGGGAACGGGCGTTCCGGCGAGCCCTTCGATAAGCGACTCCATGCGCTTTAGCTGGCGCGCGAGATTCACTGCAGTCGGGCGCGCGGAGCATAAATACGAGCTGAACGCCATGGCGTCAGCTGCGAAAGTCTCATAGTCGCTGTGCGCAAGCGTCCTGCGCCGCATATAAACATACAGGGCGAACGCCGCAAAAATCCCGATTGCCGGCGCGCCCCTTACACGTAAAACCGAAATAGCCTCAAACAATTCCTCAGCCTCGCTCAGCTCGAGGAAAACTGTTTCATTCGGGAGCAGCGTCTGGTCCAAAATGACGACCGCCGTTCCCTCCCCGTTCAAACGCACATTTTCAGGCAGCTCGCCCGCATATATCGTCCTCACTATTCTTTCTCCCAGCTCCTAAGCACCATAGGCGCGTTACCCTGTCCACTCGCTGTGCAGGATCAGAGTCAGCATGAGGCTCCCGTTATATTCCTCAAAACCAAGACGCAGGCTGCTCCAGTCCGGATCGTCTACAGTATACCTCTCGCCCCCGGTTATATGGAAATCCACAAAACTGGCGTACGGGAAAATCTCCTTCATGTTCTCGAGCGCATTTCCGCTTCTTACGATATGGTTGACGCCGATAACGGACGCGGAAGTAAAGTCCTTACCGAAAACGAACTTGGCAAAATAATCGTTCGGAGTCATCTCGATCGGTTCGCCGCTCGAACTGTAGACCCCCCAAACATAGACGTTGGAGTCGTCGGCAAAAGCGGCAATCTGCGCGGCGCGGAAGCATTTGTTTGCGGAAAGGTTGATCGTCGAACTCGGCGAAAACACTACGCCGTATTCAGGATGGGCAAAATTTGACAGCGCCTGATAGTCGCCGTCCTTGATGTTATCTATGATATCGAAAGCCAGAGCGGTCAGTTGAGCGTTATCCGCATTGCTGTCCAGCATAGGCTTTTCGCGTGTTTTCCCGAAAACAGTGAACCCTGTCGCCCAGAAAAAAGCGCCGGAAATCATAATGCCGGCAATCAAGCCGGCTAATATGGGAAGTATGCGCGCAAAGATTTTTTTCATTGAGATCACCCCGTCAGCGCAACCAGTCTAACGGACAGGTCAAGTAATTGCAACAACAAAAAATAACAAAATGTAAACATACAACGAAACTCTTGACAATAAGAACGGACAGTGCTAGATTATGTTTAGCACTCAGGGTCAGAGAGTGCTAAAAGCGGGGGTAAGCCGATGAATCTCAGCGAACGGAAAAAAGAGGTTTTACGCGCCATTGTCGAGCAGTTCGTTGAGACGGTGGAACCGGTGGGGTCTAAAACCGTCGCCGCCGAACTGGGCTCGTCCTTTTCATCTGCGACAATAAGGAACGAGATGGCGGAGCTCGAGGCAATGGGCTTGCTGGAACAGCCGCACACATCAGCGGGCAGGGTTCCGTCGGCGCTCGGGTACCGGATATACGTTAATGAGATCATGCGCAAGCACAGGCTGTCAAACGACGATGCGCGCGAGATAAACAACGCGCTCAAAGGCAGCGTTCCGGTCCAGGACCGCATACTTGACGAAGCGGGCAGCCTCGCTTCAAGGCTGACCACATACCCGGCATATGCCCTCGCCTCTGTCACAGGGATCGTCAGCGTGGCGAGGTTCGATATAATCTACGTGGACTCATACACATTCATCGTCGTCGCCCTGATGAGCAACGACTTAGTCAAGAACAAGCTCATCCATCTGACATCACCTGTCGGGCAGGCATTTTTGACGAAAGCGGCAACTGTGTTCAACGCGAGCTTCACAGGTATCCCGGAAGAGCGCATCACGCCCGGCCTCATAGTTTCCACCGAGCGCGCTGTCGGAGACACGACAGGCATCGTCGCCGCTATCGCGGGTTTCACGATCGAGCTGCTGTTTGAGGTCAAGTCCAGCCAGGCGCATGTAGCCGGAGCGATGAACCTGCTCAACCATCCGGAGTACCGCGACATAGGGAAAGCACAGCGCCTCCTGCGCTATCTGTCGGACGACAACGAACTGGCAAAACTCCCCTCTCCGGAACTCGCGGGCGAAGTAAAAATAACGATCGGGCCTGAAAACCTGGCCGATGAATTGCGCGACTCCAGCGTCATGGCGGTCAGGTACGACGCCGGAGGTGAAATGCAAGGCCTGATAGGCGTCGTCGGCCCCACCAGGATGGACTATTCAAAGGTCGCCGCGCGGCTGACATATATTGCGCAAGGGCTGAGCTGGCTTCTTTCGGGGAGCGATTTACAAAATATCAACAGCAAAACGAAAAACAGCAAATTAGGAGATGACGACATTGGCAAAGACGAGTAAGCAACCAAACAAGGAAAGCTCCAAACAGGAGCAGGAGAAAGCGGCGGACGTCCGGGAGGCCGGCGAACAAGAGCGCGAGCCTGCAAAAGCTGCGGAAGCGGCAGGAGCGGCGGGAGCCGGAGCGCAGGGTAAAGCTGCCCGCGACGAAGACGCGGAAGACGCGGAAAATGCGGAAAACGCGGCGCCGGGCGGCGAAGAAGAGGAGCCGGGCGAAGCAGGAGACCTGCGCGAAGACTTTGAGGAGTCGGCGCAAGACGAGCTTGCGGCGGAGCGCGACCGGTATTTGCGCCTCGCGGCGGAGTATGATAATTTCCGCAAGCGCAGCGCAAAGGAGCTCAAAACCACATATAACGACGCGCGGGCGGACACGATCACCAAGCTGCTGCCCGTCTACGACAATCTCGAACGCGCGCTCAAAATGGAATGCTCCGACGAGCCCTTTTACAAAGGCGTGGAGATGACAATGACCCAACTTGACGAAATTCTGGAGAGCATGGGCGTTGTTTATATAGAGGCAGCAGGCGAACCTTTCGACCCGAACCTGCATAACGCGGTGGCGGCGATCGAGGATCCCGGCCTCGGCGAAAAAATCGTCGCGGAGGAATACCAGAAGGGGTTCATGCTTGGGGACAGAGTAATACGCTTTTCAACAGTAGTTGTGGCGAATTAGTATATAGGAGGAACACAAAAATGGGTAAAATAATCGGAATCGACTTGGGTACGACGAATTCATGCGTAGCCGTTATTGAGGGCGGAGAGCCTGTGATCATCGCAAATGCGGAGGGCAACCGCACGACGCCTTCTGTAGTCGCTTTTTCCGCAGACGGCGAGCGGATGATCGGGCATGTCGCAAAAAGGCAGGCAATCACGAACCCGGACAGGACGGTTTCTTCAATTAAACGTGAGATGGGAAGCGCTTTTAAAGTTACTGTCGACAACAAGCAATACACGCCGCAGGAGATTTCCGCGATGGTGCTGCAAAAACTCAAGACCGACGCGGAGACATACCTCGGCACAAAGGTGGCGGAGGCGGTTATAACCGTTCCGGCATACTTCACCGACTCGCAGCGCCAGGCGACGAAGGACGCGGGGAAAATCGCGGGGCTGGACGTTAAGCGCATCATAAACGAGCCGACAGCCGCGGCCCTTGCGTATGGCCTCGACAAAGAGAGCGAGCAGAAGATAATGGTATACGACCTCGGCGGCGGTACATTCGACGTGTCGATACTCGAAATCGGCGACGGCGTTATCGAAGTCCTCGCGACGGCAGGGAACAACCGCCTCGGGGGGGACGACTTCGACGAATGCGTCATCGGTTATCTGCTCGCGGAATTTAAGAAGGATAACGGTATAGACCTCTCCACGGATAAAATCGCGCTCCAGCGCCTGCGAGAGGCTGCCGAGAAGGCAAAGACTGACCTGAGCGGAGTTACGACCGCAACGATAAACCTACCTTACATAACCGCGGACGCTTCCGGCCCCAAGCATCTCGACTGCACATTGACGCGGGCGAAGTTCAACGAGCTGACAGAGCATCTTGTCGAGAAGACCCTGGGCCCCGTCAATCAGGCGCTCACCGACTCAGGGCTCAATGCTTCGCAGCTTTCAAAGGTGCTGCTTGTAGGAGGCTCGACACGCATTCCCGCCGTGCAGGACGCGGTGAAGAGGATAACGGGGAAAGACCCGTTCCGGGGCATCAATCCGGATGAATGCGTCGCAGCGGGCGCGGCTATTCAGGGGGGCGTCCTCGGGGGCGACGTGGAAGGCATCCTTCTGCTGGACGTCACACCGCTTTCGCTCGGGATAGAGACTCTGGGCGGTGTGTTCACAAAGCTCATCGAGCGCAACACGACGATCCCGACGAAGAAGAGCCAGGTGTTCTCGACTGCAGCGGATAACCAGACGTCGGTCGAGGTAAACGTGCTGCAGGGCGAACGCGAAATGGCGCAGTACAACAAAGCGCTCGGCAGGTTCCACCTCGACGGGATAGCGCCCGCGCGCAGGGGCGTGCCGCAAATAGAGGTCACGTTCGATATCGACGCTAACGGCATCGTGAACGTGTCGGCCAAGGACCTCGGAACGGGCAGGGAACAGCATATCACGATCACCGCGTCCGCGAACCTCTCCAAAGACGACATCGAAAAAGCCGTCAAGGAGGCTGAGCAGTACGCTGCGGAGGATACACAGCGCCGAGAAGAGGCGGACACGCGCAACAATGCCGACAACATGGTCTACCAGAGCGAGAAAACGCTCTCAGAAATGGGAGACAAGATAGAAGAAGCCGACAAGCAGACAATAGAAACCGCGATCGAAAAGGTGAAAACAGCGCTTTCCGGCACGGATACCGAAGCGATCAAGCAAGCTGCCGAGGAGCTTGAGAAGGCGTTCTACGCCGTGAGCGAAAAACTGTACAGTCAGGTGGACCCGCAAGCCGGCGGTCCCGGCGGCCCGGAAGGCGCCCCCGGAGGCGACCCCGGCGAGTTCTACGACGCGGACTACGAAGTCGTAGACGACGACAACGCCGGCGACAGCGATGGTGAATAGTGGATAAACGGGATTATTATGAGTCGCTGGGGCTGAAAAAAGACGCCTCGGACGATGCGATAAAAAAGGCGTTCCGCCAGCAGGCGAAGAAATACCACCCGGACGTCAACCCGGGCGATAAGAACGCGGAAGCGCGCTTCAAGGAGATCAACGAAGCCTATGAAGTTCTTTCCGACGCCGATAAAAAATCGCGCTACGACCAGTTCGGGCACGCCGGGGTAGACCCCAACTTCAACGCAGGCGGGTTCGGAGGCTTTAGCGGTTTCGGCGACATGGGCTTTGACCTTGGCGACCTGTTCGGCTCGATTTTCGGCGGCGGAAGCAGCAGCAGTCGCAACCGCAACGCGCCGAGAAGGGGCGATCGCGTGCGCGCGAGCGCAACTGTCACTTTTGAGGAAGCGGCGTTCGGGTGCGATAAAGAAGTCGCGGTCTCAAGGATCGAGTCATGCGACGACTGCGAAGGCACCGGCTGCAAGCCCGGCACTACAGCGGAAAAATGCGCCGAATGCGGCGGCTCCGGCACGGTCACGACGCAGCAGCGCACGCCGTTCGGCGTGATGCAAAGCACCGCCGACTGCCCTAAGTGCTCAGGCAGGGGGAAGATCATTCACCAGCCATGCGAAAAATGCCGCGGCCTGGGCCTTGTCCGCAGGAACAAGAGCATCAAGGTGAGCATACCCGGCGGGATAGACGACGGCCAGACGATTTCCATGCGCGGCCAGGGCAGCGTGGGCGCGAACGGCGGGGAGCCCGGCGAACTGCATGTCACGGTGAGCGTCCTGCGCCATGAGCATTTCGAGCGCGAGGGCAACGCTGTGCTTCTGGATATGCCGATTTCCTTCGTCCAGGCGGCGCTGGGCGACGACGTTGAAGTCGATACGCTCGACGGCAAAGTGAAATACTCGATACCGGAGGGCACCCAGACCGGCACGGTGTTCAGGCTGCGCGGCAAAGGCATCAAGAGCCTGCGCGGATCAAGCCGGGGCGACCAGTTCGTCACAGTGATCGTGGACGTGCCAAAAAACCTCTCCTCGCAGCAAAAAGACCTTTTGCGCCAGTTCGCCGCCTCGTCAGGAGCGCCAGAGCCGCAGCCTGGCAGCGGGCGCAAACGCAAGAAAAAGTGAATTTTAGTGAAATTTTTAGAAATATTACATAAAAAGTGTTGACAATAAGAATGGTTTATGGTACATTGTACACGTAAATCGGATCGGGACTCCATTCATGAGAACAGTGTTCTCGCGACTATGAGTTCAAGGCAGACAGGGTCTTATGACCAACTAGCACAACTGCGGAGGAAGTCCGCCAGTAATCCCCGAGCCGGGTATGGTGTGCATTGGCTGCATCGGAGACGCAAGTAATGAGTGGACGGTGATCTGAGTTTAGAAAGGTGGCTTAGTCATTGATTATTAAGCACCAGAAGTAGCCCCGCATTCGCTAAGGACGGATGCGGGGCTGTTGTTTTTTGCCCTGTTTCATGCTAAACTATTGCAAAATTTGCAGACGCTCTCAGTACCGCTGCAACACTATACTTTTTGGAGAAGGAAATGGACACACAAGAAATAACAGGAAAGTTTTACGATATACAGGGGTTCTCCGTGCATGACGGGCCGGGGATAAGGCTGACGCTGTTTATGAAAGGCTGCCCGCTGCGCTGCCCGTGGTGCCACAGCCCGGAATCGCAAGCCTTCCACACGGAACTCAACTGGATGGAGATAAAATGCGTGGGAACGGAGAAATGCGGGCGCTGCCTTGGCGTCTGCCCGCATGACGCGATCACGCCGGGCAAAACAAAAGCAGCCCTCGACGGCAGCGGCGAAATTCAGCTCGTCACGACGGACCGCTCAAAATGCGATAACTGCGGAGCATGCGCTAAAGCCTGCACGTCTAAGGCTCTTTACATGTGCGGAACGGACTATACAGTCGATGAGATCATGGAGCGCGTGAGGCGCGACCAGCCGTTTTTCAAGCGCTCAGGCGGCGGAGTGACCGTATCGGGCGGAGAATGCTTGTGCCAGCCGGAATTCACCCTCGCGGTGCTCAAGCGCTGCAAGGAAGAAGGTATACACACAGCAGTGGATACCACAGGTTTCGTCCAGTGGAGCGCAATCGAGCCTATACTGCCGTACACGGACGTGTTCCTGTATGACATCAAAGGGGTCGACAGCGCGCTGCACCAGCAGGTAATCGGGGTCTCAAACGAGCTGATACTGGAAAACGCCCGGAAAATAGCCGCTGCGGGCGGAAAGTTCCAAATAAGGATACCTGTCATGCCCATGTACAGCGACTCTGCAGAAGTGTTTGATGAAATAGGAAAATTCATACTTGAGCTGGGCGATTCGGTCGAAGTCGTGCAAATCTTGCCGTACCACAACCTCGGAACTGTAAAGTGGGAGCGCTTGCAGGCTCAAAAGCCGGTGTTCGAAGCAACGCCCCCGTCAGACGAGCTTATCGACGCCCGCAAGCAGCAGCTCGAAGCCCTTGGCCTAAACGTTATTGTTCATTGATATATGCTCCTCACTCTTCACTACTCTCAGCCCGGACCCTTTACCTGTAATAAGCGAAATTACAACAGTCAAGAAAAGCATTACCGGGATGGCGGAGGCGCAAAAGGCCATGGTTATCCACACGTTTGCCATGGATAATGGCGAAAGCGTGAATATGCCGCTGAAAATAAACCCGCCGCCCGCGAAGCATACGACCATGCTAACGATCAGTGCCGTCCGTATCGAGTTGAGCGGGCGGCCTAGTTTATATAGCATGAGGAACCCTATGAACCCGATTATTATGAGCGCCATCGTAGACATCTGCTCGGCTGGTATTCCGAGCTGCACGCTTATATGCACCAGCACCCACAGCGCGAAAAAATCGGTGAGGCCCGCCGGGAGCGCGCTCAGCACCACATTGACAAGGAACCTGCCCCTGACGATGTTTTTATTCGGTTCAAGCGCCAGCACGAAAGAAGGTATGCCTATCAGCAGGCCGTTGAACAGAGCAAGCTGTGAGGGAGCGAGGGGATAGGGCATCGCCAGCGACATTGTGATGATCGCAAGCAGGAAGGAGAAGATATTCTTCGTAAGAAACAGCGCTGCAGAGCGCTCGATGTTGTTGATCACGCGGCGGCCTTCCATCACAACGGTCGGCATCGCGGAGAAATCCGAGTCCAGCAGGACAATGTCGGAAACCTGGCTCGCGACTTCGCTGCCCGAAGCCATGGCGATGCTGCAGTTGGCGTCTTTGAGCGCAAGCACGTCGTTGACGCCGTCGCCGGTCATCGCGACGGTATGCCCCGCTGCCTTCAGCGCTCTTACGAGCCGCCGCTTCTGGTCGGGCGTCACGCGCCCGAAGACTATATAGTCATCGACTGCGCGCCTTATTTTCCTGTCTGTCACCAATTCCGCGGCGTCGACATAACGCTCCGCGCCCTCGATGCCCGCCTCGCGCGCGATCTGCGAGACTGTCACGGGGTTATCTCCCGAAATGACCATTATCTTCACGCCCTGGCGCGCAAAGTATTTGAAAGTACCCGGCGCCTGCGCCCGCACGCGATTGCTCAGCAGTACCAGTGCCAGCGGCATGACAAGGTTCTCGTCCACCCTGCGGCTGATATCCCCGTCGTACAGCGCCAGGAGCAAAACGCGGTAACCCATTGCAGAGTGCTTCTCGATCTCATCCTTGTATCTCGCGTATTCCGACAGCAATATCTTTTCCGGCGCGCCAAGCAGGTATGATTCATCGTCGTGGAAGGAAACGCCGCTGTACTTCAGCGAAGAGGAAAAAGGCGCGGTCCGCCTTGCCCGCCTTTTCGGCGGGTCCTTGAAATATACATGCAGCGCCGCCATAGTATCGTTGTCTGCAGGCATGTTTCCGGCATAGTCCGTCATTATCATATCGATATCTTCGGAGTTGAAGCGGTCCTCGCAAAGCAGCGCAGTGCCCTTGACGTCCATTTTGTTCTCTGTTATCGTGCCTGTCTTGTCCACACACAGCACATCCACCCGGGCAAGCAGCTCCACGCAGCCCATTTCATGGACGAGGGTCCTCCTTTGCGCGAGGCGCATAACGCTGACTGTCAGCGCGACCGAGACAAGCAGGTACAGCCCCTCCGGGATCATCCCTACCAGCGCCGCGACTGTTGACACGACCGATTCGGTGACGCCAAGGCCAAGGTTGTACGCCTGCCGCAGGAACATTATCAACCCCAGAGGCAAAATGACTATGGCAATGGTCGTAACGAGCCTGCTCAGCGACCGCACCATCCCGTGGCTGCGCTTGGCGCCGGTTTTTTTTGCTTCTGATGTCAGTTTTGACACGAATGAATCGCGCCCGACCTTGTCGAGCCGGGCGACGCATTCGCCGGACACGACGAAACTGCCTGACAGCAGCGTGTCGCCGGCGATTTTTGATATATCGTCCGACTCCCCGGTGACCAGCGCTTCGTTCACCTGGCATTCGCCGCTAAGCACGATAGCGTCGGCATATATCTGCGAGCCGGGTAAAAACACGGCGATATCGTCCAGGACAGTTTCATCAGAGGGAACGGCCATGCGCTCGCCGCCGCGAATGACTGTCGCTTTCGGCGTGGAAATGAACGTGAGCTTGGAAAGCGCTCTCCTTGAGCGGAGTTCCTGCACGATGCCGATGGTGATGTTGGCTATGATGATAGGCAGGAACAGCAGTTCCTTATATGCTCCGACAGCAATGATGCACAGGGCCAGCACGGCAAATACCATGTTGAAGTATGTGAATAGATTGTCCTTGAACACCTGCCCGACCGTTTTTTCAGCGGAATCGGGCTTGATGTTAGAATAGCCGTTTTCCAGACGGTCGCGCACCTGCTCCCGCGTCAGCCCGAACTCCGCCTGGG
>Ga0082212_10001997_pt1 | contig 29973 bp, 21 predicted proteins | sample TergutNt197P3_FD_71548 | JGI IMG/M metagenome (GOLD analysis project Ga0082212, IMG submission 71548) | Neocapritermes taracua P3 segment gut microbial communities from Petit-Saut dam, French Guiana - Nt197 P3 | ecosystem: Host-associated > Arthropoda: Insects > Digestive system > Gut ...
GACTGCTGGTAGTGATGGTACGTGGTCGTGCGTACCGACAACACCATTGCCGGAAGGTGAACACACGTTGAGTGTGACTGCGACTGACCCGGCTGGGAATACCTCAGATGTGTCTGATCCGATTACGATCACTGTGAAGACTATTCCCCCGGATGCTCCAGTGATTACTGAACCTGCTGAAGGTGATTGGGTGAATACCAATACTCCGAAGGTTGCTGGTGAGAATGGTGAACCTGGTTCGACAATTACGGTGAGCGATGAGGACGGGAACGTCTTGTGTACGGCGACTGCTGGTAGTGATGGTACGTGGTCGTGCGTACCGACAACACCATTGCCGGAAGGTGAACACACGTTGAGTGTGACTGCGACTGACCCGGCTGGGAATACCTCAGATGTGTCTGATCCGATCACGATCACTGTGAAGACCACTCCACCGAGAAAACCAATAGTGAACGATCCGGAGAAGCCTTTCGGTATTGATGATCCGATCATCATCACTGGTTCTGGTGAAGAAGAAGGCAACGAGATCATTATTCGAGATGAGAATGGTGACACGGTGTGTACGACCAAAGTCGGCCCAGCGCCAGACTTTGCTTGGACATGTGAATTCAGCGTCCAACCAGAAGATGGTGTTCACGAGTTGTCCGTGGTGGAGAAGGATAAAGCTGGCAACGAGTCTGATCCCAGTGTGGTAGAGATCGAAGTCATCACTATTCCACCGACTGATCCGATCGTCGATCCCACGAACGGGTCGAAAGTCAGTGGCAAGGGTGATCCTGGTTCCACTATCACAGTGACCGATCAGGATGGAAACCCTGTACCTGGATGTACGGATGTCAAAGTGGACAGCTCGGGCAAGTTCCTGTGCGTACCCCAAAACCCGTTGACACCAGGTGATTCGATCACCATCATCGCCACAGATCGGGCTGGAAACAAGTCCAAGCCTGTGGTGGTGAAGATCGCTGATCTCGGTATTGCAGTGACCCATCCCACTCGTTACCGTGGTGAAGAACAAGTGGTGACCGGGTACAACTTCAATGTGGGCGAAAAGGTGGACTTGGTTGTCTACTCTGATCCTTTTGAAGCTGGATCGGGTGTTGCCGATAGCCACGGTACGGTGACGATCACTTTCATTGTTCCCGAAACAATGGAGTACGCCCTGCATACTGCTACGTTGACTGGTGATGAGTCGGGTACCCGATCCGCCACCTTCCAGGTCATCCCCAGGCCTGTCGTACCCACCGGAGGAACTACTCTTCCTGGTGCGACATTGCCGTTGATCCTCATGGCCCTGGGTGGTCTGATTGCTGTCATAGGTGGAGGAATCCTCACCCGCCGCCAGCGCAGCTGTTCGGATACACTCCTGTAAGTGGTTAACCCTCCTTAACCATAGAACCGCTCCCCTCCGCAGGGGAGCGGTTCTTTTTGTTGTCCCGTCACCCCGCACGTCACCCTGCGGAGCACTGCGAGTCGCCCTAGCGGGCTCCGCAGCACAGGCTCCGCGACTCGCAGATATCACACTGACTACCGTGAAGATTCTGTCTGGTTCACTCACCACTAACAGACTCTTCTTTGTGGTTGGTTCCTTGTCTGGATTCCGCGAGTCGTGCTGGCGCACTCCGCGGAATGACGTTTTCCCGTCACCCTGGGGAGCTCCACCTCCGTCACCCTGCACGTCACCCCGCACGTCACCCTGCGGAGCGAAGCGACTCGCAGGGTCCAGATATCACACTGGCCATGGTGGTGACCGTCGGTGGTTGATGATCCACAGACTCCAGAGGGCAGGCGGAATAAACATTCACCCATGTGCGTTATCACTGGTATGCGTGAGGACCCTGCCAAGAAACATTTCCCGATGGACTTGAATCGGGTAGGTAACCTCCACGCGGAGACAAAGAGTCTCTGGTGCCTCATGAAAACCGTGTTGAGCGATGGCGTTGACGCGGGGGAAAGAGATAAGTACAGGAACTGAGACTGGAAGGGCCAGCATGTTTAAGTCAGTAGTTAATGTAATGCGCAAACCTGTGGCATGTGTCACTGCATTTTTTATGATCGTTTCTACCGTGGTGTTGGGGACCGCTGCTACTCCAGCTGATGCTGGCACCCCGTCCTCAGGGCAAGTGGCCACCAACTGGGCACCCTGGACAGGTAATAGTGGGCAGATTTTCACCACCTGGTTTGGTGAATACAACAATCCTGCCAGCCCGAAGTACCACAAGGTTCCTATCATCGACGACCAGAAAATCTATGGCATCGTCTTTGACCGTGGACTTTTCGAGTACGACATTGCTCCTGACGGTGTGACCGTGACCATGACGAGAATCGGCGAACGCTCTGGAGAGAATCTCTCCACTCTCGCTGTGGATGGATCCCGTCAAGCACGTATCAGCAAAGACAATCTCTATTACATGTGGGCATGGGATGGCCGCAAAATTTTCCGCGTACCAGAGGATTCGAACACTGCTGAATGGATAGAAGTACCTGCACCCTCTGCCACTTATCAGTGGGCTGGTGGCGGATGGTCTGGTGGCGAGGTCATCCAGAATACTGGAGAACTGTTCTTGTCCGGGAACGAGGGGTACCGTCTCTCCACAGCTGCCAACTGCCAGAACACCACCTCCACCGAAGCTTTTGTCATGATGATCTTCAACCCGGAGACGAAGAACTGGCGCGCCTCAGGCAAGATCTGCCCCCAGACCCCCTCGGATGCTGTCACACACGACAACAGTAACGGTGGGCGCGTAGCCTCAGATATGGCACTCGATGGTGCCGGTAACGCGTACATCCTCGTACAGGAGGGTAGTGATTCCACCAAGAGGGCAACACTGATGCGTGTTGTTCCTGCTCCTGCTAGCTCACCAAACATTCCATGGACCTATAACAAGGTGAAGTCCGGTATTCCATTGGGCAACCAGTACATGGCTTGGGGTATGGCCTTCCATAATGGGAAGCTCTACGCTGGGCGTGAATGGTACGACACCTATTACGACATCATTAACCCTCTCTCGGGTGAACGCCAGGCTTTCCAGGGCCCAACAAACTTGTGGGTTCAGGATTTTGCTGCCACCCAGACGGCCATGGTGATCGATGGAAAGATCTATAACGACAAGAACGGCAATGGCCGTATTGATGCTGGTGAGGAAGGTGCTGCTGGGATTAAGGTCGCCATCTATCAGCTCATCAACGGAAACTACGTACTCCAGGGGTCTTTGGACACTGATGCATCTGGATCCTATTCAGCTCTCTTGCCGGGCAAGGGTGATTATGTTGTGCGTGTCGTACAGCCTCAGATCAGCGGAATCAATGCTGTGCAGACCTGGGCTAAGGGTGAATACTTGTCCGAGAGTGATGGTATCGATTCCACAACTCCCGTGTGTTGGAATGAGGGCGGTTCCGTGGGTGATATTGACTTCGATGGCCCGTGTTTTGGTGCCAAGAAGATGCCTGCTGCTGATCCTGTTTTGGGCGCTGTTGGTAGTACGGCCGACCCGAGCACTTTCGCGATCTACACCACGGCACGAGTGCAGTCGGTTCGCGATGTTGCTGAAGCAGACTTCGGTATCCATGCTGGCGGGTCTTTCGGTGACTTGGGTCCAGCCACAGTAGCGACAAATATGCCGTACCACATCAATGCGGGCGCTGATAAGCCCCCAGTGTGGTTGGGTGAAACCTTGGGTAGCTATACGGCTGCTGGAGACAATGCTTCAGCTCATGGGACTGACGATGGTGTCAATCTCGCCATGGCTTACAGTGCCGATGGATCAGGTACTGAGCTGAATAACCAGCTGTTTGCTGCGGGTAAGGAGTACACTCTCGAAGCCCATGTGAGCGGGTCTGGTTTCAACACTGCCACTGTGCAGGGCTGGCTTGCATCGAACAACTCGGCAACCTTCCCCGCCACCCCCACTTGGGAGACCAACCCGAGTTGGGTACCTTCCGGAACAGGGGAGGTACGAGAGGGCACGATCACGTTCAATACAGCCAATCATTATGCTTTGCGTGTCGATGCTAGCCCGAGTGGTTCTGTGATCACTCGCCCCACTAACTCTTTGTATGAGTACTATGATTCGGCCAAGAGTGGCGCAGTACCGTGGGTCACCTTTGGTGAGATCGAGGACTACCAGTTCCGTGTCGTGAACTCTGTTGCTCGCCCGGCTTTGAAGACCTCTGGTGGGCTGGGCTCTGCCACGATCTCGAGCCCGAGTGGTACGGATTCGTGGAGCCGCAACTTGAGTGTCAATGGTGGTCCGGCTCTCGGTATGCCTGGTGTGGCTTTGAGTGGTACGTACACTATCTCGAATGTTCCTACAGAGTTTACTGTGGTGGATATTGTGGCGAAGGATTCCCTCTTGGGCAGTACGGTTGGTGGTGTCATCACTGCCGTACAGACAACCAGTGATGGTGCGACCTTCACGTACACCCCTGAGAATTTCTCTGACGTGATCCTTGAAGTGACGATCGCGAAGAAACCAGATCCAGCCAAGTCCACAATAGAGTTGTTGACTCCTAGTGGGGTGCCTGTCGGTACTACTCAGGTTGCGCGCGCGAGCGTCGTCGAGGCTGGGAATGTGGTCATGCCTGGTGCCACAGTGACTTTCACTAGTGATGACAACAATCTGACGATGTGTCCAGCTGACGCTGTGGACAAGAATGCCACCACCTGTGTGGCGGACACCATGACGTGCACCACTAATTCTTTGGGCCAGTGTTCAGTGGAGTTGTTCTCCACGAAGGCTTCGACTTTCACCGACAAGGTGTCAGCTTCGATCGTCCTTGGTGGTATACCAGTGAACCTGGGTCCCGCACCGGGAACGAAACTTTCACCGATCTTCACCCAGTCTTCTGCTGATCTGAAGAATTCTTGGTTCGAGGTTGCTCCGGTAGCGGACCCGAGTGGCACCACGATGCTCAATTGGCAGTCAGTGACGACGTCCACCACGAGTGGTGCGTACACCGTCATGGCGACTATCAAGGATTCGTACGGCAATGGTGTGACAGGGTTGACTGACGCTGAGGTTGTGTTTGCAGCTAGTGTTCCTCAGGTCACTTGCGGCAACTGGAGTGAAACCGGGCAGGGTGTTTACACCTCGACGTGCTCCTCCACTCTTGCTGCGAAAGACATCACTGTGGGTGTGAAGGTGAATTCCGTCAATCTCACGACAAACACCACCACTGTGGCTAGTGATCCGGGTGCCGTGGTTGGGCTTCCGATCCCCTTCAAGGCTGGACCGGTTGATCCAACACCCAGCTGTGGAAATGGATTGATGGGTTCGAATCTTTCTGTGGACTTTGACATGCTGGATGTCGGCGAGGTGTCCCATGCCACAGCACTGGTCACCGATGAGAACTGCAACCCTCTTGCCGATATTGAGGTGAGTTTCAGTATTGATTCTTCAACTGTGGGCACCTTGGATGTCATCCGGAACAGAACAGATGCGACCGGTGAAGCTTTTGCTGAGGTGACTGGTATTGATGCTGGTGTGGTGAACCTCACGGCCACGGTTGATGTTGATGGTGACGATGTGGATATCACTAACTCTCCAACACCGATCACATTCTTGGTCGGTGACTTCGATCCCGCGACCACCGAATTCACTGTGGCACCTTGTCTGGGATTGACCTCCACGACGGTGAGTGCCGATGGTGTGGATTGTTGGGTTGGTACGATCACAGCGAAAGACTCCACAGGAACCTTGATTACTGGGTTGAATGCTGGAGCACTGAGTGGATTCGGTTTCCCGCTGACCCCTGCTGGTCAGGTGATGGTATCACCGATTGACACCTCCAAGGCATCCCTGGGCAAGTACGAAGTCACGTACACCTCAACGATTGCTGGTAGCTACACTGCAGAAGCCACTATTGATGGCGTACTGGTCACTGGTGGAACCGGTGGAGGTACGATTGTTTTCACCGCTGGCCTGCCAGCAGAAACATGCACAGATTCGACCAATTCTGGACGTCTGGGTACTGCACTGTGGACTGAGACTCCTTCAGTGTCTGTCGGTGATCAGGCAATGATTTCTGCACGTGTCACCGATGAGTTCTGTAACCCTATCGTCGGTGCTGATATCGACTTCTCCCTTGTCGCTGGTTCTTCCGCCACGTTTGTTGGTCCGGCTATTGCTGAAACCTCTCACACGGGTGTGGCTTCTGCAGTCATCACTGATGATGTGGCTGAAACTGTTGGTGTTCAGGCTTCTCTGGGTTCGATCAACTTTGGTGGCACCACTGTTGAAGTGACTTTTACTGCTGGCGGTTTGAGTGCGACCAATTCAACATTTACGGTGACCCAGTGTGACGTGAGTGCAAGTGTTGTGGTGGCTGATGGTGTCGAATGCTGGAAGGGAACATTGACTCCGAAGGATTCACTGGGCAACACTGTTTCTCTATCGCCTGCAGAGTTGAATACTTTCACATGGGGTGCCTATAGTGCTGGTCTCCCCACTGATCTTGTTACGATCTCGGGATTGAACAACAATGGTGACATCACTTATATAGTGACCTACACCTCAACGACTGCTGGTGATTACCAGGTGGCGGTCTCCTATGGTGGAATACAGGTGGGTAACACTGAGACGATCTCTTTTGTCGCTGGTACACCGAGTGTAACCACTCCGCAAGAGTGTGTTGCTGGGAAGCCAGGTACGCGTCTCTATGGTGAGGCTGGGTACGGCAATGTGACAACGAAGACTGCTGGTTCAAGTGCCACAGTGACCGCCTTGGTGACTGACGAGAACTGCAACCCGGTCACAGGTGTGGAGGTGAGTTTCGCTTCTGATTCCTCAACTGCCGTCTTCTCTTCGGTTACAGCCACCACGAACGATCAGGGTATCGCTACCGTGTCACTCAGTGATACGAGCGCTGGGACTGTGAATGTGACCGCGTCGATTCCAACCGATCAGATGATTATTCATGGTTCACCGGTGGTGATCGAGTTCACTGCTGGTACACCGAGTGTGACCACTCCTGAAGAGTGTGTTGCTGGGAAGCCAGGGACCCGTATCTATGGTGAAGCTGGATTTGGGAATGTAACGACGAAGACTGCTGGTTCAAGTGCCACAGTGACCGCGTTGGTGACTGACGAGAACTGTAATCCGGTTGCCGGTGTGGCAGTGATGTTCGCTCATGATTCATCGTCGGCTTTGCTCTCTCCAGTGACGGCTGTCATGACGAACGATCAGGGTATTGCTACCGTGTCACTCAGTGATGCGAGCGCTGGGACTGTGAATGTGACGGCGTCGATTCCTACCGATCAGATGATTGTTCATGGTTCACCGGTGGTGATCGAGTTCACTGCTGGTACTCCCACAGTGACCACTCCGCAAGAGTGTGCTCCAGGGAAACCGGGTACGCGTATCTATGGTGAGGCTGGGTACGGCAAGGTGACAACGAAGACTGCTGGTTCAGCAGCCACATTGACCGCCTTGGTGACTGACGAGAACTGCAACCCAGTCACAGGTGTGGAGGTGAGTTTCGCTTCTGATTCTTCAACTGCCGTCTTCTCTTCGGTTACAGCCATCACGAACGATCAGGGTCTGGCTACCGTGTCACTCAGTGATACGACTGCTGGGACTGTGAATGTGACCGCGTCGATTCCTACTGATCAGATGATTATTCATGGTTCACCTGTGGTGATCGAGTTCACTGCTGGTACACCCACAGTGACCACTCCGCAAGAGTGTGCTCCAGGGAAGCCAGGGACCGGTATCTATGGTGAAGCTGGATTTGGTGAAACCACCATGAAGGAAGCAGGGGAGTGGGCAACGATCACTGCACTAGTGACCGACGAGAACTGCAACCCAGTCACAGGTGTAGAAGTGAGTTTCGCTTCTGATTCTTCGACGGCCACTTTCTCCTCAGCTACAGCCACCACGAACATTCAGGGTCTGGCTATCGTGTCACTGCATGATACGACGGCTGGAATAGTGAATGTGACTGGCACCATCGCAACAGGAACCATCACCCATGGTTCCCCTGCGACAGTGGAATACACTGCCGCAGCAATCGCCACAACCTGCACCAAACCTGATGGTTCACCAGGTGTGGGGACGAACATCTCAGCCAACCCAACCTCTGCTGAGGTGGGTGGAAGTGTTGAGATCATCGCTCTAGTGACTGACGAATATTGCAACCCGATCTCGGGTGCATCCGTGGCGTTCGCGACAACAGGTGATGCCACCTTCACCGCGTCAACACAGACAACCGGTGACGACGGCTACGCTCGTACTACCTTAACTGATGACACTGCTGAAATGGTGAACGTGACAGCCAAGATCAACTCTTCGATAGCCATCACTGAAGGTTCACCTGCCCAGGTCACCTTCCTCGCTGGAAGCGCTGATCCGACAAAGTCAACCTTCACTGTGGCCCCCTGCGATTCCTTGGCACCGTCGGTGGTTGCCAACGGGTCGGACTGCTGGAGAGGTACGCTACGAGTCGTAGATTCGAAGATGAACCCACTAGCAGGGTTGGACGCTGCGAACCTCGCATTGTTCAACTTCTCTACCCCCGATGCAGTTGTTGCCTCGAGCTTGGTTGATCGCGGAGACGGTACGTACGTGGTGACCTACACCTCCACGGTGGCAGGCTCCTACCTGGTGAGCGTGAGCTACAACTCGTCAACGCCGGTCAGCATCGGTTCTGGGACCATCACGTTTGTCGCCGGAACACCGCAAGTAGATGTCGATGAGAACAACTGTGCCCCTGGGCGCAGGGGAACATCCGAGCTGGTCACACCCACGACCCTCACCATTGATCAGACAGCTGAAGTCACCGTGTACGTAACAGACGCGTACTGCAACCCGATCGTGGGAGAAACAGTGACTGTCCATGTCACTGGTAGTGCGAGTCTGGGAGCCACCACACTCACCACTGATGAAGCTGGGCTAGTTCGTACCACCGTGAATGATGTGAAAGCGGAAACAGTGACCGTGTCCTCCCAGGTGGCGGCGGGCCAGATTCCCAGCCCCACCCAGGTCACTTTCGCTGCCGGTGAGTTGAACCCAGCGATGTCAGACTTCATCGTCTATCGCAGCGCTGGCAATGCTGATCCCAGCAAGGTGCGCGCCGATGGTATCGAGTCTTGGACTGGTGAGTTCATTCCACGCGATAGTGGTGGAAACCTCGTCACGGCCGCGAATCCTGTGGATAGCGCCCAGCTGGTGGTAACTGTGGATTCAGCAGTGTCCGTGACCTCAGGTACGGCAGGTACGTACACCTGGTTGTTCACCTCGCTTACCTATGACACCGCATTTGTGGTCGAATTGTCGCTGGATGGCGCCAGGGTTGGAACAACCCAGACGATCACATTCACTGATGCTGATGCACCTGAGCCACCAGTAATCACCCATCCCGTGACAGGGTCCTGGTTTAATACCACTCCAGATATTGCTGGTACGGATGGAGAACCCGGTTCAACGATCACAGTGACAGATGCCAAAGGTGAAGTGCTGTGTACGAGCATTGCCTCAGCTGATGAGTCATGGTCATGTGCCCCCAACCGTACCCTCTCCGAAGGTCGCTACATGATCACTGCAACAGCTACTGACTCTGAAGGTAACGTATCTGAGCCATCAGCGCCGGTGAGTTTCACGATCAAGACAACCCCGCCCACCAAGCCGGTGGTGGATTCCTCTAATGGTTCCAAGGTGACTGGGCAGGGTGAACCAGGGTCGTCAGTGTCAGTTGTTGATGAGGACGGCAACCCAGTCCCAGGATGTAGTGATGTGGAAGTGGATTCAACTGGTCGCTTCGAGTGTGTACCCGAAACACCATTGACTCCAGGACAGTCGATCACTGTGACGGTGACTGATCCTGCTGGGAACACCTCACCACCAGTGACGATCGAGATCGTACCGCTGATGGCTGTGGCTACCCATCCTCTGCGTTATCGCGGCGAGGTGCAGGTCGTCTCCGGGTACAACTTCAACCCAGGAGAGTCGGTGAGCCTCACGGTTTACTCTGATCCTTTTGCGGCTGGCACGGCCGTGGTTAATGCCGATGGTACGGTCACGATCACGTTCATCATCCCTGACGATATGGAGTATGGCTTCCATACTGCGATCCTCACTGGTGTGGAATCTGGTTCTGCTTATGTGACCTTCGAGGTCATCGCAAAGCCGGCAGCCCCCGTGGCACCCGAGATCCCCTATGTACCTACTGGCGGGGTGGTCCAGGGTGGATCGTGGTTGGCCATATATCTGCTCATCGCTGGGAGTCTGGTTTCCTTTGTTGGATTCCTGATGGTACGAATCCGTCGGAACTCCGATGCGAAGTGACCTGGGATAGTCCATGAGCTAGCCGTCATGTCCCAAGGAACCGCCCTTCACCCAGGGCGGTTCCTTGGGGTGACAACACTAGGAATCCAGACTCCACGGTTGAACAAATGTGATTTCTGGACCCTGCGAGTCGCTTCGCTCCGCAGGGTGACAGGAGAGGTGTGACAAGTCGCGGAGCCTGTGTTCCTCACTTCGTTCGTGGGGTGACGGAGGTGATGTTGCGCCGGGTGACACCAGCCCCGTCACCCTGCGGAGCGAAGCGACTCGCAGGGGGTCCAGATACTCAATTTCGTTGGATTGTGGAGTCTGGATTCCTGCCAAGTCGTGCTGGCGCACTCCGCGGAATGACTGGGCAAGGAAAGCCGCAGAAAGACGGCGAGAGGGAACACAAAAGGTCCCCTTGTGTTGGTCTTCCACTATCGTTGGATCATGACCAGGAGAAACTCGTGACAGCAATCAACCAGGTTGTGGAGCACTTTCGTACCCACTTTTCATCCACCCCTGAAGGAGTCTGGGAAGCCCCAGGGCGCGTCAATCTCATGGGGGAACACACGGACTACAATCATGGGCTCGTACTGCCCATAGCGTTACCGCAACGTACGTACGCTGCAGTACGCCGACGCGACGACTCGCTTGTTCGGCTCATGTCAGTGGGGATGCCCCCAGCCCAAGCCATCCCGATCACAGACATCGCTCCAGGTTCCCCGAAAGGATGGGAACGCTACCCGGCTGGGGTGATCTGGGCTTTCGCCAACCATGGGTACGCCGACCAGGTGACAGGTATTGATGCCGTGTTCACCTCCGAAGTGCCTGTCGGTGCGGGGTTGTCCAGTTCTGCAGCGATCGAAGGTGCCATGGCTGTCGCTCTATCTGACTTGTGGGATCTGGGTCTCACCAAGGATGACCAGGGACGGGCCACATTGGCGAACCTCGCCCAGAGTGCAGAAAACATCATTGCACAAGCACCCACGGGTGGAATGGACCAAGCAGCATGTTTGAGATCACGTGAGGGACACGCCCTGTATCTCGACTGCGCTGATCAGTCGATTCGCCACATCCCCTTCCGCTTGGACGATACTGGACTCGCCCTGCTCGTGATCGATACGCGCGCAACCCATGCCCATTCGACTGGTGAATATGGACATCGACGTTCCGACTGTCAAGAAGCTTGTGCCATACTCGGCATCGATACTCTCCGCGAGATATCGGTCGATGATCTTGATGGCGTGCTTAAACGTCTCCCCAATGATCGGCTGCGACGGCGCGTACGCCATATTGTGTCTGAGACCCACAGGGTACGGTTGTCAGCCCAAGCAATGGAAGCCGGGGACTTTGTTGAACTGGGCAAATTATTTGTGGATTCTCACGCATCGATGCGTGATGATTATGAGATTTCATGTCCAGAACTTGATGTGGCAGTCATCGCCTCCTTGGAGTGTGGAGCCCTCGGTGCGCGCATGACTGGGGGAGGGTTTGGTGGTTCTGCTATCGCGCTGGTCTATCGTCAATCACTGAGAGAGATGATGGAGTGGATCGGTTCCGCATTCGACCAGAAAGGTTTTGCGACACCTGATTTCCTAGTGGCTGAGGCAGGCCGCAAGGCTGGTCGGGTAGCGTACTAGACTGTGGCTAAAGTGCCAGGGTTTGAATCCCCTGAGCAAAGAGAGGATGACCATGGCTGCGCATTGTGAGGTTTTCACCGATAAGACTGGGAAATGTCGTTTAACTGACCTAAGCCTATGACGAGGGTTTATGCTCATCGTGGCGCGAGTGGGTGTGCACCGGAGAATACTCTTGCCGCTTTTTCTCTTGCCTGCCAGATGGGTGCTGGCGGGATCGAACTTGATGTTCAAATGACCTGCGATGGGGAACTAGTGGTCATCCATGATGAGACAGTTGATCGTACGACCGATAGCTCAGGATGGGTGAAAGACATGACGTACTCTTCGCTGCGTGAGTTCAATGCTTCGATGGGTTCAGCTCTCTTCCCCGACGAGTACGTCCCCACGTTGGCTGAGGTCCTGGATGTGTGTGAGAACCAGGACCTGCTGATCAATATTGAATTGAAGGACTCGGTTGTCCCCTACGTGGGTTTAGCGCAGAAAGTCGTAGCTGTGGTGGAGTCTCGTGGTTTACATGACCAGGTGATTCTGTCGAGTTTCAACCATCTTTCTCTGGGGGAGGTTTCTCGATTGTCCCCACATGTTCGGACTGGTCTTCTCTTTTCTGATGTTCTGGTACGTCCGTGGGATTATGCCCAGCAGCTCGGGGTCCATACACTCCATCCTCACTATCGATATGTCGACATAGTTCCTGAGGTGGTGGAGCGTTCTCACCACGTCGGTCTGGACGTCAACGTGTGGACAGTTGATGAAACCCCTGACATGGTACGTATGATCAATACTGGAGTGGATGGAATCTTCACCAACCATCCCGATCGAGCACTCGCCATGATGCCCCACCAGGAAAGGACTTGACATGATCGAATCCCCGCTAGCAGCCATCCACCAGGACCTTGTAGCGAAATTCGCTGAATTTGGTGGTTGGGAGATGCCCTTAGAGTACGCTGGTGTACTGGCCGAACATGAGGCAGTACGAACCCGTGTCGGGCTCTTTGATGTCTCACACTTGGGGACTTTCCTCGTGGAGGGTGATGGTGCCGTGGCGTACCTCAACACTCGACTGTCCAATGATCTGGGTCGCATCACCCCTGGTCAAGCCCAGTACACTCTGTTGCTGGATGAATCGGGTGGGGTCGTGGATGACATGATTGTGTACGTACGCGCCGATGATGACGCCATGGTGATTCCGAATGCTGCTAATGCTTCCGAGGTCATGGCTCGACTGATGGATTCCTCCCCAGAGCACCTTTCTTGGACGAATCGCCACCACGATGATGCGATTATCGCTATCCAAGGTCCCAAGAGTGCTCAGGTCATGGCTGACGCCGGGTTCCCTCACGAGATGGACTACATGAGTTTTGAGCAGTTCTCCTTCCACCAGTCCACGGATGGTACCTGTTCTGGTCATTCCGCGGAGCACTGCGAGTCGCCCTGGCGGGCTCCGCAGCACCACGACGCAGACCGAGGGCGGGGCGCTTGCGTCCATGCCGAGGTCAAGGAAGTGGTTGACGAACGAAGTGAGGAGCACAGGCTCCGCGACTCGCAGAATCCAGAATCCACAGTTGACCAACCCAGTGGCGCGTCGTTCACGATTTGCCGCACGGGGTACACCGGGGAATTGGGGTACGAGTTGGTCGTACCTGCTGTGATGGCTGAAGCCATGTGGACCCAACTGATGGAAGCCGGTGAAGCTCACGGAATCCAACCCTGTGGTTTGGGTGCTCGCGATACTCTGCGATTGGAGATGGGTTACCCCTTACATGGCCAGGATCTCTCTTTGAAGATATCACCAGTGGAGGCCCGTGTGGGATGGGCTGTGGGCTGGAAGAAGGATCGCTTTGATGGTCATGTGGTGGTCCGTACCCAGAAGTCGGACGGTGTCGATCGTACCCTTCTCGGGATTCGTTGTGTCGGTCGTGGGATTCCTCGTGCCCACATGGAGGTTGTTGATTCAGCAGGTGGCATCCTCGGCGAGGTCACGTCAGGAACCTTCTCCCCGACCCTCAAGCTCGGTATTGGCTTAGCCCTGTTACCCAGTACGACCCAGGTTGGTGATCGCGTTCTTGTTCAGATCCGCAACCGCACCGAAGAATTCGAGGTGGTCCGCCCCCCGTTCGTGACCACCCATGTACGGAACTAGGGCGATCCCGATCAGTCTGGTGCGCCTGCCCCGTCATTCTGCGCGTAAATCGCAGAATCCAGAATCCACACTCACCACAGTTGTGGAGTTTGTTAGTGGTGAGTGCATTCGGCAGGCCCACCATCGCACTTGATGTGATATCTGGACCCTTCGAGTCACTTCGTTCCGCAGGGTGACTCCTGCCCCGTCATTCTGAGGAGCACAGGCTCCGCGACTTGGCAGGAATCCAGACAAGCGATTATCCGCGCGGGGAGACCACCTCGATGTTTGCTTTGGTAACTCGCGAAGTTCCGCGCCCCAAGTCAGCTTCACAGCGGTGTGCAGGGTCCTGAGCCCGCACCTTGGACACTCGATACCCTGACCCCATCTCTTCGAGGCACCCATTGATCATTCCCACATGGAGTTGACACAAGACATAGTGCCTGCGAGTGGAGTCCCAAAAGGGACAATTGTGTAGGACGAGTTTGGGTGGGTCTTTGCGTACGATTTCAGGGGAATACCACAGGGCATCAAGTTTGTTCACCAGCGCTGTGATAATCGTACTTTCGTCGATTTCTTGGGTGGGATCACCAGGGGTAGCCAGGTAGTGGCCCCAATCGGTGCCAGCCCGGTACATCCATTCTTCGGCGCCCCCATTAGCCTGGGCTACAGTCGCTGCCATGATTTCTGCGAGCAACCGGAACCCTTGGGCACGCTCGTGGGTCTGATTGGGCAGGGTACCCATATAGGTCACTTTGGGACGCCCAGGCGTGGTACGTTCTTGTGCTTCACGCTTGGCAAATCCAGCATCGACCAAGGATTCGAGATGGAACCGAGCAGTGTTGGGAGGCAGTCCGACCCGCTTGGCAACGTACTCAACAGTCATAGGCTCTTTGGCATCGCGGAGCAATCGGATAATGTGGGTACGTCGACCGTGGTGCTCGGAACCTCCGGTCGTACCATCAAAGACAGGGTGGTCAACTCGTACCGCCAAATCTTCCTCCTCATTTCATCAACATGGTTAATACTATATGAAGTACGAAAGTACCAAGAAAACCGCCCAAGGGGTGAGACTCAAATAGCCGTGGAGCTCACCTGCTCATAGTGGAAAGATTATTTATAGAAATAATCAGAGAACCAACCAAGTAACCCCTTGTCAAAGGATGTTTTCTTGGTCGCAGAAGGCATATTCCCGTACTAAAGAACTGTGGTTGACCCTATGATTCGCACCATGATAGGTTCATAAGACCTGTTACACACTGAAAGGTGAGCCATGGCCACAGCAAAGAAGCCCGCGCCACGGCAGCGTCGCAGACTCAGTCTCGTAGCGGCCGCACTATGCGGTGTCGCAATCGGGTTGGCGTTGTTTGGAGTTGGGTACTCTGAATTGCCGTCATACTTCGGGAACAAACCCGAAACCTGTGCGAACTGTCATGTGATGCAAGACCATTATGATGCATGGTCGCGCGGATCACACGCCAATGTGGCAACCTGCAACGACTGTCACCTGCCTCATGACAATGTCATTAGGCAATTTGGGGTGAAAGCCGAGGATGGTGTGCTGCATGCAATTGCATTCACGACGGGGAATTATCCCCAAAATATTGTCATCCGTGACAAGAGCAGAGCTATTACTAATGAGCTGTGTCTCAACTGCCACGACACGATGACAGATCCTATGCGTTACACCGTAGGCCTCACTGGTGAGGATCAACAGTGTTCACGCTGTCATACAACTATTGGACACGATATTTAGGAGCCGGACTGATGACAAACCAGAACGACGCCAAGACTCGCAGTGCGACACCTATGTGGGTGCTCACCGTCATTGCGATCGCGGCAGCGGCGATTGGTTTCCTGCTTGCTCTCCTTATTGCAAATATAGGAGAGAAGAAGGGACAATCAGGGTCGCAATACACACAGGTGGTTGAGCTGAAGCAAGACACCTACGATCCAGCGAAGTGGGGACAAAACTTCCCAGCGCAGTACGATGGGTGGAAGGCAACAGCTAACTACAAGTCGTCGGATCATAAGCCCGACACTCTCATCGCTTGGAATGCCAAGACCGATGATGATTTTGTGGGCAATGACGTAGTTGACACAAGAACAGAAGTAACATCCTCGAAGATTCAAGAAGATGATCGAGTGAAGCGACTCTGGGGCGGGTACGCATTCGCCATTGACTATCGACATGCTCGTGGTCATATGCACATGCTGACCGACCAAATGAACACCTTGCGTGTCTTGGAGAGGGACCAACCCGGTGCCTGCATCCACTGCCACGCTTCGACCGTTCACATGTGGGAAGCGAACAGCACAGCTGGTGAAGGCGCTAACTTCAATGAGAAGATGCAGTCTGGTTTCGCAAACTTGAACCCGATTCCTTACAACTGTGAGTCGACAGCTATTGCAGCGAAGCAAGAAGTGGATCCCACCTATTGCGCCGATATTGAAGCTGACATGGAATCCATGATCAAGAAGCACAGCGTTGACACTGTCAATGGTGACCCCATTGGTTGCATCGACTGCCATGATCCAGAGACCATGAAACTGCGCATTTCGCGTCCAGGGCTCATCAACGGTATGAAAGACCTCAAGGGCGAGAAGTACGACGTGAACAAGGACGCCACCACTCAAGAGCTGCGTGCTCTGGTGTGCGCTCAGTGTCACATTGAGTACTACTTCGGTGGAGAAGGCAACAAGCATGTGGTCTTCCCATGGGCTAACGGTCTCGATATTGATCAAGTTTATGATTACTATCAAGAGCCAGTCTTTAAGTCTGCTCCTCTCGGTGGCGGGGATCCTGTTGAAAAGACCGCGTTCGCTGACTTCGTGAACCCCAATGCCAAGGTTGCTTCCCTCAAGGTGCAGCATCCTGAGTACGAAGCATGGTCAAGTTCAGTGCACGCTGCCAACGGTGTGACCTGTGCAGATTGCCACATGCCGTACATGCGTAATGGTGCTCAGAAGGTCTCGAATCACGATGTGAAGAATCCTCTGTCAGACATTAACGGCTCCTGTGGCACCTGCCACACGGCTTCTGATCAGGTCATTCGTGACCGCGTACGTACCATCAATAACCGTTTCAAGGTTTCTCGCGATGCGGGTCTTGATTCCCAGATGGTTCTACTCCAGATGCTGACCGAGGTTCAGGCTGATGGTTCCACTGTGACCATTGATCCTGCGACCTTGACCCAGGCGAAGGAACTCTATCGCAAGGCCGGTTTCTATATTGACTATGCGTACTCGGAGAACTCCTATGGCTTCCATAACCCTGATTATTTCCAGAGGATTATTGGACAGTCCCTCGATGCTTCTCGCCAAGGCCAGCTTTTGCTAGCCGCTCAGGGCGCAGCAGTACCGGATCTCGGCCCATCTGCTAAGACTGAAGAGAATGCCAAGCATATTCTGGAAACAGGTCTTAGGTGAGCGAAAAAGTCTACGATGACGAGCTGTTGAAAGAAACAGAAGACGACATCGTAAAACCTAGGAATGCCCCACCTCGACGTCAGTCGGGGTGGGGCATTGCCCCGGTAGTGATCGCTATTCTCGGTGGATTGGTTGTTGGCGCTATTATCGCGATCACTATGAGGCCGACTCCTGGGCCGGTCATGCCCTCCGATCATCCCGACATAGACTCTGGCCCAGTTGTCAGCGAACAACAGGTTCTCGAGATGAGTGAGTTGGATGAGAGAATATCGGCCAATCCTCAAGACGTTGACGCATTGATACAAAGGGCGGTGCTCAATGCCAATCTGGAAAACTTCGTTTTAGCCAAAGAAGATGCTGAAGCCGTCCTTGCCCTTCAACCAGACTCGTCCGTGGCCTACTATGTCCTGGGTGTCTATTACAACGTGACAGGAGAATGTTCACTAGCAGAAGAGAATTGGGGTAAAGCCCTCGAACTCAACCCTGACGGCGACGCCACAGGCATCATGAAGGCTCTCCGGGAATGCTACGTTCAAGCAGGCTCACCAGTGTTGCCTACAGGACAGTAGTCATGGCGCCCATCACAGTGCGAGGAAGGTTCTCTCGCCCCCAAGACTCTCACCTCCAGGAGTGGTGATGGTGCTCGCGTCGTTAACTCTGCTCCCTGGTCTCCTTGTTGCTTTTTGGGCGGGAGTGGTCTCTTTTGCCTCACCATGTTTCCTCCCCGTGGTTCCTGTCTTCATCACCTATTTAGCTGGTAAACCCACGGTGAAACTTCAGACAGAGTCTTCAGATGACCCCGTACCTGCAGGTCAGGACGCAGTATTAACAAAAGCAGAAACCAAACGTACTCGGGTCATTGACTGGGTGGGCGCTGGTCAAGCTGTGGCCTTCATGGTGGCTTTCTCGGTTGTCTTCCTTGCCTTATGGACAATGATCACCATGGTGGGGCACCTCTCTGGTGATTTCCGCCAGTGGTTGAGAATCGGTGCGGGAATCGTCCTGATCATCATTGGGCTCCACGTCACAGGGCTCATCACTATTGGCCCACTCGAACGTGTCCTCCAACCGCGCTATTCCCCTGATCGAGCGAGCAAGCCGAATCTTCGACGCTCCATTCTGCTCGGGCTGGCTTTCGGAGCTGGATGGACTCCTTGTATCGGCCCTATCCTGGGGGGAGTACTCGCACTTGCCTCGTCGTCGAATTCTCCAGCCACAGGAATACTGCTGATGAGTGTCTATTCACTCGGACTTGGTCTTCCTTTCGTACTCATCTGTGCTGGAGCTTCATCTTTGTTGAACCGATTATCCTGGTTCACGGCCCATCAACGAGTAGTTAATCTCGTGGTGGGGCTCTTCATCGTCATCATCGGCTTCCTGTTGATGGCCGATCTTTTCACCCGACTTTCTAATGCGTTAGCATTCTAATCGAGGAGTTTTCTATGAACGACCAACCGTCCACCAAGCGCCGGACCCCACGAAAGCCGGGGCCAACCACCGAAGCGGAAGTTGGAGAACTTGCCGCAGAATTGGCTGACAACCAGCCAGCCCAGGAAGCGGTGAGCCTTCCCGACATCGAAGAAACCCCTGAAGTTTCCGTACGCCAGTTCTTTGGGCGCCTCTATCAAGTGACCTACTCCAAAACTGTTGGGGTCATTCTCATCCTGCTCCTCACACTCTATGCGTTGATTGGGATCCTGGTCACCCAAGCTCAGGGAGTGATGGGCGATCCTGCCGAGAAAGAAGAGTTCCTGTTCTCCATGGAGCAGAAGTACGGTGGTTTCGCATCCATCCTCAACGCCTTGGGCCTGTTCCATGTGTTTACCTCCATCGGGTTCTTCATCGTTTTGGGCGCTTTAGTGGTCTCGATTCTGGGATGTACGACTTATCGCATTCCGGGATTGTGGCAGCGTTTCCGCCATCCTAAAGTAGCTGTCTCAAGGGAGTTTTTCACCAAGACTCGTTACCGTGCGCACGTGGATGCACCAGGTGCGAGTGCAGCAACGATGGACGTCGCTGCACAGAAAATGAAGGCTCGACACTATCGCGTCATTCGCCAAGGTGACAATGCTCTGTTTGCGGACAAGAATTCCTGGGGCCCCTTGGGGACAGTGCTCGCCCACTTGGCTTTCATCATCATCATTGGGGCGTTCATTTTGACTTCGCTGTTCACCTTTGAGCAGCGTCTCAATCTTCATGCTGGAGCCGGTCAAGAGGTTGCTCTCAACAAACTCGACGATGTCACTATTGAGGCAGTCAGTTTTGAGGCTCCCTACACCTGGGAGAAAAAGACAGACAAAGAAGGTAATGAAGGGTTGGTACAGAAATACTCTGACTATGTTTCCCACCTGGTGGTGAGAAAAGGTGGTGAGGTTGTCGCTGAAAAGAAGGATGTACGTGTGAACTCCCCGTTGAAATATGGCGGATATTCTTTCCATCAAATGCACCATGGGCGTACGATCGACTTCTCCGTATCTATCGATGGCCAAGTGGTTCACTCTGGCCCTGTGAGGCAGACGACAGATCCTCAAGACCCGCTCAATTTTGATTGGTTCGGCTCAGAAGAACGAGGCGGGCCAGCTATTGCTGGTAGCGTCGACTTTGTTACCTTTGACACGCCGATCACTATAGGTGACCAAAGCGATGTCAAAGAACTTCTGGCTCCCATCAGTGTGGGAATGCTCATTCCAGCATTTTCCGATCTTGAGAACCCAAGCTTGCCTGAGGGTACTGGTGTGTATTTCATCGTGCACTATGACGGAATGGGACAACCCGTTTCTAATGCCACAGGAATGGTGGAACTAGGTCAAACATCCGAACCCACATCTATAGTCTTTGAGTTCGACAATGGGTCGAAACAAGGCATGGTGGAGATCACCTTCCATGGTGATGGAACCTTCACTGGAATTGATATGCGTAAGGATCCTGGAGCACTATGGATGCTGATTGGTTCCTTGCTCCTCATCATCGGTATGCTAATGACGTTCATGTTTAGGCACCGCAGAATCTGGATGCGAGCAGAGGAGGGCACCCTCTTTCTCGCTTCAGCAGATAAGAAAGACTCGGGTTTCACTCGCGAGTTTGAAGATATAACTAAGCAGGCACGAACCTGGTTGACTAACTCAAGGAATCCATCATGAAAGAACTAACACCGATACAACAACTCATTTTCCAGATCGCTGAGATCTTCCTCTATGCGGCTGTGTTTTTCATCGTCTTGGCGTTTATTGTCGCCCTGGTTGCTATCTCTGTGGGGCAACTGTCATCCAAGCCCCATCAAGGTGCCAGAACCCAGGTCGATGAGCTTGCTGAGTTCTTTGACGACGATGATGCAGTGGTTCCACTTGCTGAGGTTGAGTTGAATGTGGCACCCCAAGAAGCTGAGCTTGTTGAGGTCAGTGCACCACCAGTGGAGGTGAAGCAGGCTGCCACCACGAGGAAGACGGCTCCAGCCAAGGCAACAGCTGTCAAAGCAACAGCTGCCAAGGCGACTGCTACGAAGACCGCTGCCACGAAGACAGCCGCTGCCACGAAGACAGCCGCTGCCAAAGCAACAGCTGCCAAGGCGACTGCTACGAAGACCGCTGCCACGAAGACAGCCGCTGCCAAAGTGACCGCCACGAAGGCGACAACTGCAACGAAAACAGCAGCCACCACCACCGCAGCTAAGGCAGCATCCACTCGCAAGGCAGCGACCACAACAACCAAGACGTCCGCAGCGAAAACTGCCACGACTAGCAGGACCAAGAAGTAGGAAGAGGGATTTTCATGAGTAACACAGCGACACTAACACCCCCAACAGCGAAAAAATCGATCAACGTGGGCACCTTTGCTCACGGATTCACTGTTGCTGCGCTGGCCGCACTGAGTGTGTACATCATTTTACGCATCGTCGTCACAGGGCATGGACCTTTTTCTAATCAGCATGAGTTCGCAGTGAGCTTCGTGTGGGGAATCCTGGCCGCTTATCTGATTGCTCAGTGGAGACTGAAGGTGCCCATGATGGCACTCATCGTCTTACCGATTGCCACAGGAATGATGATCTATGCACTGCTGATGCCCAGAGATATCGAGTCACTCAACCCTGCCCTCCAAAATGGGTTGTTGTTGACCATCCATGTTGGTTTGGCCATGCTCGCCTATGGCGCTGCCTGTGTCTCCTTTGGCGCTGCCGTACTCTATCTCATCCATCCGCTGACCAAAATGAAAACCTCACTCGATACCCTCGATGAGATCGGCTACAAGGCTGCAGTGATCACCTTCCCGCTGTTGACCATCATGATCCTCATGGGAGCACTGTGGGCGAATACAGCTTGGGGTCGTTACTGGGGCTGGGATCCTAAAGAGGTTGCAGCTTTGGTGACCTGGCTGATGTACGGCGCTTTCCTCCATGCTCGCGTTGCCCGAGGGTGGCGAGGCGTACGCTGTGCGTGGCTATTAGTCATTGGCTTTGCACTCGTGATGTTCGCTTTCTTCGGTAATCATTTCTTTGGTGGGCTCCACTCGTACATGTAAAATCCACGTCTACAACAAGGAAAGAGTTGCCATGAAGAATGCCAATGTACGGACAGCCATCATCTTGGCTATTACTACCCTACTGGTCCTCACTGCGATCTTTTTTATCCGCCAGCCGTGGATAGTCAACTCGCCTATCGAGGTGGAAATAGCCGATGAGGTAGCGAGCGGGCCACTTCGAGAAGGGCATCCTGCACCACAGTTTACTGCAGAAACCGTGGACAAGTCGGTGTTCAATTTGCAGGATCTTCAAGGCAAACCAGTGTGGCTGATCTTTGAGGCCACCTGGTGCGGCGCCTGTGCAGAAGAAATCGAGGCTGTCCAAGAGACCTACGCCGAGTACCAAGATAAGGTGCATGTGGTGTCGATCTTTGTTGAAGAGGACACCCGCAAGGTTATTAAACACCAGAAGTCCAAGAATCTTCGCCACCCACTCATTGCTGATCACCGTGGAAAGCTCACAGGTCACTATTCGGTTTATGGGATTCCCAAACACGTTTTCATCGACAGCCAAGGGGTTGTTGTCACGATTCTTGAAGGGACCTTGACCAAAGACGAAGCCTCAGCCATTCTCAATGATTTGAGTTGAGTCCACCGGGGCGCTACTGTGTGGCGTACGCAGAAGAGGAACGGAAAGTAGGACACTGTGGGACTATTCAAGCCCTATGATCAAGAAACCACTGATCGGGAGGTCCAATCCCGCGAGGGGAAGAGTGCTCGCGGTGAAAATTCGAAGTCAAATGCGAAGAAATCAGCACCCACTCCGACGCGTAAACAAGCCGAAGCAGCTCGTAGGGATCGCTTGCAGCCAGTCATGACACGCAAAGACGTGAAAGCTCAAGAGCGTAAAGACCGCTACCGTGCTCGTGATGAGCAGATGGCGAAGACGAACGCTTTGCCGTACAACGAAATGATTCGCGACTGGGTGGATCATCGCTGGAATATGGCCGAATTTGCCTTACCGATACTCTTGCTTTTGTTTGTCGGCACGTTGATCATGTCGTACGCCTATACACAGATGGCTGCCTTCTTCCCCTTTGTCATCTGGGGTTTCTTCGGTGTTCTTGTTCTGGATACGGCATGGATGTGGATAGGGTGCCGCAACCAATTAAGAAACCATTTCCCCTATGAACCGATGAAGGGCAAGTTCAGTTATGCCATGTCACGCACCATGTTGATGAGGCGGTCCCGGATTCCACAACCCAGAGTGAAACGCGGTACGAAGTTTGTTTGGCCCTATCAGGGGTCATCATGAACTGGACGTGGGAGGTGATCGGTTCGATCAGTGATGTAGACCTGGCTCTGGATCTTGAACAAGGATGGAGTGACCAGGATTCGGCTGAGCAGTGGCTGCGCGAAATGTTCGCTGATCTTCTCGATGACGGTGTTGACGAGGTCACCTTGTTCTGTGATGGCGAAGAGATCTATTCCATGTCGCTGGAACCGTGAGCCCGGTAAACTAGAGCAATGACTGAAACTCAAACCATGGGCGGCTTGTTGGTGACTGAAGCTGCCCTGACAAAGATCACTGCATTGTTGGCTGCGGAAGAAAAGGACCTTTTCTTGAGGGTTGCCGTACAACCGGGCGGATGTGCAGGGTTGAGGTACGAGTTGTATTTCGATGATACTGAGTTGGATCGTGACGTCATCATGACCTTCGGTGATGTGACAGTGGTCATGGACGATAAGTCAGCACCATACCTGGGTGGGGCCACGATCGATTTTGCTGACACCATCAGCAAGCAGGGTTTCATCATCGACAACCCTAATGCCGCTGGTACATGCCAGTGTGGGGACTCTTTCAACTAAGCCACTCTGTTTTCGCCGCACCCCTGTCACCCTGCGGAACACTGCGAGTCGCGCTAACGCGCTCCGCAGCATGACGGTGGTGAGTACGCTCCGCAGAATGACGCGGTAGGGGGCCGTTGTCGTACGCAGAAAGACGGTGGTGAGTGCGCTCCACGAACAGAAGGGGGTGTTCATCGCGCTAACCCTGCGTAACCGACCCCGTCTCCCTGCGCGACGTGGTTGGGCGCACTCTCTTTCCTGTCACCCTGCGGAGCCCGCTAGGGCGACTCGCAGGGTCCAGATATCATACTGACCATGGTGGTGACCGTCGGTGATACATGATCACCCACAGACTCTTCTTCAAGGGAAACCACTAGTCTGGATTCCTTCCGCGAGTCGGGCTGGCGCCCTCCGCGGAATGACATTGTGAGTTACGTACCGACCGCTACTGTTTAGCGGTGAAACCAAGAAAACGTCGCGTAGTGACCGCTTGCGGACTGGTCACTCTACTCCGCGGAATGACTTTTTCAAGTCACGTATCGACCGCAACTGTCTGAGGACGAAAGTCCAGAAACGTCGCGTAGTGACTGCTTGTGCACTGATTGCTTTACCCCGTGTACTGATCCGGTGAGGTGCATACGATGAGTCACAACGCAACGATCTTGCGAGCACGCCGCCAAGGGGTTGCGGTCACGGAATAGCCAGTCATGTCACCCTGCGGAGCGACACCGCACTCCCGTCACCCTGCGGAATCACGCTGCACCTCCGTCACCCTGTGAATGAGCGAAGACCACCAACCCCGGTCACCCTGCGGAGCGAAGCGACTCGCAGATATCGCACTGACCATGGTGGTGGCCGCCGGTGAATGGTGATCAGCATCTGGGACAGATCAAACAGTCCCCATCTGTCCCACCTGGGGAGAGTTATGAGAGTTTTCTTAGACACTCGGATGGTAAAGTGGTGATAATCACCACAGGAGTGATGGGTTAGCAGGAGGCCAGTCATGTCATCTGACGAGAATGTAGACGATCTGTTCGACGATGAAGAACTCGAAACAGAGGATCTTCTTGACGATGAAGAACTCGACGATTCTGATGAGTCCGATGATACTGACGACGATGCAGACGGTGACAGTGAAGAAAACGACACTGACGACGAGGAACCCAAAAAGAAAAAGAGGGTTATTCCTTTCGTTGTTGGTGCACTGTCCGTCTGCCTTTTTGCTGGTGGTGTCGTCCTGGGGATTAACAGCCTGAAACCAGGTGAACAGGTTTTGACTGACTTGGCGGGAAACAGAGTACAACTCGAAGACCCTTCAGCCCTGGACCCTGAAGCTATTGCTGAAGCTGACATGGTCGAAAATGAGGGTGGAAAAGGTTTCTCTATTCCAGTGGCCGGGCTGAACGTCAATCTCGGTTCGATCAACCCTGTTAAAGGGAGCATGAATCCCCCCAACTTCACTTCTGCTTTCTGGATTCGTAAACGTGGGGTGAGCCCGCAAGAAGCGGACAAGGGGACTGTGGTGATCGTCACCCACTCACTGCGGGCACCAGGCAAGGCCCCCGGTAACTACTATCAGAAGGACGGCGAAGTCATCCTCAACCCTGGGGATTTCATCGAAGTCAATGATCGAGTGTATTCTTTCGTCAAATCTGAGGTCATCTTGAAAGAAGAACTCGGTAAACGCAATGATGTGTGGTCCAAAGAGCCAGGAAAACTGATCGTCATCACCTGTTACCAGAACAAGGGTGGCAGTGGAAAAACCACCCACAATGTTGTTCTCTTTGGTGAGTTAGTGACCTAAAGGAGTACGCCGTGATGCTCCCTTGTCTGCGGAGTTAGCCAGTGATGCGTACACCTTCAAAGCGCTCGACACTGGGCGTACTCGAACCTTCGGAGCCCATCCTGCCTGGTCTTGTTCAGCGCGTCGCCCAGCGAGTTCTTCGTCGCTCAGATCAACAGTGAGACTGCGATCAGGGATCGAGATGGATATCATGTCCCCATCGCGGATGAGCCCGATCGCACCACCATCAGCTGCCTCGGGGGAGATGTGGCCCAGACACAGCCCTGAGGAACCACCCGAGAAGCGCCCATCAGTGATGAGTGCACAGTGCGGGCCAAGACCCACCCCTTTGAGGTACGCCGTGGGATAGAGCATCTCTTGCATACCGGGTCCCCCCTTCGGGCCCTCGTACCTCACGACAACAACATCACCGGGTTGGATCTTTCCACTCAGGATCGCATCGACTGCTTCCTCTTGGGATTCGGTGACCTTGGCCGGTCCGGTGAACGTCCATTGGTCCGCGGGTACGCCAGCAGTTTTCACCACACACCCATCGGTAGCGATATTGCCGAAAAGGATCGCGAGGCCCCCGTCCGTACTGTATGCGTGATCGAGGTCACGAATGCATCCAGTTTCAGCATCGGTGTCGAGAGTGTCCCAGCGCTGGGAGGTTGAGAAAGCTTCCGTGGTACGGATGCGCCCAGGGGCAGCGTGGAAGAGCTCGATGGCTTCCGTACTGGCTGTTCCGCTGCGGATATCCCAGGTCGCGAGCCAGGAGCTCACATCGGGTGCGTGAATAGCGTGAGTGTTCTTGAGCAGTCCAGCCCTATTGAGTTCACCCAGGATCGCCGGGATTCCTCCCGCGCGGTGAACATCCTCCATGTAGTACGTGGTTGAGTTCGGGGCAACCTTCACCAAGCAGGGGGTTTGCCGCGAGAGCCGGTCGATGTCCACCTGGGTGAAGTCGACGTGGGCTTCCTGGGCTGCCGCGAGCAGGTGCAGGATCGTGTTCGTGGACCCGCCCATGGCGATATCCATGGTCATCGCATTGTGGAAGGCGTCCTTCGTGGCAATGCTCAGTGGCAGGATCGAGTCGTCGTCCTGGTCGTACCACGTCCGGCAGAGCTCCATGATGAGTCTGCCGGCCTGCTCGAAGAGGGTACGGCGTGCCGTGTGGGTGGCGAGAGTGGAACCGTTACCGGGCAGTCCGAGTCCGAGGGCTTCGACCAGGCAGTTCATGGAGTTGGCGGTGAACATCCCCGAACATGACCCACAGGTCGGGCAGGCGGATTCTTCAATCTGGGTCACTTGCTCGTCGGCAACCGTATCATCCACCGCAGTGATCATCGCATCAATGAGGTCGAGGGATTTTTCTTGAGTCGAATCAGCGAAGGTCGTACGTCCGGATTCCATCGGGCCACCAGAGACAAACACGGTGGGAATGTTGAGTCGTAGTGCTGCGAGAAGCATGCCGGGGGTGATCTTGTCACAGTTGGAGATGCAGACCAGGGCATCCGCCTGGTGGGCGTTTACCATGTATTCGACACTGTCGGCAATGATTTCGCGACTTGGCAGGGAATAGAGCATGCCCGAGTGGCCCATGGCAATGCCGTCATCGATGGCGATCGTATTGAACTCGCGCCCTACACCACCAGCGTCGGCAATCGAGTCGCACACGAGGGATCCGATGTCTTTGAGATGAACGTGGCCGGGTACGAATTGGGTGTACGAGTTCGCTACCGCGATGATGGGTTTTCCGAAATCGTTGTTGGTCATACCGGTGGCGCGCCACAGTGCGCGGGCGCCAGCCATGTTGCGACCTTCCGTGGTGGTCCGTGAGCGTAGTCGAGGCATGGATTCTCCTTGGTGTTGGGTACAAGAATACCCACCCTGTCTGCAGAATGGCGCAGTGGGTGAGCAACAACGCAGCGATGGCCCATGGTCACCGTGGAGCAGTAGTGGTCGATTGACATCCCCGCTGTCACCCTGCGCGAAGTCGCAGGGTCCAGATATCACACTGACCACCGTGAAGAGCCTGTCGGGCTCACTGACCACTGACAGACTCAGTGTTAATATGCGCTGAAGACGGAGACAAGCACGACGAAGTAGATGATCGTCAACACAATGCTGAGTCCCACCATGCATCCAGCACCGATGGCGGAAAACTTGATCGCTGGCCCGGATTTGGGGGTGTCTTTGGTCGTACCCCACGCAATGAGCACGCCGATCAGTCCGAGGAAGAATCCAAGGATGAAGTACCCGAATTTCGCTCCACCCGTCAGTGGCATGATAGGCGCTGGGCCGTACTGCCCAGTGGGAGGGTTGAACTGCGCGTACTGCCCCATGGTAGCCACTGGAATGGGTGCGGGATAAATGCGTCCGACAGCGGTCAACCAGAAAGCCCCACGCTGGATGAGCGCAATTGCTGGGAGCATGAAAGTCAGTGACCAGAAAGAGTAGAGGGGAAGAATCGCCAAGATCATCCACAGACTGAGGATGGCAATCGTGGTGATCGTCAGTGGTGTGGAGAACTCTCTAGTGGCTTTGATCTGACCAAGCCCTGAACTGTACAAGGCGATAGCTGTTACACCAATGGCTGCCTGAATGATGACGATCATGAGCTGATTGTTATACAGGAGCTCTTTCATCTCCCAGAAAAACAGCGGGATGATCATCAGCGTAGCAAGGACAAGAAAAGCAATACTGGTCACGAAATCTGCGAGGGGGATTCTTTTAAGTGCGGGCGTCAAGCCTTCCGCCTCGAGGAACTGGTTCATGAAAGACTTCGCGAAGATGCCCAGGAACAGGAAGACAATGAAGGCGAGTGGAGGGAAGATCAGTGCAGTGATGCTCAGGATTGATCCCGGAATAGCTAGACCTGCGAAGACGATGAGAAGGATCGCCCACACCCGTACTGCTCTGGCGGCAGGTGGTCGTTGTTGGACTGCGGCGGGTGTTGATACTGTTGCAAACTCGGTTGGCAAACCGGTGCTCCCGGCAGTGGGTGGGTAGACGCCGCCAGGGTAGTGGGGAGGGAAAACCGGCGAGATGGGTGGGACTGCTTGCGGGGCGTATCCAGGAGGTACCGCCGATGAGACTAAAGGGCTATTCGATAGCTGGGGGGGGGGGGGCTTAAGAAGGGGGGGTGTAAGTGTAATAGAACTGTCTCTGTAATTATCATGTCGATTGTTTCTAACCTAATTGGTGTCATGTAACTTGGTTGCTTGTCTGCACAGATGCATACCCGTAAGCAAGCCTCATGTAATCCTTCAGGCTGACGTTAAACGCACAATACAAAAAAACTGTAAAAGGATCGATTATCTTTGACAGTTGTCGCCGAGGTGTGACAAATTCTTATAAAAGCCTTGTCGCCTTAAGTGTGGAGAGGTTAAAACTTCAGCTGATACCATTACAGTAATAACGTTTTATAACAGTGTTCTGAATTTATCGTTTTTCTTTTTACTTTAACATCAAAATATTAGCAGTCTGTTCTAGCAGTTTTGCAGTGTTGTGTATTTAGTTATCGAACAGTGACTTGTACATTGTTTGGAATTGTTTCCTGCAGTGTCAGGAAGTTAAGGAAACCTTGTGTTTGTAACACATATCAAAGAAAATTTGAGTATATATGACCCTTTTGAAACTTTAAAATTATTAAAGTGTGGTTAAGTGTAGATTTCCTTTTGACAGGACTTAGTCAATCTGATTGCGTTCTTCATTATTTTTATTTCGCAAGGTTGATGTATTGGTTGATAGAACATTATTAATGTTTGCATTGCACGTGATAGGTAATAAGTCAGGTGTTTATGGTTTTGGCTGCTCGTGGTGGTTGGGGAGCAAAGAAAAGATGTCTCATTCAGAATGATCTTTTTGTGCATGTGTTGTTTAGTCCAAAGTATTTTAGCTTTTCATTTTCAAATGAGTTCTGTCTGTTGCACTTCCTGTGGAGCAAATCTGGAAATTAAAAAAAGAAAAGTTATATAGGAATCTTTGTATTTTGACATCTGTGTTGGGTTAATATCATGACTAACACTTTTCATGATTTTTATCTGTCCTCCCAGGCAGATACTGGGTTCAATAGGTCATAACCACTTCCTTCCACATACTTGCGGGTTCTTGTATACTGATCAGCCTAAGCTGCAGACAGAGTCGTTAAATAAATGGTGTTCAAAATGTGACTTTGTTTTGGAAATGTAGGCAGTATGTTCCTCCAAAGCATTAGTTCATATCTCCAAACTACACAAAGTCACAGCACAGGAGACTGTAGGTTTCAGATTATTAACATGGCTGCTTCATTTGTGTATTTCTATAGTAAAACCAACTAGATGCGCAATATCTCAAATTTATTTTATTTTGGATCAGCACTCTATATGTTTCGGACGGTCTTTCCGTCCATCATCAGGAGTCTAAGACTGTACACACAGCATCAGGCGTATGTCATAC
>Ga0082212_10001998_pt1 | contig 29963 bp, 25 predicted proteins | sample TergutNt197P3_FD_71548 | JGI IMG/M metagenome (GOLD analysis project Ga0082212, IMG submission 71548) | Neocapritermes taracua P3 segment gut microbial communities from Petit-Saut dam, French Guiana - Nt197 P3 | ecosystem: Host-associated > Arthropoda: Insects > Digestive system > Gut ...
CGAGGACGCTTACCTATAGCGGTAACGACTTGGTGAAAGCAGAGTTTAATTCGGCTACATTACGTGAATATACAAAAAACGGAAGAAAAATCACATCCAGTGATGGGACACAAACATGGGATTTAAACAGCGACGGACAACTCGTAAAATCTGTACTTGAAATCGGTGGTAATTCTCAAGTAATAGATTTTCTATATCAGAACGGAAATATGGTGAAAGAAACTTATGTGTATAATTATGAAACAGGAGGAACGTTTAATTCCATCAATGAGTATAAATACGATGATAAAAAGTCGCCGATGTACAACTGCACAACCCCGCAATGGTATTTGATTTATTCGTTCATGGACATAATGACAGGCACGATGAACAATATGATCGAGCGGAAATGGAGTGTCGATACAGATACAGGGGTAGAAACACACACATACGAATACGACAGCGACGGTTATCCGACAAAACGTATAACAACAGATGGCATCGGAAGAAAATTTGTAACAGATTTCACCTACAAGCAATAGTAGTTAATTGAGAATAACGAACGGTACAATCTGACAATTTTTATATACCCAGATAAACACACTGTCAGAACAAGTCGTGATTATTACAGTTTAGCGTTCCAATAATTTAGTGCTACCTGACAGCAAACTCAAAAAATGCACAGCCTACAACGTGCTGTTTGACGCAATTACGTGTTGCTTGGTGTTTTCGCCTCCACCCGCAACTGCGCAAAGCGGGCGACCACACAACGGACAACGAACCGAAAACGATAGGATGAAACAATATGCATTTGAAAAATACGGGCGATGACATAAACAACCCTGCCTCAATATAAAATTTCCCGTATATTTGTAAGTCCTAACAAAGTAAAAAATGATGAAAAAACTTAATTTACTGCTGCTTGTTTCAATGTTTTTGTTTGGCTCGGCAGTTGCCGACGAGGGTATGTGGCTGCCTTCGCTGGTTTACAAATTAAACATAAAAGATATGCAGCAAATGGGCTTTGAACTCGATGCCGAAGCCATTTACAGTATCAATAATTCCAGTCTTAAGGATGCGGTTGTAGCTCTCGATAACGGTTCGTGCACTGCCGAACTGATTTCGCAAGACGGGCTTTTGCTCACCAACCACCACTGTGGTTTTGATGAAATTCAGAAACATTCGAGCGTTGAAAACGATTACCTGCGCAATGGGTTCTGGGCAATGTCGAAAGACGAAGAATTGCCAAACCCAGGGAAAACAGTTACTTTCCTGATAAGCATCGAAAATGTAACAGATAAAGTATTGGCCGAGCTAAATAACAGCATGGACGAAGATGAGCGAAACCGAAAAATAAGGGAAGTTTCATCGCGCTTAGAAAGAGAGGCAAAAGGAGATGAACATTATGATACCTATGTAAGGGCTTTTTTTAATTCAAATGAATTCTTTCTTTTTGTAACAGAAACTTTCAGGGATGTCCGTTTGGTGGGCGCTCCGCCGCAAGCGCTCGGCAAATTCGGCGGCGACACCGACAACTGGATGTGGCCCCGTCATACGAGCGATTTCTGTTTGTTTCGCGTTTATTGCGGCCCCGACGGGAAACCGGCTCCGTATTCGGAAGAAAATATTCCCTACCGGCCAAAACATTTTTTGCCCATTTCGCTGAAAGGCATTGAAAAAGGTGATTTTGCCATGGTAATGGGGTACCCCGGAACTACAAACCGCTATAAAACTTCGTATGGAGTAAATTATACCATGCAGGTAAGCAACCCTGTGCGGATTGAAGTGCGCGAGAAAAAACTCGATATTATTGACGAATACATGAAAATAAGCCCCCAAACGCGAATCCAGTATGCCTCGAAATATGCACGCAGTTCAAACTACTACAAGCACAGCATTGGTCAAAACAAAAGCCTTGAGACGCTCGGTGTGATTTCAAAGAAAGAGGCACTTGAAAAAGAATTTACAGCCTGGGTAAATGCCGATGCCGCAAGAAAGGAAAAATACGGTGATGCACTGAAATATATTGCTGAAACATATTCAAAAAACGACGACAGCCGAGCACAGGAATACATTGCTGAAGCTTTACTTTCAGGCCCCGAAATTTTTCTGTTTGCTATTCAAATGCGGCCCTTGGTTGAAATTTTAGGAAATCCGGAAAGAAACAGCGGCAGGATGGAAATTTTAATTGCAGAATTAAAAGATTGGACACAAAGCCATTTTAAGGATTACGACGCTGACACTGACCGGAAATTAGCCGGCGAACTTATGAAATTGTATGCCGCAAACAACGCTGTGAATTATCATCCCGCTTTTTTTGCGGAGATTCAAAAAAAATATAAAGGCAATTTTTCAAAATATGCGGAAAAAATATTCAGCAAAACCATCTTTGCCAATCACGACAAAATGAATGCATTTCTTAATAATCCGTCGGTGAAAATACTTGAAAATGATATGGTTTTTCAGGCAGCAAAACAAATTTACGATAAGTACATTGAAATAAGCGGATTAGTGGCGATAGGCAACGAAAACCTTTCGAAAGGAAACCGTTTATTCGTTGCCGGGCTTATGGAAATGAATCAAGACAGAAATTTCTATCCCGATGCCAACTCAACCATGCGGTTAACTTTCGGACAGGTGCTCGACTATGAACCGCGCGACGGCGTTATTTACAAATACTACACAACCACAAAAGGATACCTCGAAAAAGAAATCCCCGGCGACAGCGAGTTCGACGTTCCGCCAAAGATGAAAGAATTGATTTTGGCAAACAATTTCGGAAGATATGCAGATAAAGACGGAAACCTATACGCCTGTTTTATTACCAACAACGACATTACCGGCGGCAATTCAGGTAGCCCGGTAATTAATGGCAAAGGCGAACTTATTGGCATTGCCTTCGATGGCAACTGGGAAGCCATGAGCGGCGACTTAGCTTTTGAGTCTGAGTTACAGCGCTGTATAAATGTTGATATTCGTTTTGTGCTTTGGGTAATCGACAAATATGCCGAAGCGAAACATTTAATTGATGAAATGAAAATTGTTGAATGAGAAATAGTTGTTTGCCACAAAGTAATCAGGCCACCTGAACCGAAAGTCCTGCCTGCTCCAATTTATTGGCAATGGCTTTTAGTTCCGAAATCGGTATTTTAACCAATGAATTAACCGGCGTATCTCGTGCAATTGTGTATATCATCACATGCGCAGGTTTTATTTTCAGAAGTAATTCAAGCCATGCCGAAATTTCAGTTTCGGTAGTATTGTCGAAATTATGCCCTTTAAAATTTCCACGAAGAAACATGGTTTGAATAGTTACTTTTCCGTTGAATGAAGTGAGTTGGTCAACTATTTTTTGCAGGTCAAAATTCGCGTTAGGGTAATCAATAAACTTAATTGTTTCCGGAAATGCCGAATCTAATTTCTGAATGTTGTCTTTTACTTTCAGCAACGCGTCGAATACCGGTTTTTTGTGTAGCATGGTGGCATTCGACAAAACTGCAATGCGCGTTTTTGGTGCCAGCATATTTCGCACCTCTATGGTGTCGTCAATTATTTCTGCAAACTCGGGATGAAGTGTCGGTTCGCCATTTCCGGCAAAGGTAATCACATCGGGCAGTTGCTCTGTTGAAGCCATTTTTACAAGGGTACCCTCTAATTTTTCTCTTACTTCGGCACGCGACGGCAGTTTTATTTTTTCATCGTGCCTGCCCACAGTCCAGCCGCATTCGCAGTAAATGCAGTTAAACGAACAAATTTTTATGTTGACAGGCAGCAGGTTGACACCCAAAGAAACACCCAGCCGGCGGCTCTTTACCGGCCCGAAAATTATTTCATCAAAAAGAAATGTTGCCATTCAGAATTTTTGTGCAAATATAATATTGAAAGTCATCAAATCAATTGCTTAACCCTGCTGTTGCCGGTTAGTTTCATGTTTTTAAAGTCGATACCCGAAATGAGATTAACTCCCGGCTTTTTACCTTTTTCGAAACTACCGGCACAATCATCTGTTTTTAAGGCCCGCGCACCGTTAAAACAAGCCCATTTTATCAGTTCTTCAAGTGTCAATTCAGGAAAATTTTGCTGAAGTATGAGCATTTCAGCAAAAATTGAAAACTGACTATTCAATGTCTGACTGTTGGAGCCAAGACAAACTGTAATATTTTCGCGGCGAAAAAAATCAAGCGGCGGCAACTTATTCTCGATGAATAAATTTGAATGCGGACAAAGCACGAAAAAAGTATTCTCTCCTGAAGGATAACTTTTAAATTTTTCAATTTCGGTTTTTTCGGAGACTAATTCTTTTGGGTGTGAAAGTTCAAAGTAGCAGCGGGCATTCATAAAGCCGGGGACTAAAATCCCGTTATAAAATTCGAGGCCGGACTGTTCGTTTAAACGACCCAATGAATCGATAGTTTCAATAACAGTGCCATCGTTTTCACATACAAGAATACCGTATTTAAGCGGCTTTCCATTACCGGGGAAAATATATGTGGCAGCGATTTTTCTCACATTTATTATTTAGAATCACTATTGTTCGACAAAAGAATTTAAATGTCTGTTTATTAATGATTTATTAAAAACATGCTTCCTTCTCTAAAAAGCATTTGAAGGTTGTTAATAATCACGTTATTGATATAGTCATCCAAAATTTCATCGGGCAGCAATAGTTCCGAGTCTTCAATTTTAGCCAATTCCTCCTGGCGGTTTTTTTGTTCATACTCCATCTCGGTCAAATGGTTGGTTACTTCGCGGTACATTTTTTCAAAAACCTTAGGCTTGCTTGCATAATAAATATAAGAGCGCTCGAAAAGCGAATCGGGAACGTTGTATTTATGCAGGACTGAGTAATAAAAATCGGTCGAAGTCAGTCGTTTTGCCGTCGCATCGCGGTAGTTTTGGTTTAAGGATATCGCATCGGCCAAATGTATATCAACCAACATATTAATCATCGTTTTCTGCTTGATCAGGTTTTTGGGTTTTTCGTAAACCTCTTTTTTACAGGCTGCAAAAAACAAAATAAGTGTAGTTAATATGATAATATTCTTCTTCATTTTTAAGGCTGCCAAAATTATAAATTGTTTGTCGGTTAATCACAAACAGGTGTGTTAAAAAAACATATTACCCAAAAATATGTTTAAAAACTTCCTCTACCCTACCCGTTTGCACTATTTCAATATTAAACCGCGAAGCATTGAACCCTTTGTTTAATTTTGGGATAATAATTTTTCGAAATCCCAGTTTTGCTGCTTCTGCAATACGCTGTTCAATACGGTTTATCACACGTATTTCGCCTGTAAGCCCAACTTCTCCTGCAAAACATACTTTGTGGTCAACAGGTATATCAATATTCGACGAGAGAATGGAGCATATAACCGCCAAATCGGTAGCAGGGTCGCTAATTCTCAATCCGCCTGCAATATTAAGAAAAACATCTTTCTGTATGAGTTTAAATCCGGCACGTTTTTCAAGCACAGCCAACAGCATGTTCAGTCTGCGTAAATCAAAGCCTGTTGACGAGCGTTGAGGCGTTCCGTAAGCCGCTGAGCTCACAAGCGCCTGTATTTCAATCAAAATTGGGCGAATACCCTCGATGGTTGCCGCAATAGCCGTTCCGCTCACATCGCTGCTTATTTTTGAAATCAGGTGTTCCGATGCATTTGTAATCTCAAGTAAACCATCGCTGCTCATTTCAAAAATACCCAGCTCGTTGGTTGAGCCAAACCGGTTTTTATTCGACCGCAAAATTCGGTACATATAATTGGTATCGCCTTCAAACTGCAATACGGTATCAACAATGTGTTCAAGCACTTTCGGGCCGGCAATGCTGCCTTCCTTATTTATGTGCCCTATCAGGATAACAGCAACTCCGCTTTTTTTTGCAAATTTCAGAATAGCGGAAGTACATTCGCGTACCTGAGAAACCGAACCGGGCGATGACTCAATTATTTCGGTGGAAATGGTCTGGATGGAATCAATGATTAAAACATCGGGCATGCTTTGCTCCGCGTGGGCAACCAGATTCTCAAGCGAAGTTTCACTTAAAAAAAGACAGTTGTTATTGCTTATTTTTAGCCGTTCGGCACGCAGTTTTATTTGCTGAAGGCTTTCTTCGCCCGAAGTGTACAGGATTTTTAACCCGTTTAATTTCAGGGCAAGCTGTAAGGCCAATGTCGATTTCCCGATCCCGGGGTCGCCGCCCAGCAAAATAAGCGATCCGGGGACAATGCCGCCGCCCAGTACGCGGTCGAACTCGTTAATTCCGGAAACAATGCGCTGTGTTTTCGAAGTTTGAATTTTTTCGAGTGTAACAGGCTCGTTTTTCAAATTTAAAACAACCGCTTTCCCCGAAGTTCTTTTCTTTTCTATTACCTCTTCAACATAAGTGTTCCACTCACCGCAGGAGGTACATTTTCCCATCCATTTTGGCGATTGGGTTCCGCAGTTCTGGCAGGTATAAACGGCTTTGGTTGCTGGCATTTTTATTCGGTTTTTGTGTTTTTCCGTGATATGGCTTTATTCACAGACTAAGTATTTACCTTTTATAAAATATTAAAGATTGAAGATATTAAAACTTGGAAATGTTACAACAGCAATACATGCTAATTTAGATAAAATTTAAACTGCATGAATTTTAAAATATTGTTTTATTCACAAAACGGTGTTTTGCCTGTATTTTTATCGCTATCTTTGCTTTTCAATTTAGAAAAAAGTATGTCGGAAAAACCATTTATTTTAGCGACTAACGACGATGGCATTCATGCCAAGGGACTGCGCGAACTGGTTGAAGTAATGCAGTTTTTTGGCGATGTTGCGGTTATTTCATCCGAAGGCTCCATGTCGGGAAAGTCGAATGCCATCACTGTTGATCAGCCGCTGAGGGCTATGCCGGTCGAAAAAATGCTGGGTGCGCCAACCTACAAAAGTAACGGCACACCGACTGACAACGTAAAGCTTGGTTTCAACAATCTGTTCGGTCGCAAGCCTGATTTTGTGGTGTCGGGAATTAATCACGGCGCCAACTCGTCGATCAGCGTAATTTACAGCGGTACTATGGGAGCGGCTATCGAAGGCAGCTTGCACGTACCGTCGGTGGGTTTTTCGCTTGATGATTTCAGCGCCGACGCCGACTTTTCGAAAGCCAAAATAGTGGTTGCACGTGTTTTTCAGAGTGTTGTTGAAAACGGCTTGCCGCCTTTCACTTGTTTAAACGTGAATATACCTAAAGGGAAACCGAATGGCATAAAAGTATGCCGCCAAACACAGGGCAAATGGGTGGAAGAATTCGAAAAATTTACCGATCCGCATGGCAGAGAATGCCATTGGCTGTCGGGCTATTTTAAGAATTTTGAAGAAGAAGCGACCGAAACAGATATTCATGCCCTTAAGAGCAATTACGCTTCTGTTGTGCCTGTAACTATTGATATGACCTGCTACAAAACGCTGGAAAAACTTAAACGCTGGAAATTTTAATGAAACAGCAAAAACTTTGTAGTTTATTTTTTATTCTAAAAATCAGGTTTAATTGTAAATAAATTAATTAAAATTTCAAACTTTGAAAAATAGTTGTTTTCATTAAAATTTGTATATTCGTGTACTCGTTTTTTACTTTTTAATTGATGAACAAAATAAAAACAAAATAAATCAATTACTTATGAAATTTGTAGTTTCAAGCACCGACCTATTAAATCACCTGGCATCTATAAGCAAGGTAATAAGCAGTAAAAACACCATGCCAATTTTGGACAATTTCCTTTTTCAACTTTCTGAAAATGAAATAACCATAACGGCGTCTGACCTTGAATCGACTTTGATTACCAGAATCGAACTCGACAACATTGAAGGAGAAGGAACAATTGCTGTTCCGGCAAAACTAATTACCGATACATTAAAGGAGTTTCCCGAACAGCCATTAACCTTTCAGATTAATACTGAAACCTACGGTATCGAAATTTTTTCCGACAATGGTAAATTCAACATTGTTGGCCAAAATGGCGAAGATTATCCCGAACTGCCGCAACTGAGCGAAGATTCAACATCAACCGTATATGTGAATCGGCAGGCGTTACAAAAAGGCATTGAAAAAACAATTTTTGCCACAGCCGACGACGAGCTCCGGCCGGTTATGAACGGAATTTTTATTGAAATTTCGCCCGACTTCATGAGTTTTGTTGCTTCCGATGCACACAAGCTTGTTCGTTATCGCCGCATGGATGCCACTTCAGAATTTGAATCGTCGTTCATCCTGCCAAAAAAACCGGCCGGTTTGTTAAAGAATCTTTTACAAAAAGAAGAATACGATGTTAAACTGGAATTCAACAATAAAAATGCATTTTTCACGCTAAGCAACTATAAACTCATTTGCCGTTTGGTTGAAGGAAATTACCCAAGCTACAACTCGGTTATCCCAATCAACAACCCGAATAAAATGGCTATCGACCGGCTATCGTTTCTTAATACTATAAAACGTGTTTCGGTTTTCTCGAACCAGGCAAGCAACCTGATACGAATGAACATCAATGACAATAAGCTGGTGGTTTCGGCACAGGATATCGATTACTCCATTTCGGCAGTCGAACGGTTAAATTGCGAATACGAAGGCGACGAGATTGAAATTGGTTTCAAATCGACATTCCTTATCGAAATTCTCTCCAACATTTCGTGCAGTGATGTAAAAGTTGAACTGAGCGATTCTACTCGTGCCGGGCTGTTCCTCCCGGCTGAAAAGGACGACGAAAAAGAAGACGTTTTAATGCTCCTGATGCCAATGATGGTAAACGCGTAATTCGATAATAACAAGTTTAAAGGGTATCCCGAAAACCGGTAAAAAATGATACGGTTTTCAGGATACTTTTTCACTTTTATAAAAAAACGAATGAACCTCAACCTTAAAAATCCGATAGTTTTTCTCGATTTGGAAACAACGGGAATTAACATTGTAACTGACCGTATTGTGGAAATTGCTTTGCTGAAAATTCACATCGACGGGCATGAAGAGGAAAAGCTGCTTCGGATAAATCCTGAAATACCAATTCCCGAAGAAGCGTCAAAAATACATGGTATTTATGATGAAGATGTGGCAGCTGAGCCAACCTTTAAGGAAGTGGCAAAAATACTGTCAAAATTTCTGGAAGGCTGCGACATGGCCGGTTTCAATTCAAATCGATTTGATATACCGTTGCTTGCCGAAGAATTTTTACGCGCTGATATTGACATTGATCTGAAACGCAAAAAATTTATCGATGTGCAGGCCATTTTTCATAAAATGGAAAAACGAACCCTTGCTGCCGCCTATAAATTTTACTACAACAAAACGCTGGCTGATGCTCACAGCGCCATGGCCGATACGAAAGCTACCTACGAAGTGCTGAAAGCCCAGCTTGATATGTACAAAGATACCGAATACGAAGACAGCAACGGAAAAAAAACGATGCCGATAGTTAACAACATTGAAAAACTAAGCGAGTTCTCATCATACGACAGGAATGTCGATTTTGTTGGGCGCATTGTTTACGACGACAAAGGAATTGAGGTGTTTAACTTCGGGAAAAACAAAGGAATGCAGGTTGAGCAGGTTTTGGAGGAACAACCCGGATATTACAGCTGGATTATAAACAACGAGTTTCCTCTGTACACGAAGAAAGTACTGACACAAATTAAACTGCGGATGATAAAATAAAAAACAGAAACCATTATTATAATTAGCGAAAAAAAATGAAAATTATTTGTATCGGGAAAAACTATGCGGCACATATCGAGGAATTAAAAAGTGAAATCCCCGACGAACCGTTGTTTTTTATGAAACCCGATTCGGCATTGCTTAGAAACAACGATCCGTTTTATATTCCCGACTGGAGCAGTGATTTGCACTACGAAATAGAGTTGGTAATAAAAATCAACCGCGTAGGGAAAAACATTGAAAAACGCTTTGCTCACCGCTATTTCGACGAAATTGGTCTGGGTATTGATTTTACTGCCCGCGATATACAGTATAAACTGATTGAAAAAGGCTCGCCATGGGAAAAAGCCAAAGCTTTCGATCAGTCGGCGGTGATAAGCAGTACGTTTATCGACAAAACTGCTTTACCGAATCCAGAATCCATTCGTTTCAGGCTGAATAAAAACAAAAAAACAGTGCAGGATGGCGACTCAAAACTTATGATTTTTGGGTTTGAAGAAATTATTTCGCACGTTTCAAAATACATTACCCTTAAAATTGGTGATTTAATTTATACAGGAACCCCTGCCGGAGTTGGCCCGGTTGCCATTGGCGATCAATTGGAAGGGTTCATGGAAGACAAAAAACTGTTCGATTTTATGATAAAATAACTAATAAAACTATAAACACATGAAAAAAATCTATCTGTTCATTTTGACTTTTGTTATTACTATTGGCTCAGTCTGCGCCCAAAGCAGAGATAACTATATTCTTCAAATTGACAATGTTGTAAAAGCGCTCTCAAGCGACATACACAGAAAACTGACTGAAGAGAAAGCAGCAAAAGTTGCAATAAGCAATCAGTTTGCATTTGGAGGGAGCATACCTCCTTTGGGCTCTTATTGGTCTAATAATCTTACAGGGGAGCTGGCAAATATATCCAACAGACCTTATATTTTGCTTGCCGACGGAATTATAGGTGCTGATGTGAAAATATCCGGAGAGATTGTCGAAATTGCCGATATAATCCGCATATACACACGCTTGATACGGCAGGATAACCGTGCTATTTTGGCAGTTTTCAGTTCCGATATTGAACGAAATGCAGTAACTACCTCTATGCTTGCGGGCGGACGAAGCGGCTCGGTGTATGTCCCTTTAGACGACTATGAACCCGATAGCTGGGAAAATCCTGTACCATTTGAAATTGGTGAAAATGAAAATGTTACGATTATAGACCGCACTATTCATGAATATGGTGATGAAGACTTTTTCCTGCTTGTTCCCAAAAGCAGTGGCAGGCTTGTTATGGAAACCACCGGAAATACCGACACCTATATGGAATTTTATGATGCCGATACCAGACAGTTGCTTACCGAAAACGACGATGACGGAGAAAATGCCAACGCCAAAATTATCTATAGTATAGAAGCCGAAAGACACTATATTGCTAAAGTTCGCGGTTATGGCGGCGAAACTACAGGGCAATATGCTTTCCGAGCCTATATTGTTCCTCCAAGGGCAGGTGCCAGCGTTTGGGAAAATCCGATACAATACGTTATAGGTACCGGGCAAAATGCTCAGGTAGTTAATCGTACCATCTTTGAAGGCGGCGATACCGACTTTTTTCTCCTTGCCCCAAACAGTAGTGGCAGACTTGTGGTGGAAACCACCGGCGATATAGATACCTATATTGAATTTTATGATGCCGATACCAAACAGCTGCTTGACGAAGACGACGATGGAGGCGAAGAAACCAACGCCCGAATTACCTATAACGTAGATTCGGGAAAGCGCTATATTGCCAAAGTTAGAGGTTATAGCAACGATGTTACAGGGTCGTATGGTTTCAGATCTTATATTCGTTAAATATGAAAATTATCTAAAAACCAGTGTGTTTACATTTGGGGGTTAGAAATATTTTTTTGCTTTGTATAACAGAAATTAATAATAAAACTTATCACTTTAAAATTATAAAAAATGGCAAATTATTTTAACACACTTCCATTGCGTCTTCAGCTGGAACAGTTAGGCAAATGCGAATTTATGGATGAATCGGAATTTGCTGATGGTGTAAAAAAATTAGAAGGCAAACAAATTGTAATTCTGGGATGTGGCGCTCAGGGATTAAATCAAGGATTGAACCTTCGCGACAGCGGTTTAAAAGTAGCATACGCGCTACGGGAAATTGAAATCAAAGAGCAGCATATTTCATACAAAAATGTAAATGAATATGGCTTTGAATATGGCACTTTCGAACAAATGGTACCCGAAGGCGATTTAATTTTGAACCTCACTCCCGATAAATATCATACTCCGGTTGTAAACACAGTGTTACCGTTAATGAAAAAAGGCGCTTGCCTTTCGTATTCGCACGGTTTTAATATTGTGGAAGAAGGGATGAAAATACGCGAAGATATTACCGTAATAATGGTAGCCCCAAAATCACCCGGGACTGAATTACGTGCCGAATATTTACGCGGATTTGGCGTTCCGGCTTTAATCGCCGTTCACCGCGAAAACGACCCGAATGGCGACGGCCTCGAAATAGCAAAAGCATATTGCGTCGGAATCGGTGGTAATAAGGCAGGTGTTTTGCTTTCTTCGTTTGTTGCAGAAGTTAAATCCGATTTAATGGGCGAACAAACCATTCTTTGCGGTGTGTTGCAGACCAGTTCGCTCCTTTGTTTCGATAAAATGATTGAAAAGGGAATTAACCCCAATTATGCGGCAAAGCTGGTACAATATGGTTTGGAGACTGTTACCGAAGCTTTAAAGCTGGGCGGTATTACAAATATGATGGATCGGTTGTCGAATCCTGCAAAAATTGAAGCGTTTAAATTGGCCGAAGAATTAAAAACCATCATGCGCCCACTTTTTGAAAAACACATGGACAATATTATGAGTGGCGAATTCTCGAAAATCATGATGCAAGACTGGGCAAACGGCGATGCCAATCTGCTTAAATGGCGGGCAGCCACAGGCGAAACAGCTTTTGAAAAAACACCTGCAGGAGATATGCATATACCTGAACAGGAATATTTCGACAATGGCACTTTACTGGTTGCTTTTGTAAAAGCCGGCGTTGAACTGTCTTTCGAAGTTATGGTCGAAACCGGAATCAAAGGCGAATCAGCATATTACGAATCGCTGCACGAAACCCCGCTTATTGCTAACACAATTGCCCGTAAAAAGCTGTTTGAAATGAACCGGATCATTTCCGACACTGCCGAATATGGCTGTTACCTTTTCGATCATGCATGCCGTCCGTTATTGACCGGTTTTATGAATAAAATTGACGCCAATGTTATCGGTAAAAATTTTAACGAAGGCAAAGACTGTCATGTTGATAACAGGGAACTGGTTGCTATAAACGACGCAATACGTTTTCATGATGTCGAGATTATCGGTGCTGAATTGCGCGAAACAATGGAGGCAATGAAACCGATTTTGTAAACTAAAAAGTATCAGCAAGTTTTGAACAAGGGGCGCGTACCGCGCCCCTTATCATTTGCGGGTATTGGTTTAGCAGGAAAATTTTGTATCTTTGTGCTGGGAATTTGAAGAAAAAACAGGCGTTTTTTATAAACTATTATGAATACATTTGGAAGGCTTTTTCGCTTAACATCGTTTGGCGAGTCGCATGGGACAGGGATTGGCGGAATTATTGACGGTTGTCCGGCCGGATTGGAATTAGACATCAATCTGATTCAAAATGACCTGGCACGAAGAAAACCTGGTCAATCGGAAATTACCACTCAACGAAAAGAACTCGATCAGGTGGAGTTTCTTTCGGGTATATTTGAAGGGAAAACGCAAGGTACGCCCATTGCTTTCGTAGTTTGGAATAAAGATCAGCATTCAAACGATTACGAGGCACTGAAAGATATTTTCAGGCCTTCGCATGCCGATTTTACTTACATTCAAAAATACGGAACCCGCGATTATCGCGGCGGCGGCCGCTCTTCTGCACGCGAAACAATATCGCGCGTTGTTGCCGGTGCTGTTGCCAAACAAATTCTTGCCAAAAATGGAATTACCGTTCAGGCTTATGTTTCTCAGATTGCTGAAATAATTTTGGATAAACCATACACTGAACTCGATCTTTCAAAAACCGAAAAAAATATTGTTCGCTGCCCTGACGCCGAAACAGCGAAAAAAATGATTACCCGTATTGAAACAGCACTTAAAAACCGCGACACAGTTGGAGGTGTGATTACAGCGGTGGCCAAAGGTGTACCGGCAGGGCTGGGTGAACCTGTTTTTAACAAACTGCACGCCGACCTCGGTTTTGCAATGTTAGGGATTAATGCCGTAAAAGGTTTTGAGTATGGCTCAGGTTTTGAAGGGATAAAAATGAGCGGTTCGGAACATAACGATGTTTTTATTCGCGCGGGCAAAGGTATTCGTACAAAAACAAATAATTCGGGCGGAATACAGGGGGGCATTTCAAACGGCGAGGATATTTATTTCAGGGTGGCTTTTAAACCGGTTGCAACACTGCTGAAAGAACAGCAAACTGTTGACAGAAATAACAACGAAGTTACAGTTAATCCGAAAGGCAGGCACGACCCCTGTGTTTTGCCCCGTGCCGTACCTGTTGTGGAGGCCATGGCCGCCATGGTTTTAACCGACCACTTTTTGATGAGTAAAATCAGTGTGTTTTAATATGAACTTTCTTTAAAATGAAAACCCCAAGCCTGCTTGTATAACATCGCTTCTCCAGCCTTTTGTTGTACTTCCATAGCCTGTAGGACGATCATGATTATCTTCAAGCCCAAGGTTATAACGCGCGCCAATGGTTACTCTTTTTATAGTATATTGCAACCCAAAAACCATGGCATTATCATGTTTTTTAAGTCCTCCGTTAAAAATTTCATCATCAAAATCAGAACCTGAAAAAGTTGCTGATTCATCAGGATAATTAAAATCAGTAACAGTAACTTTCCTTGATACATTCCAACCAAATTGAGGGCCTACTAAAATACCTAAATTAGCAACTGGTTTAATTTCAAATAATAATGGAAGTTGAACATAACTGAATTTAAAGATAAGATGTTGCCACCAAGGACCTCCATCCCCCACATTACGTTTGTGTTTGCCTCCCTGCAGTGAGAATAGCAATTCGGGCTGAAAACCAATATGTTTTTCCATTTTTAAGTTGGCAAAAACGCCTACATGAAAACCTAAGAATTCACCACTTCCATCTTTTTGAGTTATGTGGTATCCATCACCGTCTCTGGGGTATCTTTCCACCAAATCAGACATACTTGATAAATTACCACCAGCTTTAATACCCCATTTTGCATATTGCGAGAATGCATTATTTGCAACAATCAACGCAACGATTAGTAAGAAAAATTTTTTCATAATACCAAATTAATAAGTTAAAATATATTTCACAATATTATATAGATACAAAACATCTGAAACGTTGCATGAGTACATAGTTTTTTTTATGTTTTTTTAACATTTATTCTGTTTCAATTGCAAATACACCGAATTGCTTTGCAAAAAAAGAGACTGACTTAAAAGCAAGTCAGTCTCTTTAAATTTATTTGTACAATGCGCTTATTCAGTCTCCTTTGAAAAATCCATAGCAGCCATACGTTTGTATGAATTATGACGCCATTTTGCATTTTCTTTAGCTGAGGCGAACAATTCTTCGGCCTCATCAGGGAATGATTTTTTCAGCGAAGTGTAACGTACTTCCCCATCTAAGAATTCCTGGAATTTATCCCAATCCGGCTCTTTTGAATCGAGTTGGAACGGGTTTTTGCCTTCATTTTCCAGTAGCGGGTTATAGCGGAATAACGACCAGTAACCGGCTGCAACAGCTTTTTTCTCTTCTTCCTGCGAAAGTCCCATGCTTGCAAAACCGTGATTAATACAGGGTGAGTAAGCAATTATCAGCGATGGCCCCGGATATGCTTCAGCTTCACGCAGCGCTTTGAAATATTGCGATTGGTCTGCTCCCATAGCCACTTGTGCCACATAAACATAACCATACGATATCATCATGGCTCCAAGATCTTTTTTACGGATTTTTTTACCGGAAGCGGCAAATTTGGCCACTGCACCAACAGGTGTCGATTTCGACGATTGTCCTCCGGTATTGGAGTACACTTCTGTGTCCATTACCAAAACGTTAACGTCCTGGCCGCTTGCCATAACATGGTCGAGGCCTCCGTAACCAATATCGTAAGCCCAGCCGTCGCCGCCAAATGCCCAGATTGATTTTTTAACAAGGTATTGTTTCAATTTGGATATTTCTTTTGCATATTCGCTGTTACTTCCGGCAATTGCATCCAAAACTTTTTTCGAAGCAATAACCGATGCTTCTCCATCGTTTTTGTTGGCAATCCATTCTGCAAAAGCTTCTTTCTCAGCGTTGCCTGCTCCATTGTTTAACGCGCCTTTCATGATTTCTTCGATGCGGTCGCGCTGTGCCTGTATTCCTTCAGCAAAACCAAAACTATACTCGGCATTGTCTTCAAACAGTGAGTTTGCCCAAGCCGGCCCGTGTCCGGTGTTTTTGTTTTTACAGTAAGGAGTTGAAGGCGCTGAACCACCATAGATTGATGAACAGCCTGTTGCATTGGTAATTATCATTCTTTCGCCATAAAGTTGGGTGATTAATTTGATATATGGCGTTTCGCCGCAGCCGGCACAAGCTCCCGAAAATTCGAATAACGGCTGTACAAACTGCGAATTTTTAATAGATTTAGTTCTGTCAACAATATTTTCTTTTAACGAAACTTTTTCTACCATGTAGTCCCAACGGTCAATTTCGGTACGCTGTGTATCAAGCGATTTCATTTCGAGCGCTTTTGTTTTCGAAGGACAAACATCAACACAGTTACCACAACCTGTACAATCAAGCACACTAACCTGAATGCGGAAATTTAATCCTTCGAATGTTTTGGCCGGTATAGCAGCCTTTACTTCGGTACCGGCCGGCGCTGCTGCTGTTTCTGCTTCCGTTAAAAGGAACGGGCGGATAGCTGCATGGGGACAAATATACGCACACTGGTTACATTGAATACAGCTTTCAGGTTGCCACTCAGGAACACTCACAGCAATACCGCGTTTTTCATAAGCCGCAGTCCCCATTGGGAAAGTACCATCTTCGGCTCCGACAAAAGTTGAAACCGGCAGATCGTCGCCGCGCTGTCCGTTAATAACATCAACAACTTTTGAAATATATTCGGGGCGTTCTGCTGCGTCGATTGTACCAACTTTAATGTTTTTCCATTCTGCAGGCACCTCTACTTTAATAACATTTTGTCCGCCGGCATCAACAGCGGCATTATTCATATTGACAACCTTTTCGCCTTTTTTTCCATATGATTTAACAATGGCTTTTTTCATTTCGGCAACAGCAGTTTCGTATGGAATAACACCTGTTATTTTAAAGAAGGCTGACTGCATGATGGTGTTGGTACGTGTACCTAAGCCTATTTCTTTGCCGAGTTTTGTTCCGTTAATTATGTAAAAATTAATCTCGTTTTCGGCAAGATATTTTTTCATTGAATCGGGTAGACGTTCCTTGGTTTCTTCTACATCCCAAATGGAATTGAACAGGAATGAGCCGCCTTTTTTCAACCCTTTCAAAACATCATACAGGTTAATGTATGCCGGAACATGGCAGGCCACAAAGTCGGGCGTTGTAACAAGGTAAGTCGAGCGGATTGGTTTATCACCAAAACGAAGGTGAGAACAGGTGAATCCTCCCGATTTTTTCGAGTCGTACTGGAAATAACCCTGACACGATTTATCGGTAGAGTCGCCAATAATTTTGATCGAATTTTTATTTGCACCCACGGTTCCGTCAGAGCCTAAACCGTAAAATTTTGCCTGATAGGTTCCTTTAGGTGTAATGTCGATTTCTTCTTTTAACGGAAGTGATTTGAAAGTTACATCATCAACAATACCAATAGTGAAATCACCTTTGGGTTCGTTCATTTCAAGGTTTTCATATACCGAAATAATCTGTGCCGGTGTTGTGTCTTTTGAACCTAATCCGTAACGTCCGCCAACAATTACCGGAGCGTTTTTCTTGTCATAGAAAAAGGATTTAACATCAAGATAAAGCGGTTCTCCCGGAGATCCAGGTTCTTTGGCTCGGTCGAGTACAGCAATACGTTTTACTGTTTTAGGAAGCGATTCCATAAAATGTTTTGCCGAGAACGGGCGGAACAGATGAACCGCAATTAAACCTACTTTTTTACCCTGTAATGCAAGGTAATCGATAGTTTCGCGTATAGTTTCCGTTACCGAGCCCATGGCAATTATAATATTTTCTGCTTCAGGGTGGCCATAGTAGTCAAACGGGCGGTATTCCCTGCCGGTAACTTTTCCTATTTCTTTCATATAGTCGGCAACAATATCCGGAACAGCATCATAAAAAATGTTGGCTGATTCTTTTGCCTGGAAAAAAATATCAGGGTTCTGGGCTGTACCACGGGTTACCGGATTTTCGGGATTTAATGCTCTGTCACGAAATTCCTGTAATGCTTTCTGGTCAACCAGCGGAATCATATCTTCCATTTCGATGGCTTCAATTTTCTGAACTTCGTGTGAAGTTCTGAACCCGTCGAAGAAAGCTACAAATGGAACTCTTGATTTCAATGTGGCAAGATGGGCAACACCCGCCAAGTCCATTTCTTCCTGTACCGATCCGGCCGCAAGCATGGCAAATCCGGTTTGACGGGCCGAGTAAATATCGCTGTGGTCTCCAAAAATTGAAAGTGCATGACCTGCAATGGCGCGTGCACTTACGTGAAATACCGTAGGTAACAGCTCTCCTGCAATTTTATACATATTCGGAACCATGAGCAATAGTCCCTGTGATGCTGTGTATGTACTTGTTAACGCGCCCGACTGCAAAGCGCCGTGAACAGCTCCGGCTGCGCCGCCCTCGCTTTGCATTTCAGCCAAGCGCACAGGGCGTCCGAACATATTTTTCTTTCCAAAAGCTGCCCACTCGTCAACATATTCTGCCATGGTTGACGAAGGAGTAATAGGGTAGATACAGGCTACCTCGCTAAACATGTAACTCATGTATGCAGCTGCATAATTACCGTCACATGTGATGAATTTTTTTTGTTTTGCCATTTTAATAATAATTTATTTTGTTAAATTTCAATGTTTTTCAAAAATACTTAGTTAGTTTTTTACTGATTTTGCAATACAATCAGTAAACGACAAAAGTATAAAATTGTATTTTAAAACGAAAAATATGAAACAAAAATCGGAAGGAAATTTTACTAATTTTATTTCAGCACCAACTAATTAATTTTTGAGTGAACCGGAAAGAAGAATTATGAATTGAGAGTCATTCGTGTTGCGTTAAATATGTTTTTTAATAAACAAGTGTTTTTTTATTCTGTTCGCAATTAAATTCACTTCATTAAAACAAAAACCGCCGCATTTCGAATAAATTCTCTGTGCGGCGGCAATGAAATCAACTATTTAAAACATCACACTGTCAAAATTAGAATATTTTTTAAATAAGCAAACTGAAAAAGAAAAAAATTGAAACAAGTGTTAATTATTTTTTTTATTCTGATTTGTATCTCAGAAAAATAATCTAAATTGCCACATTATTCTTAAACTAAAAATTTTACAACCATGAAAAAACTGATTGTTCTTGTAATTCTATTAGTAATTTCTGCTTCAATTTTTGCTCAGGGCATTGAATTTGGTGCTAAAGCCGGACTTAATTTGGCAACTGTAACCAAATCTGGCGGCGATAAGATGCGTACAGGCATCCATGCCGGTATGTTTGCCGAATACACATTTAGCGACTATGTCGGTCTTCAGGGCGAGCTTCTATACTCGATGATGGGCTCAAAGTGGGGCGTAGTTGATGCAATGGCCGGTTCCAATGGTACAATTATTAATAAAACCGATTACATTGTCCTTCCTGTATTAGTCAAGCTTTATGTTTTAGAGCGCCTGAGCCTTGATTTGGGTCCGCAGTTAGGGTATATGGTGTCGGCAAAATCAAAGTATCCAGGGGCGGGAAGCGTCAGTTATTACCATAATGTGGATAATAAGTTAGACATTTCATTCGGCATGGGGCTTACCTGTAAAGTTACCAGCAAGTTTGACCTTACGGGACGTTACAATCTTGGACTTTCCAAAATTAGAGAAGGTTTTGATTATAAGAACAACGTTATACTGTTTGGCATTGGCTATCGTTTCTAAACGGCAAAATGAGGTTTGATATGGCACAGTTATTGAAGTAACAAAAATATATTGCATTAGAATTAACTTTTAAATAAATTTTATAACCATGAAAAAAACTGTTTTAACCGTATTGGTCGCAATATTTGTATTTGCAGCTAATGCACAAAAAATTGACGGGAAATGGAAAACTTCTATTGAAACTCCACAGGGAGCAATTGAATTAACCTACACATTTAAAACCGACGGCGAAAAATTAACCGGCTCCATTGCAACCGACTTTGGCGATATGGAGTTTACCAACGGAAAAGTAAGCGAAACCGAAATTTCTTATGATTTGGACATGATGGGAAACTCTATTACCCAGAAGGGGAAAATTGAAGGCGATGTGATTAAAATTTCGATGGACTCTTTTGACGGCCAAAAAATTGAGATGACGTTAAAAAAAGTTGAATAATTATTTATATCAACTAACCGGGTGTTTTGATTTTTCAGCGATAGTTGCGCTTAAGCGCAACTATCGCTGTTTATCGGGCACAGCGAAAACTTATCCGTTTTATGAAAATGTGTGAATTACAAGCCCCGACCTTAGCTTCGGTTCAAACCATGTAGTTTTTGGGGGCATAATGTTTCCGCTGTCGGCAATGTTAATCAGTTGCTGCATCGAAACAGGATAAAGAGCAAAAGCAGCCTTCATTTCGCCTGAATCGACACGTTTTTTTAACTCGCACAGGCCACGTATTCCTCCAACAAAATCAATACGTTTCGAGGTTCTCAAATCGCCAATATTCAATATTGGTTCAAGTATCTGTTTTGATAATATGGTAACGTCGAGTATGCCAATAGGATCAGTATCGTCATAAGTCCCTTCTTTTGCCGAAAGTTTGTACCAGCAACCCGATAAATACATGCTGAATTCGTGTAATTTTGAAGGTTTGTAAACTTCGGCGCCCATATTTTCAACTTCAAAATGTTTTGAAAGTTCGGCTAAAAAATCAATATCCGACAAATTATTCAGGTCGGTCACCAAGCGGTTATAATCCATTATTTGCAACTGATTGTCAGGGAAATGAACAGCCATAAAAAAGTTGTATTCCTCCTCGCCTGTATGGTTTCGATTTTTTGTCATTTTTTCGAGGCCAATTCTTGCTGCTGCCGCGGTGCGGTGATGGCCATCGGCAACGTAAGTGAACGGCACTTTCTCTGCAAAAAGCCTTTCAATTTCATAGTTGATTTCATCTGAATCGATAGTCCAAAAATGGTGACCGAAACCATCTTCAGCAACGAAATCGTACACAGGATCAGTATTTTTTACAATATCGTCCACAATTTTATCAAGCTCAGGGACGGCTTTGTATGCAAAAAACACGGGTTCGATGTTAGCATTCAGGTAACGGGTTAAAACCATGCGGTCTTCTTCCTTTTCAGGGCGGGTAAGTTCATGTTTTTTTATGATGCCGTTTTCGTAATCGGCGCAGGCAGCATTGCCAACAATTCCATATTGTGTACGGCCATTCATGGTTTGGGCATAAATGTAATATTTGGCTTCTTCGTCCTGTTCGAGCCAGCCCATTTCCTGAAATTTCAGAAAATTTTCAACCGACTTGCTGTAAACCGTATCCGAATGAATGTCCTCCACTTCGGGGCATTCTATTTCGGATTTTGTGATACGAAGAAGTGATTTATCTTTACCTTCAGCCATTTGGGCAGCTTCTTCCGAATTCATTACGTCGTATGGAAGGCACGCCAGTTCTTTAACAATTTCCTTTGGCGGCCTTAGTCCTTTGAATGGTTTTATTATTGCCATTTTACATGTTTTTTTATTTAGACACTTATTTTTTTGAGGGCAGCAAAGTAAGCCAAATAAAATTTACCAAGCAATTTTTATCTCCTAAAAAAATAGCTTACCACACAATTAAGGTGGAAAGGTTATTTCATCATGAATAGTTAGTTTTTTATAGTAACAATGGCAAAGACAGAAGAAAATTACAATCTATGGTAACGCTTCCATCTAAGTATTAATGAAAATATGCTACATCCACAAACTGCTATAATAAGTGAAACCGCCTTGCCTTCCGGAATAAAAAAATACCCGAGCAAATTATTAACTACGAAGCCTACAATCGCAAGAAACATTAAACCTACTGTAATTGTTGTACCTAAGCGAACCCTTTGCATCTGTTTATTTTTTTGTTTTTTGAGGGCAGCAAAGTAAGCCAAATAAAATTTACTAAGCAATTTTTATCTCCTAAAAAAATAGCCTACCACACAATTAAGGCGGAAAGGCTATTTCATCATGAAAAGTTAGTTTTTTATAGTAACATGGCAAAGGTAATAAAAAATGTAACATAGCAAAGTTAATTAAGGTTAAAGTTTAGCTAAACAGATATTATCTTGATTAATTTTGCTGAAATAACTGGGAAAAAATAAACTTAACTAATTTTGAGCATAGTTAAATATGAACAATTACAGCACAATAGTATGGTTACTCATAGTTGTGTTTATGATACACGACTTTGAGGAAATAATATTTTTCAAATCGTGGCTTAACAAAAACAAGGATTACTTAGCGAAGAAATATCCTAAAATATCGAAGTATTTGCCTTTTTTCGACAATTTTTCAACTTCCGCGTTTGCACTTGCCGTAGCAGTGTTATTTATACTGTTGAGTTTGATAACATTAGGCTCTGTTATTTTTAACAATTATGTACTGTGGCTGGCTGCATTCATGGTATTTTTTGTACATTTATTCATGCACTTGGGACAGTGGATAATTTTAAAACGATACGTACCAGCCATTTGGACAACGTTTTTTGCATTTATTTACTGTTTTTTCGCATTGTATGAGATAATTTCAAATAATATATTCCGAATTTCAGAAATAGCTTTGTGGACATTTATCGGGCTTGTGATATTTGGGCCATTTTTTATTTTTATTATCAAATTAGCAGAAATGTTCAACAAAAGGCAGCAACATAAAAACAATAATTAGGCTAAATGTATTCGCCTATAATTTGTTTCTTAACTGAATAATCTGACCCGGAACCGGCTGATCATTCTTCTTCATATTGTTCCGTTTTAGCAGAGGACGCAGCTGTAAGCCATACATCTGTGATATGTAATGCATTGTCTCGCCGGTCTCTGCGCGGTGTGTCGTTAAATTTTTCGGGGCTCTCCTGTTTTTACTGTTAATATAAACCACTTCGTTTAGCTGTGGTTTATAACCTCTTTTCTGGTCGTTATATCTATAAACTTCCCCTTTTTTCAAGCCAAATTCAGGAGCAATAATTTCGTATGTATCTCCAGTTTTTGCGGCAACGGCTTCAATTCCGTTTATTCTAATTACCTGATGGCTTTGGTACTGATTTAATGTGTTGGAACTGACTCTCCTTACTCTCCTTTGCTGGCTGGTTGTAATATTATAATCGAGGCGATACAATTCATATTTTTCAATAATGTCAATCAATGTTTTGTCGTAATGGCTTGCGGTTGCGTAGCCTGCTTTTTTTAATCCTTGCGCCCAGCCTTTGTAATCAGTGGTTTTAAGTTTGAACAGCGAAGCATAACGAGGGTTGCTCATTAAAAAGTTGCTGTGATCTCTGTACGAGTCTTCAACTCTGCTGTATGCTCTGAAACACTCACCTTTGTAATCGTCGTCATAATAAACTTTTCTCCCGCTCCAGTCCGGTCTGCATTTTATTCCGAAATGGTTATTCGATTTTCGTGCCAGCTCACTTCTGCCATCAGCCGATTCCAAGCAGGCCTGCGCCATTTTTATGCTTGCCGGAACCCCGCTGCGGTTCATTTCATCAATGGCAAGCGACTGGTATTTTCGAATGTATTCTTCCCTTGTATTCTGCGAGAAAGCAGTTATTGAAAGAAACCAAAAAGGAATAATTATATATAAGTGTTTCATCAGCACTTTTTGTTATTTGTATAAAAATAGGTTTCTTATACGTTAAAAAAACCGATAAAATCAAATTTTATAAACATTGTATAGTGAATTAAAGGCAAAGAAACCGTAACGTTTTTATTTTTACAGCATATAACCCAGATGGAATATCGTGCGCTGAAACGGCTTGTCTCTGTTATTTAATACTGAATTTTAAGCCATAATTACAAAGCTTCGCGGGTAAAAATCTTCGGGGCTTTTATTTTTTAAAAAAATAATGCTATTATTGAAGTCTATTTTCATGAGATGAAAGATTTAATAAAATTACTCCGGAGGTTTTTACCTCCCTACAAAGGGAAAGTTGGGTTAAACTTTGTTTTTAACCTTTTGGCCGCAATTTTCGGCGCGTTTTCTTTCGGATTGCTTTCGCCTGTTTTGGGCATTTTATTCGAAACAAAGGAATATGTGCGCGAACTGATGCCATTTGAACTTTCAATAAAAGCGATTGAAAACAACCTTTCATATTATATTACATGGATAATCGACAGTTATGGGCAATCAACAGCGCTGATTTACATCGGTTTTTTTATTATCATAACTGTTTTGCTGAAAGTAGGCTTTACCTATTTAGCCAGTTTTGTTATGATTGCTATCAGAAACGGGGTTGTACGCGACATTCGCAGTAAAATTTACCGGAAAATGATTTCGCTTCCGCTGGGCTTTTTCAACGACGAAAAGAAAGGCGACATTATGGCACGCATGACCGGCGATGTGCAGGAAATTGAAAACTCGGTGATGAACTCGCTCGACATGCTGTTTAAAAACCCCATACTTATTTTAATTTCGCTGGCCTACATGGTTTATACAAGCTGGTCGCTTACCCTCTTTGTTTTTATAATGCTGCCGGTAACCGCAGTGCTGATTGGCGGAGTTGGCAAAAGCCTGAAAAAACAATCGCGCAAAGGACAAAACAAACAGGGCGAAATTCTTTCGATTATTGATGAAGATATTACCGGACTGCGTATTATTAAAGCTTTTACTGCCGAAAAAAAAGCTATTGAACGTTTTGAACGCGAAAATGAAAATTACAGGCTAATAATGAATAAACTTATGAGCCGTTATTTTTTAGCCCATCCAATGAGCGAATTTCTGGGAACTGCCGTAATTGTGATGGTACTCTGGTATGGCGGGAATCTTATTCTTGGTGGAAAAGCGGGCGCTCTGAGTCCTCAGCAGTTTATTGTTTACCTTGTTTTCTTTTACAACATTATTAATCCGGCAAAAGCCTTTTCAACAGCGCTTTACAGCGTTGAAAAAGGATTGGCGTCAATGGAGCGAATTGATAAAATTTTGGGGTATGAAAATTCAATTAAAGAAAAACCTGATGCGGTAAGCAAAACAAGCTTCACGGATACGATTGAATACCGAAACGTAAGTTTTAAATATGCAAACGATTGTGTTCTTCAGAATATAAATCTCACCATAAAAAAGGGACAAACCATTGCATTAGTCGGGAAATCAGGTTCAGGCAAAACTACGATGGTTGATTTGCTGCCCCGTTTCTGGGACGTTTCCGAAGGTGGTATTTTTATAGACGGCATAAATGTTTGCGACATTAAAATGCACGATTTACGCAGTTTAATGGGAAATGTAAACCAGGAAGCTATTCTTTTTAATGACACCCTTTTCAATAATATTGCTTTTGGAGTTGAAAATGCAACGATGGAAGAGGTGATTAATGCCGCAAAAATTGCCAACGCGCATGAGTTTATTATGGATACCGAAAACGGCTACAATACCAACATTGGCGACCGCGGCGATAAACTTTCCGGCGGCCAGAAACAGCGCATTTCCATTGCAAGGGCAATAATGAAAAATCCGCCTATTTTAATTCTCGATGAGGCTACTTCTGCCCTCGATACCGAATCGGAAAAATTAGTTCAGGATGCACTAAACAGTTTGATGAAAAACCGCACTTCGCTGGTAATAGCCCACCGTCTTTCGACCATAAAAAGCGCCGAATTGATATGTGTTATACACGAAGGAAAATTAGTAGAAAAAGGCACTCACGACGAATTAGTTGCCAAAGAAGGCCACTATTTTAGGTTACACCAAATGCAAAATTTTTAATTAAATACAGAGTCAATGCATTAAATTTTTTCAGCGAACGACGTTTTTACTTTAATGTTGATTTAATGTTTAATTTCGAACAAAACATTTCTTTTTTACCAAAAACATTTTTACTACAAAAGTTTTTCTATTTTTGATGTATAAATTTCCAACAAGATTTCCTATATGCCGTTTGATATTGTTAAATATAATCAGGAAAAGTTTACAGTTGAAGCTTTAATTGCCGAAAATTTGGGCAAAAATACCCAATCGTTTGGCAAATGCAGCTTATCATTTGGAAATTACAGCACAACGCTTGGTAAATGCAGTACATCGTTTGGGGAAATTACCCCAACGTTTTGGGAAAATACCCAAACATTTGGCAAATTAAGCGCAACGTTTGGCAAAATTTCCCCAATCGAAAACTTACTTTAACTATTAAATTACAAAAATTATGGAAAAGAAAACAAAAACACCGATTGAGAGTCTTCCCGAACCCACAGCGAGAAGACCTTTAGACGACGAAACCCTGCAAATGATTGACGATGTACAAAAAGTAGCCGACGATGTAAAGGAGAAATTAATTAATAACATTTAAAAATTTTAACAAATGAAAACATCAAAACTATTTATTTTTTTATTCTTAGCAGTAAGCATTATGGGATGTAACAACAATGATGACGAAATCGTTCAACAATTAACTGATGAGCAAATATCACTCAACTTGTTGAATATGGAGGGTATTGTAGGAGATATTGACACTGAACTCCTTATTGGAGAATGGGAACTTGTTAAATTTGCTTATACAGCAAACGGAAATAAAATTATGGATGTTGCAGAAAAACCATATAAAAGTATTTTTTGCATATCCGATTATATAAATGAGCTTGGTGTTCCGACATGGGGGTTTAGTTGCATGTCTGAATTTCGAGTTGAGTACTTAATTTTACCTCCAAATTTAATTAACCTTTCTGTTTTTCAAGTTTCGTATGAATGGGCTGACGCACCTGAACAAGATGCCATTGTATCTGCCTTAAACAATGCGTATAGCTTTGTAATAAAAGGCAATGAATTAATTATCTACTTTACAGGAGATAAAAACAAAAATTTATTAATCTTTAAAAAAGTAAAATCATGAATACATTTGATGAAATAAACAGAGCAGAAATGCTGCCAAGTTTAAATTTAGGAATTGATACAGGAAAGGAAAAAATACCCGTTATAACTATGCAAAAGGTAGATGTTAAGGCACTTATTGAAGAAGATGAAAAAACAACTGGAGATACACTAAAGCCTTTTAGGTTTGGATATGAAATAGACGCAGATATTGATATAAAGAAAGATGGATTACAAAAAGAGTTTCATAATGGAGATAAACTGTGGCTGTTAAAAATCCATTCAAAAGGAGCTTTTTCTATTAACTTGATTTATGATAACTTTAAACTTAGTAAAGGTTCGGCGTTTTTTATCTATAATGAAGATAAAACTGAAATACTTGGTGCATTTACTCCTGAATTGTGCAACAATAAAGATAACGTATTTGCCACCGGATTAGTTCAAGGCGATACTATCATTTTGGAATATTATGAGCCGGAATCGGCTAATGGTGTTATTCATATAAACAAAGTAATACATGGATATAGATTATTAAACGATTCTGCCTCATGCAATATTGATGTAATGTGTACGCTTGGAGATGATTGGAGAAATGAAATAAGAGCTGTATGTTTGATAATAATAGGTGGAGGAGCTGGTTCAGGTTGTCTTATAAATAACACAAGCAAAGACTTTAAGCCTTATATTCTTACAGCGCGTCATAATTTTTTTGATGACACCAACACTGGAAGTACTCCAAACAGAAGTCCGGGAACAAGTGTTTTCAGGTTCAAATTCTGGAAACCTAATTGTGGTTCAGGTACACCTTCTACTCCTTACCAAGAACATAATGGAGCATACTTACGTGCACAATATCGTCCTACCGATTTTGCATTATTAGAATTAACTTCAAGACCTAATATTCCGAATTTGTATTGCGCAGGATGGGACAGAACTACAACTGCGGCATCAAATGCTACTGGAATACATCACCCAAGAGGTGATGCAATGAAAATATGTTACTCTCAAAATCCTGCAACTGGTGTAACATGGCCGGGTTTCTCTTCTCCGGCTGGTGCGTTAGATCATTGGAGAGTAACTTTTAATCAAGGCATAGTTCAACATGGTTCTTCAGGTTCACCGCTGTTTAATCCAAGTAAAAGAATAGTTGGTCAGTTACATGGGTATCAAAATAATATATGTTCACAAACAGATAATAATTGTTTTTGTAATATACAACCTCGAATAGGTGAATATGGAAAGTTCGATTTATCATGGACAGGCGGAGGCACAATCGCAACACGTTTAAGCGACTGGCTTGCGCCATCTTCTTCTGGGACTGCTCCAAACACACTTGATGGAATAGATATACCAATCTATATCTTCGGGGAAAGTAATATCCTCTTTTTCGGCACGACTTATACTTTGATTAGTCCGCCTCCCGGCACAATAACATGGGAAGTAACAGGCCCATTCAGGCTTGCTAATACTACCGATGTTTCTACATACGTTACCAGAACAACAAACGTAACAGGCAGCGGAACGCTTACAGCAAAAGTCGGTGGTGTAATAGTTGCACAGAAAGCTATCTCAGCGAGTCTGCTTTTAGTTACCGGTCCTGACATCGTTTCTCCCGGGCAAACCTATGTCCCTTATTATTTACCGTATGAACAGGGTGCAACATATAACTGGAGTAGTGAACAAGGATTTCTTACAGTTGTTTCCAATGGCTCAAGTACAGGTGCATTTGATGTTCCATACGGCACAAGCGGTAATTACGATAGAATAATTTGTAATGTAACGCTAAACGGTGCAACTATTCCTTTTTATAATAAGGAAGTCCAAATTCAATGACGTTTTTTGTACAGCAAAAAAGCAATAATACAAAAAAGCCCCGAAAGTTTTAATTCGGGGCTTTAGTGTTAAAAAATATATTTAATGCGTTAACCCTGAATTGAAATAATAAATAATTCCAAAAACAAAAAATGATTCCCAAAATTAAACAGTTTAAACATACCGGTTCGGAAAACTTTTTCCTGATAGCCGGCCCGTGTGTTATTGAAGGTGAACAAATTGCCCTCGAAATAGCAGAAAAGATTGTTGAAATTACAAATCGACTGCAAATTCCCTATATTTTTAAAGGCTCGTATCGCAAGGCAAACCGTTCGCGCTTAGATTCGTTTTCAGGTATTGGCGATGAAAAAGCACTGAAAATACTTCAGAAAATAGGGAAAACTTTCAACATAGCTACTGTTACTGATATTCATACTGCCGCTGAGGCTGCATTAGCCGCACAGTATGTTGATGTGCTGCAAATTCCGGCTTTCCTGTGCCGGCAAACCGATATTTTGATGGCTGCCGCCCAAACAGGAAAAGTTGTAAATATTAAAAAAGGGCAGTTCCTTTCGGCCGATGCCATGCAGTTTGCTGTTACAAAAGTTCAGGAAAGCGGAAACTCCAATGTAATGCTTACCGAACGGGGAACAACTTTCGGGTATCAGGATTTGGTTGTTGATTTTCGCGGAATACCGGAGATGAAAAAACTGAATGTGCCGGTGGTAATGGACATAACCCACTCGCTGCAGCAACCCAACCAAAGCAGCGGAGTTACCGGCGGCAAGCCTGAATTGATTGAGACCATTGCAAAAGCAGGAATCGCAGTCGGCGCCGACGGTATTTTTATTGAGACCCACCCAAACCCTGCCATGGCAAAATCAGACGGGGCGAATATGCTGAAACTTGATTTACTGGAATCATTGCTTGTAAAATTAGTTGCATTAAAACAGGCAGTTAATATTATTGAGTGAGTATGAAACAATTTGAAACTTTTGCAAATAAACAATAACAAATCCCCGAAGGTTTTATTCTTCGGGAATTTTATGTTAACACGCACAAATTATAAACCTACGTACTTCGTGATATGGTTATATGAATTTGGTATTGCCAAATAAATAAACATTGATAGTGTTAAAATAAATTGGAATTAGTAAGTTTGTATAGATTTAACATTATATAAGTGTCCGCATACATACCTAAATACAA
>Ga0082212_10001999_pt1 | contig 29957 bp, 27 predicted proteins | sample TergutNt197P3_FD_71548 | JGI IMG/M metagenome (GOLD analysis project Ga0082212, IMG submission 71548) | Neocapritermes taracua P3 segment gut microbial communities from Petit-Saut dam, French Guiana - Nt197 P3 | ecosystem: Host-associated > Arthropoda: Insects > Digestive system > Gut ...
GATTTTAATTGCAATATTTATTAATTGATGTCTCCTTTATACGTGGTTATCAATAACACGTGTGTGAAAAAAACCGGATGCAAAGGTAATCATATGGTTGAAAATTTTGTACTTTTGCCAAAATATAATGAAAAAGGAATTGACCATCACCGATTATACCTACGATTTGCCTGACGAACGAATTGCAAAATTCCCGTTGGAAAAGCGCGACGAATCCAAATTGCTTGTCTATCGCAATGGCGTCATTTCCACCGATGTTTTTTCGCATTTACCGGATTATATTGGTAAAGATGAAATGATGGTGTTCAACAACACCCGTGTGATACGTGCCCGTTTGGAAATGGAAAAGGAAACCGGAGCACGTATTGAGATTTTGTGCCTCGAGCCACACATACCGGATGATTATCAACTTTCTTTTGTACAGCAACGCACCTGCGCGTGGAAGTGTATGGTGGGTAATTTGAAAAAATGGAAGTCGGGAATATTGAAAAAACAGGTCGAATTGGGCAACGGAACGGCAACCGAACTGCAAGCCGAACGGATTACAGGCGCTGAACGATATCAGGTGATTCGCTTTACATGGACCGGCGGCATAGATTTCGGCGCTCTGTTAAATGCCTGCGGCTGTACTCCTATCCCACCCTATCTGAACCGGAAAACTGAAAAAATCGACGAAACACGTTATCAGACAGTTTATTCAAAACACAAAGGTTCGGTTGCTGCGCCTACTGCCGGCCTGCATTTCACACCGGAAATATTGCAACAATTGTCGGAAAAGGGAGTAAAAATAAACGAAATAACCCTGCATGTCGGCGCAGGAACCTTTTTGCCCGTTCAACATAATGATATCAGTGAACATGAGATGCATACCGAATATTTTTTCGTTCAGCTGGACGTCGTCCGAAACTTAATTGCTAATCAGGGTACTTTGACTGCTGTGGGCACCACTTCGTTAAGAGCTTTGGAAAGTATCTACTGGCTTGGCGTTAAAATGATAAAAAACAACATCGGACCGGAAAACCTGCATCTCGACCAGTGGGAAGCCTGTACCCTGCCGCAGAACATATCCGTTGAACAGTCGCTGACAAAGATTTGTGAAACGCTTGAAATACATCAACAAAATACTGTTTTTGCATCTACAAAAATGATGATTGTTCCCGGATATACGTTCAGAATATGCCAAAGATTGATCACCAACTTTCATCAGCCGCAAAGTACCCTGTTGTTATTAGTAGGCGCTTTTGCAGGCGGGTATTGGAAAAATATCTATCAATATGCTCTGGATCATGATTTCCGGTTTTTGAGTTATGGAGACAGTTCGCTGTTGGAATCAGGTTGAATGAATATATATCACCTTTTTCTCCTCAAAAAAAGGTTCGGAAAAAAAATCACTGATTTGAAAAACGTTTGCCCGGTCACGATAAGGAAGAAGTTCAGCCGTGAGATCGCCGCCTTTGAGAAACAACATGCCATTGGGCAGAGTATGCAGCTTGCGTTGAGAGAATTTATCTTTCATCCAGGGAAGAAAAACGGATAGCGAAGTCACCGCACGGCTGACCACAAAATCAAATGTACCGGTCAATTGTTCGGCACGTATATGTTGCGTTGTAACATTTTGCAATTTTAGCGCTTCGGCGACAGCATCTACCACTATTAATTTTTTTCCAATTGAATCAATCAGATGGAACTGTGTTTCCGGAAAAAGGATTGCCAAAGGCACTCCCGGAAAGCCGCCTCCCGTACCCACATCAAGCACCTTTGCGCCCGGCGCAAAACGGATGACTTTAGCAATTGCCAGTGAATGCAACACATGGCGTTCGTATAAATGTCCGATATCTTTGCGTGAAATCACGTTGATACGGTTGTTCCATCCGGTATATATATCACCCAGCATGGCAAACTGCTCTGCCTGCCGATGACTCAGCTCCGGAAAATACTTAAATAAATTCAAAAAGTCCACAATTATACATCATTCACCTGAAACCTGAAACCTGAAACTTGAAACTTGAAACCTGAAACCTGTTTACGGTTGAAGCTGGCTTTCTTTCAGAGTGTTCTGTAATAATTCACGCGCGCGGAACAGTTGCGCTTTAACTGTTCCAATGGGTATTCCCATTTCTTCGCTGATTTCCTCATACGAATATTCGTAAAAGTAGCGTAATTCTACCAGTTTTCTGTAACGGGGCTTAAGCTTGGCAACGATAGAGCGTAACATCAGTATTTTCTGTTCAGTGATCAGGCTTTCTTCGGGCGTAGGTTGTTCTGAACGGATGTTTACCGGTACGGAATCGGTATCACGCAACGTTTCGTCGATGGAGACATTATTGAGTTTCTTTTTACGCATGAAATCAATCGCATTATTGGATGCGATTTTGAACAACCATGTGCTGAAGGCAAAGTTGGCCGTATATTGCCTGATATTTTTAAACGCCTTACCAAATGCTTCAATGGTGAGGTCTTCGGCATCGGCGGTGTTATTAACCATTTTCAACAACATAAAATATATGGCGTCGCGATACCGTTCCATCAATTCGGCATAAGCTCTCTGGTCGCCGGAAACGGCGCGCTGTATCAATTCAACATCCAATTGCGCTTTAGACGATAACATATCTGATTTTATTTCCATTGGTTATGTTTTGTGCGTGTCTCTAAAACAGATAATTCAACCCGATATACAATCCAGACTTGCCGTCGCGCTTATCGGCGGCGCGACCATAATTAACATGCGCCACAAAATTGTGGTTCAAAGCGCCCGATATGCCTGCGCCGTAACTGATATGCATCTTTTCTTTGTCGCCTTTATAAAACAAATCGTTCCAATAAGGAATATTACCCGGCATTGGGTCGGGAATCATTGGTAAAGAAAATTCATACTTACCGGTAACCCGTCCAAAATCCACAAAGGGTGACAGAGCGAAGTAAAGATGCTGTTTTCCGACTACCTTACGGAAAAACTTCCAGCGCAGTTCCACATTCCCGTAGAACATATCGTCGCCAGCAACCCTGTTGCGCAGGATACCGCGCATGGTTTTGGCTCCGCCCAGTCCGTCGCGGAGGATGTTAACGCTGGTATTGTAAACATAAGGCAACGCATAGAACGGCATCGTTCCGCTGATTTTAGGCTGATAACTGAGCCTGACAGCAAGATTCAATACCTCATCAACCAGTGTGAAATATTGCCGGTGCGTGACGGCAAGACGGGTGAACGCCGGCTTATTGCCGGTAAACGATGGCGCGGTGAGCAATATGATTTCGCTCCAGACGCCGCTCATCGGGTTGGGCTCATTGTCGCGCGTGTCGTACACCAAACCGAACTTGAACATGTTATGGTTTCCGCCATCCTTTTCCTCATCACTGATGCCGCCAAATGAAACAAGTAAGTCGTACAACAACGGAGTGTTTTCAGGTAATTTATCTTTCTTTTTACCTTTGTTGAGTTTATCAATATCCACTGTTCCAACTTTGAATCCATTGAACTCAAAACCGGCTAACCAGCGGAATTTTTTTCCGATGATATTTCCCTGAAAATCGGCACGCAGGCGCATCACCCTGCGATCATGACGGTAGAACATGCGGGAAATATAATCGCTGTGGTCAGAATTTTCAAAATCAGGATTATACCACGCCTGATAACCGTTAAAACCGTAAAAGTCGAGTGCCTGCTCGGTGAAATAACTTGCTTCGGCTGTCAGGCGAATATTCGGGATAAGGTATTCCGAATCGTAGATGAATTGCAACAACCCGCTTCCTTTTGTGGTTCGGTTCGCTTCAAAATAGAATGAATGAAGGTATTTAGGATAGGTGGAACCATCGCCAAACAGGTAAAAATTGGCGAGCGCTCCGTATTTGAATCCGATATCGGTATCATAAGCAATAGCAGGCAAAGCGCCGAAAGTAAGGCCGGTTTTGACATGCTTGACACTGTCATCGGCATAACAATTGACAATGGACAATTGACAATGGACAATGAAAAATATTGCTAATGTGATGATTTTCCGTGTCATGATGATTGATTTACAACGTTAATGAATAAAAATTCAGCGTTTAGAAAGTGCAAATATAAACATTATTTGATACTCACGTCTAACCATGCTCATTTTTCGGCGTAAATATTATTGTTCCAAAACTTCCGAATCAGCTTCGGGCGAATGGGTTTATTTCGTTTTCCCTGAAATTCCGGTTGATGGAACAATTGATGCAGTTCGTTCATACCCATTTCCATGATGGTATAATTATTGGGAATAAATTTCTTTAAAAGAAAATTTTCCGAAAAGACAAACTGATCGATCAAATCCACGCCGATCCATTCCCGCATGTCAGGAATGTGAAAAACATTATTTTTTAGTTGAACATCTGTCGGATTTCCATCAACAATGACGGGAAGTACTTTTGATTTTGTATTGTAAAACAGATTGCTGTGAATTAATGATCCGGTTTGCCCTGAACCATAGAAGTGTATCAACGATTTGCCATCGTTTATACTGATATTGTAACGGATGATGTGCCCCTCGTTCATGGCGTCGGGTACTTCATATGCATATCCGTGAAACAGTATAAAACCACCCTTGTTATTTTTTGTGAAATTGTACTGACAAATATGCCCCACCGAATATGCGTCATTGTCGAAAGCCATACCGTCGCGTACCGTGCGGGTATTGCATACTTCGTTATATTGTATCAGCACCGAATCACTGTTCCACGCCCACAGGCCGACATTGTATGACAGGGAACGTGAAGCGGCTCCGTTCACTTTGTTGTATTCAATCAATGCCTTGAATGACGTTTGCGGCACAATACCGTCTCCGCCTATACTTTGCAGGTCATTACCGCGTATGACCACATTCAGATTCGCCTGATAGGGACCCATCTCGTCCATCCACGCATACGGATATTCTCCTTCACGCGAACGGCGCTGCCAGCAGGAGCTGAGCCCTATTCCGGTACGGTTTACCATATATATACAATTGTTGAGGATGTATACGCCATTGAAAAACGACGGTTTCTTCTTTCCGAGCACCGACAGCATAATACCTCCGCTACCCCGAAAATCCTTTGTGTCGTCGCCTTTTACATGATGAACGTAATTGTTTTTGATAGTGATGCTGCGCAATTCGCCTGTATCCGACGCCACAACAAAAATTCCGCGCCTCTTTTCCTCACCGTTATCCTTAAAATTTCTGATTCGATTGTCGGGCATGTTGGTGATTTCCAAATCGCTGATCACCCAATACTGCTGATTCTGGAGCAAAACCGTCTGTATGGTTTTAACTCCTTCAAAATACATCGGATCAGCATGTCCGCCATGAATAACAGGCCGTCCTTTCTGTCCGTATTTGGAAATGACAATCGGTCGTCCCTCCTCGCCCGAACCTCTGGGGAAAAGCATCCCCTCCCACACCTGCCCCGCATGGAACAGAATACTGTCGCCCGGTTTGAACGTAGTGATGTTCACCTGCCGGAGCGTTTGCCATGCTTCTGTCGGAGAAAACCCGCTATTGTCGTCATTACCGTTTTGTATATCTACATAATAATTTTGTCCGTATAATTGTGTAGCTATCAACAATAACGAAATGACAAGAAAATTTTTGTTGAACAATATCAGGATTTTGTAACACATTTTGGCCAATTGATCACAACAGATCACAGGATGCAAATATACACAACTAATCAGTAATAAAAAGTTGAGAATTGAGAATGAATAAAAAAACCATCAATTTTTTTTTATTCCTCGTCAGAAATATATATTTTTGCAGAAATTTTATAATCTGATTTGAAATCATATGTCGAAGAAAAAGAGCGATAAAGCCGTAGTGAGAGTTGAAGGCGTGGAACAAGCCCTGACCAGGGCCGAGCAGTTTATTGAAACTTACCAAAAACAGATTGTCTGGACGGTGAGCGTTATTTTGGGTATTGTGGTGCTTTACATGGCCTTTCAGCGTTTTTATGTAGAAAAAAAATCACAGGAAGCTGCTGCGGAAATGTTTCCTGCCGAACAATATTTTGAAAACGACGACTGGGAAAGAGCGTTGGACGGCGATGGCAACAATCTGGGATTTACTGATATTATCAGCGATTACCGGTTTACCCCGTCGGCTAATCTTGCCAAATACTATGCAGGGCTATGTTATTTGCGCCTGGATGAATACGATGAAGCCATCAGTTATTTGAGCAAATTCAAATCGAAAGACAAAATACTGTCTTCCATAGCATTGGGAAGTATAGGCGATGCGTATGCCCAACTCGGCGAATCGGGGAAAGCCATCAGTTTTTACAGGAAAGCTGCCGATCGCAAAAGCAATGATTTCACATCGCCGCTGTATCTGCTGCGCGCCGGTATTATGCTCGAAAATGAGGGCAACCTGAAAGAAGCCGGCGAATTGTATGAACGCATCAAAACCGATTTTGCTGTCAGTACCGAAGGCCGGACGATTGATAAATATATCGCCCGCGTAAAGGTCAAACTGAATAATGATTAGTGGTTAGTGATTTAATGGTTAGTGGATGGCGACTAAAAATCTTTCACAATATAATGAAGCGCCGGATGCAAGCGGAATGAAAATAAGCGTCGTGGTTGCCGAATGGAACAGCGAAATAACATTTGCCATGAAGGATGCCGCCGTTCAGACCCTTCGGGAACATGGCGTTCAGGAAAGTGATATTATTGTGCGTCATGTGCCTGGAAGTTTTGAACTTACGGCAGGCGCGCAACTGATGGCAAACAACTGTTTATCTGACGCCATTATCTGCATCGGTTGTGTGATTCGTGGCGAAACGCCGCATTTTGACTATATCTGTCAGGGTGTTGCCTTTGGTTTAACGCAGGTCTCCATTCATACAGGAATCCCGGTCATTTTCGGGGTGCTTACCACCAATGATCTGCAACAGGCGCTCGACCGTGCAGGCGGCAAGCATGGCAACAAAGGCGTGGAAGCGGCGGTAACTGCCATCAAAATGGCAGCGATGAAACGTGAACTAATAAACAAAAATAGCTTATGACTGATGTAAATGAACGCTTCCAGAAACGTCTGCGCCGTTTTGTGACGGCGTTGAACAACCGCAAACCCGACATGATTCCCATCCGCCCGTTTGCCGCCGAATTTACAGGAATCCATGCCGGATATAACTGCCAGCAACTGACCCAGAATTACTCCGACGGTTTTGAGGCAATGATTCAATGTTGCAAGGATTACGACTGGGACGCCGTGCCGGCCAATATGATCTACGTGTGGCCGGGCATCTCCGATGCTGCATCCATTCGTTATTACGGCGTTCCGGGCGTTGACGTCCCGCCCGATCGCGGGTTTCAATACATTGAACCGCCGGAGGATCAGTCATTCATGCGTGCAGACGAGTACGACCGCCTCATCGCCGATCCTACCGCCTTTTTGTATGAAGTCTGGTTGCCACGCGCCACGCGACGTATTGCCGGAGCAGGTGCACCAAACACCTTCCGCAGTGATGTGGCTTTGGTCAGTTCCGCCATGGCGATGGTTCAGTATTTCAATGCTTACGGCCCGCATTGTGACCGCCTGACGAATGAGGCAGGAACTGCAGGCGCTCTTTGCGGTATCTTCAAAGCGCCTCTGGACATTTTGGGCGACAAACTTCGCGGCTATATCGGCTTGACCATGGATTTGTTCGAGCAACCCGAAAAAGTGATGAAAGCGTGCGAGGCGCTTATGCCCCATCTGCACTGGTTGGCATCGCAAACCGCAGACCCTGCATCGCAGCTGCCCATCGGCTATTGGATGCATCGCGGATGCGTGCCTTTTGTACAGCCTGAACATTTCGATAACATCTATTGGCCTACTGTCCGCCCCATCATCGAGCAACTGTGGAAGGAAGGCCATCAAACCATGTTCTATGCGGAAGGCAACTGGGATGCGCATCTCGACGCTTTCCGCGAGTTGCCTGAACGAAGCATCGTTTATCATATTGATCGCGGCGATCCGCAGACGGTTCACAACAAACTTCACGACAAGTTCGCCATCAGCGGCGGTTTGAGCAATGTCACGCTGGCGGTTGGAACTCCTGAACAAGTCCGCGCCGAAGTGAAAAAGCTCATTGACATTCTCGGCAAAGAAGGCGGTTATATCATGGATGCAAGCGCCATCATACAGAACGAGCCTAAAATTGAAAACATGAAGGCGATGGTAGAAGCAACGCGCGAGTTTGGCATATACGAAAACCCCGATGAGCCGCTTGATGAATTGGCGGTTCGTCCGAATGGCAGTTTCCATCCTTACAGCACAATTCCGTCAGCAACCGGCCGCCCCGCCGGAACGTGCGTTTCATGGCAGGAACATCTCAACGACATCAATTGCGAAAAAGTACAGGGCTGTCCTGATTTGGCGGAACGTGTCTGGAAAATGGTGGACGCTAACGGCGCCACGTACATCTGGCAGATGCTCCTTTCGTTCTAACCGAATGTGCCATGAACCCTGCAAAGACATTTTCAATTGTCAATTCTCAATTGTCAATTCTCAATTGCCTGCTGCTTCTGTTGACGGGTTGCGGCGGTGGTAGCGGTTCTCATGGTGGTTACGGCGCTTCGGACTGGCCATTATTTCGCGGAGACGCTGCCATGAGCGGATATACAGATATTCGCCTTCCCAAGAATCCTGTTTTACTTTGGACTTTCAAAAGCGATGCAAGAACATCCTCGTCGCCTGTAGTAGCCAATGGTACAACTTACTGGAGCGACAAGCGCGGATGTATCAGGGGCGTAAATTTAGCCGGCGTGCAGGTTTTTAACTACGATTTCCAAACGGCTGTAGAAGCAACTCCGATGATTCACGATTCAGTCCTGTATATAGGGCGTATCGACGGTGTGATGAGCGCTGTTTCGCTTTCGCGGAAGGATACGCTGTGGAGCTATGAAACGATGGGGCAGGTGTCCGCTTCGCCCAACTATGCGGATTTCGGAGGAAGGAAGGCTATTGTTTTCGGAAGTTACGACAATTACCTCTATTGCCTCGACAGCCGAACGGGAGCAATGATTAACCGCTTTGAGTCAGGATATTACATCAACGGCGCTGTGGCGCTGTGGAAGACGTTCGTCATATTCGGCGGCTGCGATTCATGGTTACGAATTATCGACTGCCAAACGGGTGTTGCCACCGACTCGTTGCTGTTGGATAACTATATTCCGGCTTCTCCTGCCATCATGGGCGATTTCTGCTATGTGGGCGATTATTCGGGGAATATTTATGAATGTCTGTTGGAAAACGGAAAAATTGTCCGTCACCAAAAACTCGTGGATGCAGCCGGCAATGATGGCAGTTTCGTTTCCGTTCCTGCCATTTCACATAGCAACCTGTATTACCTGACCTACGACCAGCATCTGTACTCCATCAACCGTAAAGACGGGAGCGTTCGCTGGAAGTATCTGCTAAAAGGCAATGCAGGGGAAAGTTCGCCGGTAGTTTGCAAAGATAAAATCATTGTCTGCACGAAAACCGGCATTGTATCCATCCTCGACGCCGCTGCCGGAACACTTGAGTGGGAATACGACACAGGCGAACAGATTACCGCTTCGCCGGCAGTCATTAAGGACAGGTTTTTTATCCTTACTGCCAAAGGGACGCTGTTTGCTTTTGGTGAAAAGAAAAAATAATCATCATCAAAATCATAAAAAAATGAAACAAATATTTTTATTCGTACTCGCTGCTTTTTTTGCAGCAACATCTCTTCAGGCTCAATCGCCTTACGGATTCAGAGGACCTACCCGTACCGGTTTCTATCCCGAATCAGGTTTGTTAAAAACATGGCCTGAAGAAGGTCCGCAACTGCTTTGGGAAACCGCGGATGTTGGAAAAGGATACTCCAGCCCCGTTATTGTCGGCGACCGACTGTATGTCACCGGATTGAATGAAGATGGCAACAAAGAAGTCTTTAAAGCCTATACCCTTGACGGAAAAAAGGTTTATGAAACAATTTACGGCACACCCTGGGATAAATCATACCCCGACACACGATCCACACCTACCATATATGAAAATAAGGCGTTTATTATTAGCGGTATAGGCGATGTGGCTTGCATCAACATCACTAATGGCAACATCATGTGGAACGTGGTCGCTTCAGCGTTGGGAATCAAGTTTGGTTCATGGGGAGCATCTGAATCTCCATTGGTTTTCGACAATAAAGTAATATTCACCCCCTGCGGCGATCAAACCAGTATGGTTGCCCTGAATATAACATCAGGAGAAATCGTATGGAAAACCGAATCGCTGGGCGATCCCGTCAATTATGCATCGCCCGTTCTCATAACGCATAACGGGAAAAAACAAATCATTGCCATCACCGGTCTACACATCATTGGCGTCAATCCTGAAACCGGAAAAATTGAATGGAAATTCAGCGAATGGGGCAGAGAATACTGGAAAAAAATGACGCCCGATGCGCGTCTCGCCAGCGAAGAAAGTACTACTCCCTGCGCACCCATGTATAGAAACGGGCGTATCTTCATCACGTCAGGCTACGACTTTGGCTCCTTTATGTTACAGTTGAATGCCGACGCTACTGCTGTAGATTTAGTGTGGCGCAACAATGAGTTTGATAATCATCACGGTGGTGTTGTTCTGGTAAACGGCACGTTATATGGCACCAACTGGATCAGCAATAGCCAGGGCAACTGGATGGCAGTGGACTGGAACAGCGGCGCCACAAAATATGACACTCCGTGGGGCGACGGCAAGGGGAAAGGCGCCATTATTACCGCCGATAACATGCTCTATTGTTACGACGAGCGTCGCGGAACCGTTGGATTGGTAAAGCCCAACCCTGAAAAATTCGATGTAGTGAGCGAATTTCGTATCACTAAGGGCGAGGGGCCACATTGGGCACATCCGGTAATTGACAAGGGAATTTTATACATTCGTCATGGAAGCGTTCTGATGGCGTATAAAATAAAATGATTGATCTTACCCACAAAAAACGTATCAAAATCGGTGACGAACGTTTCGAAACGTATGTATCTGCTTATGTCTCTGCGTCTCCGCTGATGATATGAAATGTATTTCGCATTTTAAATATTTATTAATATATTTGCGACAACTTTTTCATTTTACAAATTACACATTTTAAAAATTACTGTCGTGCCCCGCGTTTACTCTCTCTTTGCGCGGGGTTTTTGTTTTCGTTGCAGAGACGTTGCGCGCAAAAAGGTTCTCTAAGGTGACTGTTTCAGGCAAAAATGTAATCACAAACTGTTTTTTTTCATTTTTCATCTGATATGTCCATGGCTGTTTGAGAATCAAATTGAGGAAGTTACATACTTTGGCGGCATCATTAATTAGATCGGTTGTGCAGTAAACACAGATTTTCCCCTTCACTGGAAGAACTTTTTGAATCTGTTTGCCCCGCGAATCACTCCAGAAATGTATGACGTCCAAAGCCGTAAAATTCATTAATATGTTGTTTTTACAATCTTTCGCACATACAAATTTTTGCCGTTTTGCACATACAACAGATAAGTTGAATCGGGTAACTGTTCCATCGGGATAGTCAATTCTTTTTTCCGGTTTACAGTCATCTCCGCAAACCGTTTTTCGCCGTCAGTATCTGTAAGTACCACGCTGCAATCACGTTCAGTTTTTGCACTGAACGTAATGGAGAGATTTTGCCGCCGCCTGATGTTCGTGTTACACTGTACGAAACGGTCGGCTGTAGGAAAATCACGAACCTGGGCGGCGCTTTGCATTTGTTTCAGAACATAGTAACCGGGGTCTGTTTCGATACCGGTTACTTCCCCGTTGATTTTTATCCTGAAAAGATCACGATTAGTGCGAATGGGCAGTTGTAACAGAGTATCGGCGGCATTTGCCATGGTGAGCTGTACATCCAGTCCGGTAACAAACACCGGCGTTGCAGGCGCCGAACCGGTATGCTCAACCAATATTTCAACGTACCCGTTGTTCTTTTTCCATGACAGGTCGAAAATCGGAAAACCTTCGCCAAAATACCACTGGTTGAAAAACAGAGTGAAATCCATGCCGGTTTGTTCTTCCAAATATCGTTTAAAATCCATGCCGGTAGCAACTGAAAAACTGTATTGATGCAGGAATCCGCGCAACACGCCGAAAAACTTTTCGTCGTCGTTGATGATCCGCCGGATGTGATGCACCAGCAACGCTCCCTTTTTGTAGCTGATGCTCATATTAAAAATCCGCCATTGATCGTCGGCCGATTCAGCGGGTACAAACACCGACCCGTTCTGCGACCATGAGGCAGCCAAATGTGTTTCGCGCAACCACGCCAGAGCTGCTTCGTGCGAAGACATATGCTCTAATGCCAGATATTCGGCATAAGTAGAAAAACCCTCGTTGATCCAGACATCCTGAAATGAAGCGCAGGTCACCAGATCGCCAAACCACATGTGCGCTAACTCGTGTGCCACCAGCAGAAAATGAAATTCGGATATGGTAGTCATCGTTTGGTGTTCCATGCCGCCTCCCATCGGCGCCACACAGTGTCCATACTTTTCATCTGCAAAAGGATAAGGCAAAAACAGTTTTGAATAAAGTTCGATTAAGGCTGTAGTGGTATCAATATCCGCTTTGTTTTTTTCGAGGTAACCGTCGCGGTTGTAGATGAAATTTTGTACGGGAACCGGCTTGTCCATGCCTTTGGGATGTGCATATACGGTATAATCATGATAATCGGCTACAGCAAACGAAATCAGATAATAAGCCGTCGGGTAACGGCTTATCCATTCGTAACGTGCTTTACCGCCGGGCATGGGCGTAACGGACGATAAAACTCCGGGAGCGCCGGCTTTCAGATTTTCAGGAACGGTAACGAATACATATACCGAGTCGGCCTTATCGGGCAAATACTGCTTGCAGGGAAACCAGTTCCGTGCATTAAACGGCTCCGAGAGCGTCCATGTGACGGGGATATTCCACGAAACATCCGTCTGATTGCTCACGGCAGAAAAAAAGCCGCCGCTTTTGATTCCGGTGGCGGCATAATAAACCGTCACGCAGCATTTGCTTCCCTGCGGTAACGGTACAGGAGAAAGGATATGTATCAAATCGCCGTCGCGACGAAACGAGGTTGTCTGTCCGTTAATCCGTACAGAATCAACCCTGACGCTCTCCGCCAGTTCCAAAGTAAACTGTTTCAGCCCCCCGACGCTGATCTCCGCAATTATTTCCGCATAACCCTTCACATCGGTAGAGGTATTATCAGCCTCAATGTCTATTTTATAGAACTTTACGTCATAATCATGGTACCATTCGGGCAGAGCTGCATAACGTTCCTGAATCTGCGCGTTACAGGGCAACAGATAGCATACCAGAAACAACGTCCTGATCATATTTGTTTTCATATGAAAATCGAAACAATTAATTCTTTCATGTAATAAAATGTGAAAACAGAACAAATGGTCAATTTCATTACCGCTCCCAGTATGAATCCAACAAATGAGCCGAACCCCGACCGTAAAGCAGCATTTGTTTCACGGCCTGAAATAAGTTCAAACAATACAGCGCCTGCAAAAGGTCCCACAATGATCCCCACAGGCGCGAAAAATAATCCTGCCAACAGTCCAACGATTGCTCCAATGGTACCTGTTCTACTTCCACCCCATTTTCTTGTTCCCCACACCGGAAGCACAAAATCTATCACTGTAACGACGACTGTGACTGCGGCAGCTATCAACAGGAACTTAGTCGAAAAGCCGGCAAATCTTGTCGCCTGAAGCAACAACAAAGCGATATAACTAAACGGGGGGCCGGGCATTACAGGCAAAATGCAACCCAGCCATCCTCCGATGAGAAAACAAAAACCCAAAATGACGAGTAAAATATCAAAAACCATGATCAGTTCTCATTTACGTTCAACTCTCTTTACCGGTATACTGAAATAGAATGTAGATCCTTTGCCTATCTCCGAGTTAAACCAGATGCTGCCACCATTAATTTTCACGAAATCGGCACATAACACCAAACCCAGCCCTGTACCGCTTTCATTGTTGGTTCCGCGCTGACTTTTGGTATCAGGGAGTTGAAACAGTTTGTTCTGTACTTTCTGTGTCATACCTGTGCCGCTGTCCTTTACGGAAATGATCAGCATGCCATCCGACAGTTCAGAAGCGAGGGTTACCTCACCGCCTGAAGATGTGTATTTGAGGGCATTTGTAGTCAGATTACGCACTACTACGGCAAACATATCGCGGTCGGCATATGCCTGATGATTTTGGATGCTGTTGTTCAGAGTGATCATTTTAGATTTGGCCATATTTTGTAAACTGTCAGTTACTGAACGACTTTCTTCCTGTACGTTGAAGTATGCTGATGAGGGAACCATTCCCTGCATCTGACTTTTTGACCAGTGGAGCAGATTATCAAGCAAGCCGTAGGTGTCCTCTACCCGTGTTGAAATTTCATTAAGCAGCCGGGCTTGTGTTTCGGCGTCTATCATGCCATTGTTCGCTAATTTCAGTATAGACGTCAGTGCACCCATAGGGTTACGGAGATCATGTGCTACCACAGAAAAGAGTTTGTCTTTAACCGTGTGTAGCTGTTTCAGTTCCCTGTTTTTTCCGGTTGTAATCCTGTAAAAAAATACCGACAGGGCGAGCAATATAAAAATCATCACCAGTGATCCCGTCAATATCATTATCATGCAGTGCTGTTTATGCTTTTCATGTTGAAGTATCTGGTTTATGGCGTTTTTCTGTTCTAATTCAAACCAGTTACTCAACAGGGATATATCTGCCGTTCCTTCTTTGGTGATGCTGTCAGACATATAATGGTATTTCATGTAGTTTTCGAAAGCGGTTTGGTAGTTGCCCTTGATGGCTTCAACAGCTGAACGGTTACGATACAGATTCCGTTTTGTTTCATCGTCTGCCAAAGGGGATTCCTGGGCTTTTTTCAAGTAGTATTCGGCCGAGTCCACGCGATGTAACATTGCGTATGCCTCGGCAAGATAAATGTAAGCTTCGGATATAACGACGCCAAGTTTACCTGACTCGTATGATTCCCTGAATCTGTGCAGGTAAGGTAATGCCTCGCGGGGACGGTTCATTTGCAGGTAAATATTTCCGCAGTTCAATTCAATGATATGGTTATAGTTGGTGTTTTGAGGTATATATGTATGGTACATTTCCAGCCAGTAGGCCAATGCTTCCTCTTTTTCGTCATCATTAAAACGTGTTGTACCAATTGTAATTTGTGCAACAAGAATTTCATCTGTCCGGTTACCCCGATCAGCAGCTATTTCCAGTACTTTGCCGGCATAGTACAATTCGTTCACGTTGTCGTTAATCATACCAAACAAAAGCATCAGATTATGATAAACCTTATATAACCACTCTTTATCATTCATCACAAGAAACAGTTTTTCTGCTTTCTTATAATTGAAATGAGCCGGATAATACTGACCAATAAGCAGATAGTGCGTGCCCAGCGTAACGTATGCGGCTCCTTCCATTGTTTTCAATCCGTTTTTCTGTGCCAGCATGAGCGCTTCCATAGCATATTTCCTGCAGCTCGCAGTATCATCTAACCATCTGTATTCGCGCGAAATGGTGATTAGTAAATCTGCTTTTTCCAGATTGTTCAGCTTAGCGGATACCAAAACCTGTTCAAGACTGTCAATTTTGGATGTTTGTGCTGTAAGACCGGTACATATACACAAAAACAGGAGGTATGGTATGTATTTGTTCAAAATAATGATGAATGATGTATTTTTCAACTTTTAGAAGTTTTTAAATTAAACTATTTGATTTCCATCACTTTCAATTTTAAATCCTAATTTTTTGATCACTTTCAGCGTTTCCATTGCCGTATTTCTGTCATACTCCTTTTCGTTTTCGGGCAATTCATCATAAGGCACAAGGCATGGGTGTTCCTTTCGTTCATCATTGTATACATGTCCGTAATGCCAACCTTCAGAAATACGACCTTTTGCCCATATATCGTGGACATTAGCAGCGATCTGTTCGGTCAGCTGCAAAAGATCGGGTGAAAGTTCAATTCCCCCTGTCGAAACCGGATGTGGCGTATATTTTTTACGGCTATCACTCATGATGAACACATTTATATAAATAATCGCACAAACATTTCGTGGTGGCGTCCTGGCGCTCGTTATCTATCGTTTTTTTCGTTTTCACTTCTCTTTTGTGTACTTCACATCAATTTTCACTTTATCTGTTCCACTCAATCCTTTTTTGTCAACGGCTTGCACGGCAATGTGGTGCTCTCCTTCAGCGAATTTCTTTTCCTGTACGCCTTTTTTGTCCATGACAACGTCGGCTTTAAACTCTTTTTGGTTGTGCGACAAATCCCACGAAAAAAAGTCAATACCTGTTTCGCTTTCAGTTTTTGCCTCAAATTTATATTTTAAATCTTCCAGCTCTTTGGCTGCTAATGTTACTTTCGGAGGATTTTCGTAAGGAACAATGTCGCGAATGTATTTAAGTTCAATAATAATATCTTCCTTGTTGCGCAACTTTGAAACGGCGTTAATAATATCTTTTGAGAAATCGAAAGCGATAATAAAACCGCAAATTTGTCCCTCTTTTTTGTTCTTTTCAAACAGGTAGTTGTCGTCGTTTTTAATTGCTGTAAGAAAAGCGTCAAGCGTTTCGCGCCCGACAGGTTTTTTCCATTTTTTTACCTGAATTGGTGTGCCGTATTGCGTGTGTCCGTCAATTCCGCCATCTTTTCCGCCTTTTTCATTCGGAACGCCGCCGAATTTATCAACAATCCATATTTCAAATTCTTTTCCGTCTTTTGCCTGTAACTTTTTGAAATCAAATGTGGGCAAAATCACTTCGTATGGCTGTTTTTTATTGAACAAATCGTCTTGCCTTTTTTGCATTCGCAAATCGGAAACTTTTATAGCCATTACCGATTGATCTATTCCAATCCACTTTCTTTTCAATCTGTCGGCAACGGCAATGGTTGTTCCACCGCCAACAAATGGATCAAGGACAACATCGCCCTCGTTCGTGGCACATTCTATAATTCTTTGTAAAAGCGCTTCGGGCTTTTGTGTAGGGTAGCCAATGCGTTCAAAAGAGTTTTGATTAACTATTTCAAAATCTATCCACCAGTCTTCTGATGCAACTCCAATTTTTTCATCTAAATAATCTCTAACAACTAATTCGGGATTTGATATTTCCCATTTGGGGTCAACATCTTTTGCAGAACGAATAGGACTGTCTTTAATGCCACGCCCCTGTAGTCTGTATAATCTTCCATTTTCGTCTTTTAGCCTGTATTTAGCAACCGTAGCATCAGATAATGGGCGTACAACTTTTTCCCAATTAAAAATGTAATTGTCTGACTTTGAGTAAAAAAATATGGTGTCGTGTTTTTTTCCAAAATACTTTTTAGATTGCGGACGCGATTTATAACACCAAATAATTTCATTTCTAAAATTATTTCGCAAGAATATTTTGTTCAGAATATCTGTTTTGATTTCGGCATTAGCGTGCCAATCGCAATGCAAAAAAATACTGCCTGTGTCTTTCAAAATGCGGTGCATTTGCATCACACGGATTTTTAGCCAATATATATAATGGTCTATCCCGCCTGCAAAACGGTCTTCAAAACTGCGTTTTTCGCCATCATCGCCCCAAATAACCTCGTAAGTCCGATTGCTGAAAAAAGGCGGGTCAAGATAAATCAAATCAACAGATTTGTCTGGTATTGATTGCAAAACAGCGAGATTATCGCCAAGTACCAGTTTGTTGGTAAAATCTTTCTGAACCATAATTTATTTTTTTGCAAAAGTACATTTTTTTTAGATTTTTATTTCGTATTACACAATTCTTTTTTTTGTGCAGTGTCGCTGTCCCAAAATGACAGATAACGCAAAAGTATATGAAATTTCATTACTTGCCAAACATTTTGTTCCTTTGCAATTTTAATCAGAGATGTTAAAAATAAAAATGTACCATATAGCACGCCGGTTTCTTTCTCATAGCAGATTTTTCCTGTTGGCATGGATGATGACAAACGGCGCAAACGCTCAATTCTATGAATCGGGAACCGAGCCGGCTTCCGTCAGATGGCAACAGATACATACGGAACATTTCCGTATCATTTTCCCGACGGATGCGGCCCGGGAAGGACAACGCGCCGCCAACGTGCTGGAATACATTTACAGGGCAGAAGGGAAAACGCTCAATCATCAACCTGCTAAAATTCCTGTAGTGCTGCACAACCGGACGGCTTTTTCCAACGGTTTTGTGTCGTGGGCGCCCAAGCGTTCGGAGTGGTTTCTCACGCCGCCGCAGGACAACTATGCGCAGGACTGGCCTGACCAGTTGGCCGTACATGAGTACCGGCACGCAGTACAAATCGACAAGCTCAACCAGGGATTTACCAGAGTAGCGGGGTTTGCCGTCGGGCAACAGGCAGTGGGCGCCGTTGCGGGTTTGCTGCCCCTGTGGTTTCTCGAAGGCGACGCGGTAGCCACTGAAACGGCATTGACCAGCGTCGGACGCGGGCGTAATCCTGCGTTTGAGATGCCTCTGCGTGCGATTGCCCTTTCGGATAAATTCCAGAACTACGATAAGGCGCTTTTCGGATCGTACCGCGATCATGTCCCCAACCACTATGAACTCGGTTATCAGATGGTCGGCCGGATACGCGAACATTACGGAGCGAAAACCTTTGAAACGTCCGTTGATTTTGTGGCACGCAATCCGTTTTTATTTTTCCTTTATCCGTTCAAACACGGCGTCAAAAAAGAAACAGGATATTATACCGGACAATTGTACCGGAATGTTTTTACCGATCTGACGCGCCGGTGGAACGAACAGGAAGCGCGTACAGGCTACGATAACTACACCCCGATGACCAATCGCGCGAACAACCTGTATATCAATTACCGTTCGCCGCAATACCTGAACGATTCTACCGTTGTAGCGCTGAAAACGGGTATGGCGCAGATTGCCCGGTGGGTAAAAATCGACAGGGAAGGGCGCGAACAGACAGTTCATACGCCCGGAATGATTAATTCGGAAAGGGTTTCATATTCCAACGGATTGCTTGCGTGGACGGAATTAATACAGGATGCGCGCTGGAGCAACCGATCCTATTCGGTTGTAAAATTGTTGGATATACAAACAGGCAGAGAACGCACGTTGCAACGACGTACAAGGTATTTTTCACCCGCCATTTCGCCGGACGGCGCTATCATTGCCGTAGTAGATGTTCCGGTGGAAGGCGCTTGTTCTGTCGTGCTGCTCGATATTGAAACGGGAGAGGAAAAAGACCGGTTACCTAATCCGGGCGGAGTATTTTTGCAAACGCCTTCGTGGAGCAGGGATGGTAAAAGTCTGCTGGCAATTGCGGGCGATGGCAAAGGTAAATCCATCGTGCGGATTGACGTTGCTACCGGCCGATATACCACCGTGCTGCCATCCGCTTACGACGATATTTCCTACCCAGTGGACGGCGGGGAATACACATTTTTTAACGGTTACTACAACGGAATCACCAATGTATATGCAGTGAATAACGCTACCGGAGAAGTGATGCAGGTAACTTCGGCGCGTTTCGGCGCATTCGATCCGCAACCCGGTACAGCAGGCGATAAATTGCTATTCGCCGAATATTCAGCGAAAGGTTACGATATAGTTGAAACAAACATGGATGCTGCTAAATGGACGCCGGTAAACCAACTGACGGATCATTCGCTGAAACTGTACGAAACGCTTGCACGGCAGGAGGGATTCAACATGCAGGACAGCGTGATTCCCAATGTGCAACACCAAATGAAACCTTATCGCAAACGGGCAAACCTGTTCAATGTACATAGCTGGGCGCCATTGTATTATGAGGTAGATGCTTCCGACGTTACTTCCACAGAACTATATCCGGGCATGGTGTTGTTTTCGCAGGATCTGCTGGGTAATCTTACATCGTCGGCGGGTTATTCGTGGCGGGGCTACAATGCTTTTCATGCAGGGTTTACTTACAGGGGGATTTATCCGGTCATTGATTTCAAAATTGACTGCGGAGGTGACGCCTCCGTAATCGGCTCATCCCTGAATGACAGCATTTCCCATCCACAACAGGCGAAAACAAAAGTAAACATCCGTTCGTACATTCCTTTCACATTCACCAGAAACCGTTGGATAACAGGCGTTGTACCGCAGATAAAGTTTACATACACCAATAATTATCTCTATTCGCAGGTAACAGACAGTTATCAATACGGTTTGTGGGAAATGGGCTATAGCTTTCAGGCATACCGTTATCTGAAAATGTCGGTACGCGACCTCGCCCCGCGTCTGGGTGTTGTGCTTCAGGGAACGTTCCAGCATACGCCCTGGAACAACGAACAATTGGGATACATATATTACCTGCACGGGCGCGTTTATCTGCCCGGCGCTGCCCCACATCACAGTTTGCGACTGTCGGGCGCATGGCAGCAGCAAGAAACGAAATATTTCATGTTCAATTCAATACTTCGTTTCCCGCGTGGATATATGAAATACGGCACAGAAAAACTTGGCGTCGGAACCATCGACTATTCCATGCCGCTCTGTTATCCCGACTGGAGCATAACCCGTCTGTTATATCTGAAACGTCTTTATACCAACTTATTTTGTGATGTGGCACAAAATCAATATCGTATCCGCGCCAACAATCAACTGATTTCGCAGAAAGATAATCTGTGCAGTTTGGGCGTCGATCTGCTCGCCGATGTGCATCTTCTGCAAATCAGTTTTCCGATAAATATGGGAATCAGAACAGTGTATCTGCCTGATACAGGGGAGATACAACCTTCGTTGCTGTTTAGCGTGACTTTTTTATAAAAATGATAAAAATACTTGTGTTCCAGGCAGCTGATAGGCGCCGGCCGCAGAATCAAACTGGAACGGCATGGTACAGCTTCCCGAAAAAACCAGCCGGCTAAAAGAGGTTCAACCCAAGTCTGGCATAAATTTTGTACTGTACAACAACGTGTTCGATATAGTTGAGGAAAACACCGGATATTTGCCGGTGGACGACCGTATCAATGCGATTCAGATACTTGCAACCGATCAGTTGGTGATGACAGAAGCCGGATTTTTTGAAATATTTGTGAACAACGAGGCGCAGACGCCGGTGTATTATGACAACCTGATGGTGACCATGCGCAGCGGCAGCAGCACTGTAACGGAAGTAAATGCCTACTACCCGTTCGGTATGCTGATGCCGGGACTGGGGATCATTGCGCCGCCGGATAAATATAATGCCTACAAGCACTCAGCCAAAGAGTTGCAAAAAGAAATGGAATTGAATTGGTTAGACTACGGTGCAAGAATGTATGACCCAATAGTCGGAAGATTTTGGACTCCAGACCGTTATGCTGAAAAATACTACCATTTGTCGCCGTACAGTTATGCAGCCAACAATCCGATTAACGTTATAGACATAAATGGCGACAGCCTATTTGTGAACTTTAAGGGTGAGGGAGCAAGAGAACTATTTGAATCGATGATGAATCATGGCTTCAATGGGCAGTTTAAGACAAATATTAGTGCTTCTGGTAAAGTAACACTTGAAGCCACAAAAAATGGGGGCGATTTAAGCAAGTTAAATGCGGGGGCGAAATCGTTCTATGAATCAATGAATAAAATCACAACAAGTAAATCAATCGTCAATGTAGATGCTTACAACGGCAATAAAGATATAAATGTAGGCAATTTTGAGATGGGGGCTATTGATGTTGGCGACATGGCTCAATTTGATGCTTTTGTTCATGGGAAAGACACCAAAGACGGAAATTTTGCCCAACAAACCACAACCCAACAATCAAAAATAGCGCATGAATTAATGGAACAGTGGGGAAAAGCAGACGGATATAAAGATGCTCAACGCGCACATGATACATTTGGGGTTTATTGGGAAAATAATGTAAATAAGAATACTCGTTTAGGCGAAATGCGTAATATTCCAAGAGGTCAGGGTGTTGTACAACAGTTTCAACATTCGGGCGGAGCAATAAGAATGATACGAGTAATGGGTGGTCAAAACTCTACATATACGCCAATTATCACAGTTACACCATATAAGCGATAAAAGATGAAATTGGTAATTTTCAATATTTTCGTCTGTTTTTGTTTTGTATCATGTTCAAACTGCAAAGAAGATGCTGAATTTAAAATGCAGTTTGAAAATAACATTCTCTTTATTCAACGCACACAGTATGAGTGTGATACAACAAAATGTGGAGGATATGAATCATCTACTTGGGAAAGAGCAAATTCAATAAATTGCATGTATGCACTGACCGGTTATTTGGGATATGTGGATATAGGGAACGAACCGCATTATTTATACCCTGATATAGATTCTGTTCCGGTAGATATAAGAATATGGCGAAAATGGTATGACGACAATAAATGTGGTTTTACAATGCAAATGGCAGATTCAATATTTAAGAATTTTGAACGAAGAAATGCTACTACTCCTCTACAATGGTCTAAATGTGTTGATAGTATAAAATTTGTAGAGTTGCCATGTGATTTATTTGAATAAAATAATCAAAGAAGCCTGTCCCTCGTGGCGGGCTTTTTGTTTTTCGGTTGCCGCCTTTGGCGGCAAAAGGGGGGGCAATTTGCGGCGAAGCCGCAAGGGAAAAATACATTTTTTGTGGTTCTGTCGGGGTCGATACTTTCATCTGTCGGGCGCAAGTAATTTTTCGATTGACGATTTTCGATTTTTGGCACACGAAAAACCATTGAAAAATTCGGATTGAAACGGAAAAATAACGGTTTTGCTACTGTTTTCGTACTTTTTGCTATCATTTTGCTACTTTCTTTAATGATTTCAAATTCGGTGCAAATGAAGCGGATATTTTTAGATGTGTCAAGGATATTTTTTCGGAATGTTTTGGAATTTTTCACTCATGCTTCGGGGCATACTTCGGGTCATGCTTTTGTCTAATTTTTGCAAAATAAGGTTACAGCAAACCCACCCCAAAAATTGTTACACTTGTTAAAATCGCTCTATATGCAGTAAATATCAATACGTTGCGGTGTAACATCATTGTTACAGAGGGGGTGTAACATGTTACACTTTCGGAGTGAATTGTTACAATGTTGATATTTAATAAAATAGAAATGAGTTGTAACAATCTGTAACAATTCATTCAAAAAATGTTACAGGATAATTATTTGATATATAGAGCGTAAAATGCGGTTGTAACAAATGTAACAAATTTTCGGCAACCTTGTCAGGATTCGGCAAAAAGCATCAAAAAAAAACCTCGAAAGAGGTCTAAAAGTTTCAGGTTCAAAGTTTCAGGTTTCAGGTTTGTCGCCAACTTGGAACATGGAACTTCAAACTTGAAACTGCACTGTCAGGGCTTGTATTTCATATTCGGTTAAAAAACCGGAGCGCCTGAATACTAACGGCTGCCCGACCTGCTTTTCGGTTCGCACGGTAAAATCGTCGGGCATCCCCTCGCTGCCGGTGCAGGTTCATTATCGCTTTCATCATTCTCTTAATTCTTAATTTTTAATTCATAATTCATAATTAACAATATTCTCTAAATTCTCCATATCCGGAAAAAACCCTATATTTGCCCGATATTATGAATGTAATGGAAGACACATACAGACACAAAGGCTTACGGAGATTGTTAGTTGAGGAAATCCGTAAAAAAGGGATCAGCGATGAAGCCGTACTCGATGCGATCGGTAGGGTACTCCGTCACGCATTTATGGATAGCGGATTCATCAATTTTTCATACAAGGATTCTGCCTTTCCCATAGGATCGGGACAAACCATTTCGCAACCCTACACTGTTGCTTTTCAGACACAGTTACTGGAAGTGAAACCCCACGACAGAGTGCTTGAAATCGGTACAGGTTCCGGATACCAGGCTGCCGTACTCTATGAAATGGGCGCCAATGTGTACACTGTCGAACGGCATCGCGAATTGTTTGTCAAATCGCAGCAACTGCTTCACCAATTGGGATACAGAATGCAGTTTTTTTATGGTGACGGATATGCGGGATTACCGGCTTATGCGCCTTTCGATAAGATTCTGGTAACTGCCGGCGCTACTGAAATCCCCGAAACATTAGTAAAGCAACTGAAAATCGGCGGACGGATGGTGATACCCGTCGGGGGCAACGATGGGCAGGAAATGACATTAGTAGTGAAGAAATCGGATACCGAAACTGAAGTGACCTGTCACGGCGCGTTTATTTTTGTTCCTTTCCTGAAAGGAAAAGTGTAACTCATGTTACGCAACAGAAACACGGAAACTCAATATGGGATGTTTGAAAACCGTTCAAAACCTGCACACCATCTGTATTTTCGCTTCCGAGTAACGATTGCCCCGAATCAGATTCAATCCGCTGCTGATTTCGGTTCTGTTGGTATAATGCGTTGCAGCATACTTGAAGCGCAGATCGAAATGCTTGCCCAGCGTGTATTTCAGCAGAACATACAGCCGTGAACCCTGTTCGTAGAATGCAGGGATACTGAACGCATACAGCATGTCGTTTTCGTAGGAATAGACGCGCGAATTATAGTCGTCCGTATCGAAAAAGGCGTACCGTAATGTGATCCGCAACGGATAACGCCCAAAAGTGTTGACGGTAGCATATACATCCTGCGCAAGAAAATATCCCTTGCTCACGGCGTTTTCCTTCCGGTAGTTTTTCACTTCCAGATGATTGCCGATTCCGCATCCTTCCACAATCTGGTGAGAAAAAACCATTTTCAATGATGCTGTTTTCACGGGAGTTACGGCGCTTACGACCATTTCGGCTGCATTTTCCTCTTTTTCCTTATAACGCGCCTGAATGTACATTTTTGTATTGCGCGAAGGCGAAAAATCGGCCTGTAACATGGCGTCCTGTCCGTATGCAGGCGCGTCGGCGCGATAACGAAGCCACGGGAAACGAAAAATATCGTAAAAAGACGAAAATCTCCATTGTCCGCCCGGATTCCAGTTCCAGCCCATGTAAAACCCTTCCTCGTTGTTGTTTTGCGAATTTTCGCCCAGCGCTTTTGCATAACGGGCATGATAGTCTTTTGCATAGCGACGGTATAATACATTGGTGTACAGCCGTTCATCAATGAGTATCTGAACGCCGTACAGCATTGCTGCAGCTCCGTTTTGAGCAAAAGCCTGTTCGCCGTAAAAAATGGCGTCGCCCAAGCGAAAACGGAAATCGAGGCTGTAATTGCTGTTAGACTTTCCGGTAAATGCAAAATGATTGTAGATGTAGGAGTTAGGTATCATGGTCACATCAAAATCATAATACACTGCCGTTGCGCCAATATGCCAGTTGGTACGGTTCACCGAGACATTAGCGCCGGCGATTTGTTCCGTTGCGGCGCGTTTTTTTGCTATTTCGGCGGGTGTACGGTGATAGCCGTCGGTGGGAAAAGACGATACTTCCGTAGCTTTCCCGCTTTCATCTTTCGCAGTAACGGTAGCATCGATGGCTTTGCGCGAATAGAAAAAAGTCATATCCACCGGTCGAAGACGCAACGTGACGCCTGCGCCGCGCATAAACCGGTTTTTGTCTAATGAACTGTATTTGCGCAACCCTGAATTATATCGCATGGCGTTGAGTATCATAGCGCTTTTGCCATAACTGAAACCCGACCACAACGCCAGTCCCTGTCCGAAGTCGGCACGATAATCACCGGCAACCAGCGTTTTTAACAGACCTTTGGTGTTGAGTTGAAAATGAGCCGAGTAGAAGTCGAATCCGTAAGGATTGTTCTTGCGGAAGAATGGTTCTCCGGCATTCTTGGAGGCTGTGATACCGAAATTCAGTTGATTGGCATAACTGAATGAATAACGCAGATTGGCCTTGACGGGACTTCCGGCATACCGGTTCGCAAGGGAATCCGGACGAATGTAACCTTCCTGATCTTCAAGCACTCTTTGTGCGCCTGTGATTAACCTGTTTTTTCCGTAACGAATTGCCCGTCGCGGGTTCAGCGTACCCGCTTCCGGTTTCTTTTCCAGCGAAATAAACGGCGCTATGGTTTGTGCCAGTTCGGGCGTGAAACCAAACAGGGAAGCTATTTCGTAATGCGACAGTATCGCGCCGCGCTTTTGCACATGATCCAATAAACTTTTCACCTGAAATTCCGTCAGCCAGGTAATCCGTACCACATCCTCAAAACTTGCTTCATTGATATACACCGGGTTTTCGGCAAGGTCTTCCAATGTTTCGAGTAATTCTTCCATATCTTGTTCTTCTTCGTTCTGCGCGGCAATGTCTGTCAGCAGCGAACGCAGCATTTCACTGCCGGTAACAGCTTCCTGGGCGATAGCAAATGGCAGATACAGCAGGCAAAATAAAATGACGAATACATGATTCCATCTCATAACTTTGCAATCAATGAAATATGCGGGCTGTAGCCAAAAAATTTGTGATGATTAAAAGCAATATCAACTGTAAAAAGTTTCCAACTATAGCCTAATCCGAAAGCATATTGATAAAGATTTCCGGTTGATACACCGCAACGGAGGAACAAATCGCCGATGGGACTGTATTCAAATCCTCCCTTGAAAACCGCATCCATCCGCAGGTCTTTTTCGGTTTCAATACTGATAACGGCTTTATCCTGAATAGCGTAACCGACGCCCAACCGCATGATGGTCGGCGCCTGTTCATCGTAATTGACTTTTTGTTTGCTTTGCGTCAGGTTGAACAGATGCATCCCAACGGTCAGATGTTCCGCAGGTTCGCACAACAAACCGATTTCGCCGCACAAAAGCCCGACATTTCCGTAATCGCCGGCAAAATGCGTATGAAAATAATCTATCTGTACGCCCATGGCAAATTTTTCTCCAAGCCGTTTTCCCACAGCCAGCCCAAACTTGGATTCATTATATTTTGAAAATCCAAAGTAACGATAATTCACGCCGACGGTAGTTGATTGAATTGGCATGGCAAAAGCGCCTGCCTGAAGCATCAGGCTTTTGACATTCAGTCTGTTTTCACAGTACACAGCGGCAACGGGTTGTTTCAGGTAGCCTAACCCTGCCTGATTGTTGGCCGACGCCCAAATATCGGTCATCGCCACTGATGCTGACGCCATTCCTGCCGAACGCGCGCCCAACGGATAATTGTCATTACCGGCACAGCAGACAGTTATCCCAAAACAACTGAAAACAATGCACCATGCGATTCTATAACAGCACATCGGTTAATGATTTATATGTGTTGGCTTCTTTCATTTTCGTCTTCTGAAAGATGGTGTGTAAGTGGTTTTGCTGTATTTTATTCGACATATAAATCAGTACTGAGGTATTTCAATCCCGTATCGTTAATTGTTAATGCGATTGAATTGTTTTTTTCGACGCCGGATAACAGTTGAAGCGCCGCCGCTACATTGGCTCCGGAAGAAAAGCCGGCAAATATTCCTTCATATCTTGCCAGATCTCTGGCCGTTTGTATGGCTTCATCATCGCTGACTGCCAGATAACCGGTAACCAAAGACCTGTCCAGCAGTTTAAGCTCCGAAACATATCCGCCGCCCTGTATTCTATGGCTTGAGCTGGTAACGGACTTGCCTGCTAAAAACTGTGCACTTTCAGGCTCAACCACATAACATCTGATTTCGGGACGATGCTTTTTCAACGCCCGGGCGCAGCCTGTAAATGTACCCGCCGTGCCTGCAAAATCCAAATATGCGTCAATCTGTCCGGCGCACTGTTCCCACATTTCTTCTCCCGTTATTTCGTGCGCACGGACATTTTCGATGGAATTAAACTGATCTGCCCTGAAACCGTTCAATCTTCCGACGATTCTGTCTGTTTCTTCTTCCACCAAAGCCAAATCCTCGCCCGAAACCTGTCCCGTTACGGAGCCTTCCGCCTGATCAACCAGAACCACTTCTGCGCCCAGCGCGCGCATCATCCTTGCCCGCTCGGGCGAATTACCCTTTGACATGACGGCAATAAACTGATACCCCTTTACAGCGCATACTATTGCCAACCCTGTTCCTGTGTTTCCGCTGGTCAGCTCAACAACCGGCTGCCCTTTGCGCAAATTTCCGCTCTTTTCCGCAGCTTCGACGATTTGCAGCGCTATCCTGTCTTTCTTGCTGTTGCCGGGATTAAGGTTTTCCAATTTCGCGTATATATTTCCCGTAACGCCATACTTTTTTGTCAAACGGGTTAAAGATACCACAGGCGTTTGACCTATCGCTTCGTGTATGCCGCTCAATACTTTTTCCGATCTCATGCGTAACTTCTGTTATCTGCGGGAATTTCACCCATTGTCTGATGGTATTTAAAAAAGGCCAAATGTATTATTTTTCATCAAAAAAACGCTAAAAAAATTTTCTCATTTTGCCCTGCGAGCAATGTTGAAATTTCCGGTTTTGTGCACGCAACTTATTTTTCATTTTTCTCTTCCGAAAGAAATGAGTTACTTTGCCGCGGGAAGCAAAAAAACATTTTTCGGACGTCCCGAAAACATTTTCAGATATCCAGATAACTTTCTCGGACATCCGGGAAACTTTTTCGGACATCCGAATAACATATTCGGATATCTCCAAAATATATTCGGACATCCGAATAACATATTCGGATATCCCAAAAATATATTCGGACATCCCAAAAATATATTCGGACGTCCCAAAAACATATTCGGACGTCCGAAAAATATATTCGGACGTCCCAAAAACATTTTCGGACGTCCGAAAAATAAATATGGAACACCCACAGACGATCAGCATGAATAAATCGGACAATAAGAAGATCATATGGCAGCGAACCGTTGCATTTTTGATGAATCCGCGTAACCTTTTCATTTTGGGGTTGCTTGTTATTCTGGCATTAACGTTTTCGGAAGTATCGCGTGGAAGGCATAACAACTTCATGATTTTTACAGAATCGACCAGACTTTTCTGGCAAAACATTGCTCCCTACAGTGAAAACTGGTTGCAAATGACGTCGAATCTCGATTATTTCCTTTACGGGCCGCTCTTCAACATTCTTTTCACCCCCTTTGCATACCTGCCATCGTGGCTGGGCCCTTTCGCGTGGAATATTTTTAATTTTTCGCTCTGGTTTACGGCAATCTTCACGCTTCCTGATCATTTCAGTCAGCGCGAAAAGTGCAAATCGTTCATGTTTACTTTTCTGATTTTAACGTGTACGCAATTGTCGTTCCAATACAACGTGGCAGTGGGTTACATCTTCCTGTTCGCCTATTCGTTTCTCGAAAAAAACAAAGGGTTTTGGGCGGTACTGCTGATGATGGTATCGGGATTTACAAAGATTTACGGAATATTTCAATTAGTGACGCTCCTGTTTTATCCGCGTTTCTGGCGGAACGCCGGCTTTATTCTGATCATCGCTGCCGCTTTTCTGATTGCTCCGGCGATCAACATGCCAATTTCCGAATTACCGTCGTATTACGGCAAATGGATCGGCGCTTTGACGGATCATAAGGATACGCGCACGTGGATGAACATTTTTTATTTGCGACCTCTGAATCTGTTGCCGTATCAGATGTATATTCAACTCGGGGCGCTTGCGGCGCTGATGGCGGGAGCGCTGGCTAACCGGAGCAAGTGGCGCATGCCGTTTTTCAGAATCGCATTTATGGCGGCGCTGATGGGCTACGTGATTTTGTTCAGTAATTCAAGCGAGGGGCATACCTACGTTATCTCGCTGATTGGTTATCAGATGTGGTATTGGACAATGTACCGCAGTCAATCGCTGCACAGAATGGACAAAATACTTTATTGGGCGGTTTTCCTGATTGTGGTCGTTATGCCGGTTGACGTTCTGTGTCCTCCGGCGGTAATGCATATTTTCTACGGTCTGCAAATTAATCTTTGGCTGCTGACGGCCATGTGGCTGAGGATTTGCTATACCGCTTTTATAAGAACGCCCGAAGGATTACGGGCCGCCGAACTGCCGTTACAGTCGGAAAAGCAATAGTTATTATTTTGCCTTGTGAAAAAATGTAAATGATTTTACTACATTTGCAGCCGAAAATTCAG
>Ga0082212_10002000_pt1 | contig 29956 bp, 24 predicted proteins | sample TergutNt197P3_FD_71548 | JGI IMG/M metagenome (GOLD analysis project Ga0082212, IMG submission 71548) | Neocapritermes taracua P3 segment gut microbial communities from Petit-Saut dam, French Guiana - Nt197 P3 | ecosystem: Host-associated > Arthropoda: Insects > Digestive system > Gut ...
CGTTCGTGTACACAAGGCTGACGCCGTAGATCACGCTTGCCATCGCCAGCGTCATGATAAGCGGGGGTATGTTGAGCAGGGTCACCCCAAGCCCGGAAAGCATGCCAAACCCGATGCCGACCGCCGCTACCACTATTATCGCGATCAAAAGGTTCTGGTCCTGCCCGTTTATCAGCTTGGCGCCCAGGACAGCGCCAAACGACATCAGGGCGCCTACCGACAGGTCGATGCCGCCGTTGCCTGACAGTATTACGAACATCTGCCCCAGCGACACTATCCCAAGAAAAGACGACAGCGTCAAAATGTTTACGAGCGAGCTTGCCGTGGCAAAACCAGGCGTCACGATCTGGCCGATGATAAACAGCACGATCACGATATAGAACGCGACCATTATCTTGTTTTTGAAGAAACGTTCCGCTTTTATCATATCATTCACCAATCGCCTTTACTTTTTTCCGGCGCGTGGACGTCACTATGGCAACGCCCAGGGCGGCAATGATGATGGCGCCGCGTATCAATTCCTGGTAATGGGATGAAAGATGCGCATAATAGATCACGTTCGTCAGCAGGCCGAACACGATAGCGCCTATGACCGCGCCCACAAGGCTGCCTTTGCCGCCTTCAATGGCTATCCCCCCGACTATCGCAGCCGCTATGGAGGAAAGGGCGAAGGGCGAACCGCTATAGGCGTCGCCGTAGGCAAACTGCATGGTCAGAACTATCCCCCCTATCCCCGCGAAGAGGCCGCACAGCATATAGGCTGACGTCTTCACCATCGTCGTCCCAAGCCCGCTGGCACGCGCCGCCTTTTCGTTGCCGCCCACGGCATATATGTACCGGAACAGGCGGAAGCGTTTCAGGGTGTACCAGAAGGCCAGCGCCGCTATCAGCATAAGCAGCGCGATCGGGATGAAGCCCCCGACCAGGAAGGACGAGTAGACGGTGGCGTAGCTCGTGTCCTTGAGGGCGGTCGAAAGCGGCATTATATAGAGCGCCACGCCGAAGAACACCGACGCCGTAGCGAAGGTCGCCACCATCGAAGGCAGCCGGAAATTGTTGACGACGAACCCGTTGAACGCCCCGCAGCCCACGCCAACGGCTATTGCCGCAAGGAAGGCCGGGACGACCGCTGCCGGGTAGGCTATGAGCACGGTCGCACATACTACGTTTGAAAGCGCGGCTGCGTTGCCGACGGAAAGGTCGATCTCCCCGGATATGAGCACGACCGCCTGCCCCATCGCCAGAAGGATCAGCGTCAGGAACGTAGACATATTTGACCGGAAGGTATAGGCCGTAAAGAATGTGTCCTGCAGGATGATGTTTATGGCCACCACCACGATAATGGCTATCACGGGGGTGAGCATATTGCTCCTGGCCAACGCCTGCCACCATTGTTTCAACATGTCGGCGACACCTCCTCGCTCAGGAATTCCTGCTCTACCCTCTCGGTGGTCGTCCTTAGGGACGCAGCGATGATCCGCTCTTCGGCAAAGTCTGCCGACACTATCTCTTCCACCACGCTTCCTTCAAACATAATGAGTATCCTGTCGCATACGCTCATCAATTCGCCGTTGTCGCTCGCGTAGAGGATAACGCCTATGCCCTGCTTTGCCATGTCCGCGATAATGGAGTAGATCTCGCTCCTGGCGCCGACATCGACCCCCTTCGTCGGGTCGGAAAGAAGCAGCACGGACGACGCGATCCCCAGCCATTTGCCTATGACGACTTTCTGCTGATTGCCCCCTGACAGCGAACGCACCACTATACTGCCGTCAGGCGGGATAAGCGACACGTCCCTGATCTTCTGCGCGGAATCGCTGTTCTCTTTCTTGAGGTTGACAAAGGGCCCGCTTTTGTCCTGCGCCGAGGACGGGTACCGCAGGTTGAAATTCACCGTATGGTTCAGGAAGAGCCCTTCCTCGTGCCTGTCGCCCGGCACCAGCACAACGCCGCGGTCTATCATCTCCTTCGTGCTGTTCAGCCTTATGGCCTCGCCGTTCAGCCTTACCTCCCCGCTGTCCGGCGCGACGAGCCCGGACAGGATCATCAGCAAGTCCTCCTGCCCCTGCCCCTGCAGCCCGCCAAGCCCGAGTATCTCGCCCGCTTTCAGCGTGATGTTTGTCTCTTTCAGCCGATCGCCCGAGGTTAGCCCCTTGATTTCCATCAGGGTTTCGCCCCCCTGCTTGTCTTCCTTCGCGCGCGCGAATATCTGCCCGTGTTCCTTGCCGGTGATAAGCGAGACGATCTTCCCTTCGTCGCGCTCCTCCTCGCTGAAGTCGATATTTGCCACCGAGGCGCCGCTGCGGAACACCACGATCATGTCGCAGATCCTGAGCACCTCCCACAGGCGGTGCGAGATAAAGATGACCGCCACCCCCTGCGCTTTGATATTCTCCACCAGCTCAAACACCCGCTCGCATTGATGCAGCTCCAGGGCCGCAGTGGGCTCGTCCATTATCAATATCCGGATATCGGGGTGCGACACCGCCTTGGCTATCTCCACCAATTGTTTCTGCGCGGGCGAAAGCGCCTTGATCTTCTCAAATATCGAGACCTCCGGGCAGAGCTTTTCAACCATTTCCGTTGCCTTGGCCTGCGATTTTCTGTTGTCGAGCGCCCTGCCCTTCGACAGCGCTTCGTGCCCGAGGCTTATGTTTTCCCAGACGGTCAATTCCGGGATAAGGCTAAGGTTCTGGTGGACCATCGCTATCCCGTTCCGTTGGGCGTCCTTTGAATTGTGGATCTTTGCGGGCTTGCCGTCGATAAATATTTCGCCCCCGTTTGGCTTGACAAGGCCCGCGATGATGTTGGAGAGGGTGGACTTCCCGCTTCCATTCGCGCCCAAAAGGCCGCAGACGGTCCCCCGGTCACAGCTGAGATTGCCGTCTGTCAAAGCCTGTATGCCGCCGAAGTTTTTGACTACGGAGCGGACTTCCAGATATTTCATTTGCAGCCCCTTCGGATTGAATCCCGTTCCCTGCAATATCCTCCCTGGCGGGGGGCGCACAACGCGCGCCCCCCGGTTTCAAACAAGTAAAGCCTTAATTAAACAGCGCGTCCAATTCTTCTTCTGAGAGATAATAGTCGGGATAGTAGGCATCCGACTGCGCTACCAGCGTCTCAAGGTAGGCATCCAGGTTGCTGTTCGTGATCGGCTCGGCGAATGGCTGGAAGTAGCTCCTGACGCCGTTTGCGTCGGTGATGACGCCGTCTTTGAACTCATAGCCCAGGAGCAGGCGGCAGCCGATCCCAAGCGCGGTCGCGGAAACGCCCGGAGGGTTCAAAAGACCCATGGTCTCGAAGTCCGAAGTGTCTTTCAGTTCCTGCCACTTCACAAGGAAGCCTTTCATCGTCTCGCCCGACATCAGCGGCAGTTCCCTGCCTGCGGCCTCGAACGCCTGGATCGTGCCCAGCATATGGCCGTCCTGCCCGAGCACGCCGTCAATATTGGGATATGACGACAGCACGGACGCGACCGCCTGCTGCGCGACCGACTGGTCCCAGTTACCGTTCACTTCCGTCAGCAAATTGATGCCCGGGTACTGTTCGAGCACTTCCATGCACGCCGTCACGCGCTCGACATTGGCGGAATGTCCGGCGATGCCCGACACCATGATGATATCCCCTTCGCCGCCCAGCTTGTCGCAGAGCCACCGGGCCAGTTCCGCGTTCCATTCGGCATAGTCGGTCTTGACATTCAGCACCTGGGTCGATGTCACGCCCTGGTCAGTCGAAATCACGAGGATCCCCGCCGCCACGGCTTCTTCCATTACCGGGTTCATCGCGTCCATCGAATTGGGGTCGCAGACTATGAGGTCGCAGCCTTCCTGGATCATGGCGCGGATATGCTGTATCTGCGCATTGTTGTCCACGCCGGCGTGCTGCACGTTGATGGACTCAACCCAGCCCCTCTCCTTGTAGAGCTCAGCCAGGCGTATGATATCGTCCGTCATCTCATTGCGCCACCCGTTTCCGATCATGCCGTTCGAGAACCCGACCTTGAACGGTTTTTCCGGCATCGCGTATTCACCGGAGGCCATCGTCGGCGGGCCGCCCGCGCCCGTATCAGTATCCGCAGGTTCCGCCGGTTCCGGGGCCTGCGTAGCAGAAGGCTGTTCCGCCGGTTCGGCAGGCGCCTGGGCCGGCTCAGACGCGCAGGCAACCAATGAAAATGCCAGCAACGCAATACAGATAACTACAGAAACTATCCTTTTCATAATACTTCCTCCTCCTTTATTCCTTTGAAAACAACTGGTTTATCGTCAATTTACAATAAATACATCAACTATGTCAATGAAGTATCAGTGAAAAATGCCGGGCGAATAAGAAACACCAGGGGACGGTTCTTTTTGTGTTCTTCTAACACAACGGGGACGGTTCTTTTTGTGTTCTTCGGAGCCAAACACAACGGGTTCTTTTTGTGTTCTTCGAACACAACGGGGGTGGCCCGTTCACTTACGGGCGCCGGCCCGGTCGTCTATCCCCATGTCGCCCCGGGTGGAGAGGAGGCTTTTTATCCCTGCCTCAAGACCGTCTATCGTGAGCGGGTACATCGGCAAAAGCCCGCCTATGGCCTTGATCGTCTCCGCCCCGCGCGCCTTTGACCAGCGCCCCTTAGCAATCGGGTTGAACCAGACAAGCCGCCGAAAATGCCTCTTGAACCGCATGAGCCATTCGTAGCCCGACAGCTCATTGGGCGTCCCGAAAAAGCCGGCCCCCTCCTTTTGCATGAGTTCATATGCCGCCATCGAGCCGTCGCCGACAAAAATGACTTTGTAGTCCGCCCCCAGCGTCTTCAGCACCTGCTCCGTATCGACCCATTCGCCGCGCCGGCACTCCGGCGCCAGGTAGAGCTTTTTATAGACGCAGTTATGGTAATAATAAAACTGCAGGTCCTTGAAATGGTTTGCCGCGCTTACGGCCGCGAACAGCCGCCCGGTCATCTGCGTGAACGGATACATTGAGCCGCCCGAATCGATAAGCATGAGCAGCTTGACCGTATTCTTCCTGGGCTTTTCAAATACGAGCGAAAGCAGCCCGGCCCGCTCCGAGGTCTCGCGCACAGTACCCTCAAGGTCAAGCTCCGTCAGCTCCGCGCCGACCCGCGCGGAAAGCTGGCGCAATTTCCGAAACGCGGTCTGGAATGTCCTTGTGTCGAGCTGCCTGTCCTGGCGGAAATCCCGGAAATGCCTTTCGCCCGCCACGCGGACCGCGCCGCTGCCTCCGGCCCCGTCCCCGCCGGCGCGGATCACAAGCTCACGCCCGCCCGCGCCCGAATGCCCGAAAGGGGACGCGCCGCCCGTGCCGATCCACCAGGCGCCGCCGTCGTGACGTTCCTTCTGCTCCTTCTTCCTTTCCTCAAACATACGCATGAGCTGCTCATAGTCTTTAACAAAGGCTTCGTACCCGGCATCCGGGAAGGCCCTGGCCGGCTTCGGCGCCCTGAGCCATTCCAGGAAGCGCTCGGGCAGGTCTTCCGCCGGTCCTATGCCCTTGAAGTATTCATAGAAAGCCTGATCCAGCCTGTCATACTGCGACTCATCACAGGCAAGGATACACCTGCACAGGTGATAGAAAGCGGTCAGCCCATCCTTCGCCAACCCCTTGTCCAGCGCGCCCTGAAGCGTCAGCCACTCGCCCGGCGAAACATCAAGCCCCCGCGCCCTCAGCAGGTAGAAGAAATCCGTGAACACTTTTTCAGTACCCCCCAAAGCCCCCTATGGAATACCCCTTCTCGCGTATCTCCCCGTAGACCTCCGTGTCGCGGTCCTTTTTCAGCAGCACGCCGAGGAACGGCAAAGCCTCCTTCGCCTCCCCCGAAAGCGCGCCGGGATCCACCCCCGCGAGCACGAGCGCCTGCAGCCAGTCGAGCAGCTCCGACGTGCTCGGCTTCTTCTGCAGATCCTTCATCGCGCGGATCTCGAAGAACCTCTCGACGGCCAGGTCCAACAGTTTTTGCGACAGATCCGGATAGTGCACGCGCACGATCTCTTCCATCTTGTCCGGCCCGGGGAACTCGATATAGTGGAAGATGCACCGGCGCAGGAATGCGTCCGGCAATTCCTTCTCCGCGTTTGATGTAATAAGGACGAAGGGCCGCTGCTTCGCCCTTACCGTCCTCTTTGTTTCCGGGATGTAAAACTCCATGCGGTCAAGCTCCCATAAAAGGTCGTTTGGGAACTCCAGATCCGCCTTGTCGATCTCATCGATAAGCAGGCAGGCGCGCTCCTCCGAAGTGAACGCCTCGCCGAGCCTGCCGAGCCGTATATAGCGCGCTATGTCCGCGACGTCGCCCTCCCCGAACTGCGAGTCGTACAGCCGCTGGACGGTATCGTAGAGATAGAGCCCGTCCTGCGCCTTCGTCGTCGACTTGATCGCCCACACCACCAAAGGCATGCCCAGCGCCTCTGCCACCGCGTCCGCAAGCAGCGTCTTGCCCGTGCCCGGCTCCCCCTTGATAAGCAGCGGGCGCTCAAGCGCGAGCGCGACATTCACCGCGTCGCTCAGCTCCCTGGTCGCCACATAGGCCGCGCCCCCCTTAAACCTGTCAAAACCATCGTTCATGCAAAACCTCCCCCGTCACTTTCATTCAAACCTTCACCCAAAACCTCCCCGGCATGCTGCGCTACTCTACCGTGAGGGTGTAACTGCCCGTTTCATTCGGCCTCATATAGGCGTTTACCAGATACAATGTCCCCGCTTCGAGATGCTCGGTTATGAGCGCGTTTTTGTCCCCCGCCCCGTCGTTGTCATAGAAGATGAAAACACTGTCCAGGTCATGCACGACGAGGGACGGGTCACAATCGCCGTTTTCGGACGTACGGAATGTCCATTCACCGGACCGGCCTGGCACGAATGTATATACCGTGATCTCTTCCACGCGCACCTCGCCCCCGCCGCCAGGGATCGCCTCGGCAAGCGATACGGTAAGCGTATAATCCCCCGGCGTTCCGGCGGAGTAAGTATGCTTGACCGCGTTTATAGTGTAAGTTTCACCCGCCCAAAGATGTGTAGCGATAAACGAATTGTAATTACCCAGCCTTCCATCGCTTTTCGCAACGAAACCGCCGACCTTGTCAATGATCTCCAGGTCCGAGAAACTGTCGAGGGTCACCGTCATGCGGATCAGCCATATACCGGATTCGTCCGGCGTGAACTCATATTCAGCCGAGCGGAATTGCGTTGTCCCGCCGCCGCTGCCCGGGATCACCTTGCCGTCAAAAACCGGCCCTTCCCCTACGGGCGGCTCCGGCTCAGGATCGTCTTTTCCAAAAAACAGAAAACACCCGGTGAGACACAAAGCGACCAGCGCTATCACCGCAACTCCCGCAACCCAAATAATTACCCGGCCCTTCATGAAGCCATCACCTCCAAAACCCAGCCGAACACCTCACCTCCAAAACCCAATCAAACACCTTACCCCCAAAACCCAACCGAACACCTCACCCGCGGTTTTTTACTCCAGCCCGGCGCCGTACGCGCTTGGCTCGATAGCCTTGCCCAGCTCTATGCCCTTTTTCGTGAACCCGGCGATTTTGCCCCCCGGAACGCCCAGCAGGAACATCCTGGCCGAAAAACAAGGGGCCGCCAACTCTTCCAGCCCATACCTCCCTTTATGTATGGTATAGGAATTGATTACCTCAAACTCCGCGCCGCACCCGATGACGGAGGCTATCCACACGCTTTCACGGTCGCATGCATAAGCGGTATTTTCCAGGCATTTGTACAGCAAATTGCTGCTCACAAGCACATAGCTCGCGCGCGCGGATGAAAAATTCGCCGCGTAGAGAAAGCTGTTCAATGTATAGTCGGCGCTGGCGATCGTCTTGAGGTGCGCATAGTTCGCCGCGATGAACGAAACCCACGGCCCTTCGTCGCCGTCCTTGCAGAACTGCGAAAAACGGGCGTACTCGTGCAACAGAAGCTCCTCGAACGTCGCCGCGAAGATGTCCTCTTTTTTATGGAAATAATAAGTAAGGTTCCCCAGCGAGATATTGCATCTGTCGGCGATACTGCGCATCGTCACCTTTTCGGGCGTCGCCTCCAGGAAGAGCTCGCGGGTCGCCTTCAATATCTTATTCCTGGTGTCATCCATTCAAACCTCCATCCCGCAGCAATCCTAAAAAACCTCATCCCGTCTATGGCCTGTTTACACAATAATATAATGCCGGCAAATTGACAAGACGGCTCTGCGGTTGAGAACGCTGCAATGATTTTTCACAAAACAATAATGATCAGCCGCAGCAATGATTTTTCACAGAAACGGCGGTGATATTTCGCAAATGCTATTGACTGTAATGATAAGGGCGAATATAATTTTGACAACATTAGTAAATGTACTAATTTTGTTATGTCGAAGAAAGATACAGCCAGAAAGGAGTGAAGGCAAATGGGAACTACGAAAACGGTCGCCTTGCAGTCAAGAGGAAATCCTGTCGTACTGGATGTCCAGTCGGTGGCGGCGATCAACAGTGGCAGATGCGTCAACTGCGGCGAGTGCAGGGATATATGCCCGGTAGGCGCAATATCGGAGCAACAGCGTGTGATTTGCCGCCTGTGCCCAACATGCACAGACAAACCCGCGATGCTTTACGATGATATGGAGGCGCTGGCAACGAAAGAGTCGTGCACCAGCGCGTGCCCGCTTGGCATCAGCCCGCAGGGGTACATTAACCTGGTCGCCGCAGGCAGGGAAAGGGAAGCGTTCCAGCATATCTGGGACCGCAACCCGCTCATCTCGATCTGCGGGCGGATATGCCACCATCCGTGTGAGCAGGCCTGCAAACGCGGGACGCTCGTGGATGAGCCCATGTCCATCCGCGGCGTCAAGCGCTATCTGGGCGACGCTTTTGAGGGATATGAATGCGAAAGCTATCCCGTAATCTATGAAGAGGAAATCGCCGTCATCGGCGCGGGGCCGGCGGGGCTGATGGCCGCTCACAAGCTCGCGCTTTACGGCTACCGCGTTACTGTTTTTGAGAAAGATCCGGCAGCGGGCGGCATGCTGAACAACGGGGTGCCGAAATTCCGCATCCCGAGGGATGTTATCACAAGAGACATCGGCCGCCTTGAAAAAGCGGGGATCACCTTCCGTTTCGGCGTCAATATCTCCCCGAACCAGATCGGGCAGCTCAAGAAAGATTTTGACATAATAATCATTGCCGCCGGGACCCCGTATTCAAAGGAGCTCAAAATCGAGGGCTGGCGCAACGAGGGCGTTTACACGGCGCTCAACTTCATGGACCGCGTGAATGCTGATGAGACTATCAGGTCGCACTGCGGCCAGCAGTTTGCCGAGAAAGGCGATGTTGTGGTCATAGGCGGCGGGAACGTGGCGCTTGATTGCGCTCGCACGGCGCTGCGCCTCGGCGCGAAGAGCGTCACGGCGGTTTGCCTGGAAAGCGGCGCTGACGTGCCGTGCCACGATTGGGAACGCGAGGAAGCGGAGGAAGAAGGCGTCGTGCTCCTTGAGGGCTGGGCGCCGAAAGAATTCAAGGGGGTCCTGAACCTGCTTCAGGGTGTGGAGCTTGAAAAAGTTGCGGAATTCACCCGCTCAGAAGACGGCGTGATCGCATTCACGACGAACCCCTCCGAGACAAGATCCCTGCCCGCCGACTGCGTTATCGTCGCGATCGGACAAGCGGCGGCTGGGATGTGGAAAGGCTGCGAAAGCGATGACGCGTTCCTGTTTGCAGGGGATATCTCAGGCGCCGATTGTTCTGTGGTCGACGCTATGGCTTCGGGCAGACTTGCGGCGCAGAAGGCCGACGAGGCCCTCCGCGGCTTCAGGCGCAAAGAAGGGCCACAGGGCCTATCATGCGCGCCGGTGGAGGAAAAGGTATATTTGGCAAACCGCCTTAAGGTGGCGCGCCCGGCTATGCCGATTGTCCCCGCTGATGAACGGGCCGCAAATTTTGACGAGGTGGAGCTTGATTACAGCAAAGACATCATCGATGTCGAGGTCAAGCGCTGCCTTAAATGCGGGTACCAAAAGATCGATGCCTCGCTATGTATCGGCTGTGGCGTTTGCGCGACGGTCTGCCCCAAAGGCGATGTGATATCCATGGTGAGCTACGAGGAAGGAGGCGAGGAAAATGTTTGACAAGCGTCAGGTTATCGTTGTAGGAGCCGGCCCCTCTGGATCCGCGACGGCGTTTTATCTTGCAAAGGCGGGGGTAGACGTCCTCATGATCGACAGGGAGACATGGCCCCGGGACAAGGCGTGCGGGGACGGCCAGACCATGGTCGTGGACATGTACAAGGAGATGGGCGTCTTCGAGGAGGTCTGCAAGGTGGGCTACCCTCTGCGTGGTTCGAGGTTCAGCGGCGTCAAGGAAGAGATGGCTGTATTTGCGGGCCCGATGCCAAAAGAGCCAGGCGGGTTCGCCACGCCACGCCGGATCATAGATGACATCACGCGCCGGGCCGCACTGAACGCCGGCGCCGACTGGCTGGAAAACTGTGAGGCCATAGAGGTCATCCGCGAACGCGGCTATGCAAAAGGCGTTCGCGCCATCTACAAAGGGAAGCTGATCGACATCCGCGCCGACGCCGTCGTGTTGGCGGATGGGGGGCACTCGACGCTTGGAAGGCAGTTTGGCTTCTTCAACGACGACCCCGAAATGGTGTTCATGGGCGCAAGAGGCTATTTTGAAAATGTGAACGGCCTTTTGGAAAATGTTATCGAGGAGCACTACCCGGCAAAGATCTTCTATCCCGGCGGCTATATGTGGGTTTTCACGATGGGCCCGAATATAGCGAATATAGGCGTATTCATTACCGAAAAAAACCTGCGCGACGGCAAGATGCGGCTCGAGGATTACTTTGACTGGTGGAGGGACAATACAAAGATTGGCAAGGAGCGCCTCGGCGAAGCCAGGCTGCTTGGCGAGATAAAAGGATGGCGGCTCCCGACCAGCAAAGAGGTCGGCAAGGTGCACGGCAACGGCATCCTGGCGGTCGGTGACGCAGGCTCCCACATCCAGTGCTATTCCGGCGGCGGCTATGACACAGGGATGAAATCCGGGCGCGCGGCGGCAAAAGCCCTCGTAATGGCCATCGAAAAGGACGACTTCTCAAAAGAATCCCTGAGCGTATATGAGAAATTCGACGCGGAAGAAAACAACTTCATGCTGAAATTCTGCTATTCATTCCGCAAAGAAGTCTGCCCCGACCCAGAGACATACGAGGAATTCCTCGATTTTGCCAGGGAGCTTGAAGGATATCCGAACAACAACCAGTACGCCGCCTACGTGGCATTCATGATGATGCACAAGGAGGTTGACCTCATGGAGGACTACGGCGTCGATTTGGAAGAACACATAAAGAGGTATGAGGCGACCGGTGAACAATCCAGCGGCGGCCACTGACAGCCTGATGCTATTGCGGGACTGCGGGATCGCGGGAATACGGGATACAGATATTGCAGATTTTTGAAAAAGAAAGGGATTATTATGCAGCTCACAGAAAAATTCAAACTGGTTTTAGCCAACGATGAGGCGAAAGCAATCGTAGCAAAATATGTGCCGGGGTTCTTCGACGACCCCCGTGTGAAAATGGCAAGCGTCTTAAGTATCCAGTCCGTCGTTGACAGGATTCCGCCCGAGAACCTGAGCGCGGAAAACCGGGAAGCCCTGCTAAAGGAACTGGAAGCACTTTAACCTTTAACCGGGGCGGAGCCCCATCGCTGCCAGGGGTATTTTTGCAAAGTGGCAGCGATTCGGAGAAAGCGTAGTCTGTTTTGGCACAGATTGCGCCCAAAGTACGATTTTTTGGCCATATTTCCTTATTTTAGCCAAAAAAGCCGTATATTTTCGGTGAAAATCGTACTTTGGGCGCGATCTGTGCCAAAATCCTGCCATTTTATTAGAAATGACAGCTCCATCGCCTACTACACTACAGACGCCAACATGTCCGATGTCAACAGGCCAACGCGTGAAAAGGGGACAGGCCGAAGGTCGAAGCCACTTTACTCAAGACAAAAGGTTTGATTGTCATTTCAGGATTTCAGGAAGGAAGAGGAAGGAAGAAGGAGGAAGGAAGGAACATCAATGCCCATACAACGCAAGATGTATGCGCAAGGTTTTATAGAAACTTTATAAATTCTTCAAAATTTTCAATAGTCAAAAACAAAACAATCATATCTTTTTCAACAGAAAAATTTTGCCAAATCTTCATATTAATACGATTGAACTTCTGGCCGCCGCGTACTAATATAGCAGGAAGAAATCTATGCCAAACAGGAAAGCAGGGACGGTAATGGTCGAAGCCGGGCGGCAGGCGCGCAACACAAAAGGGAAAGCACGACCCGCAAAACGGGTGGTTGCCTTGTCCATCTGCGTCGTTTTTATTTCCGTTACGCTCCTGTCCGCCACGTATGTCTTCACCCATGTCAGCCACACGCACGACCGGTTCGGCCCTGTGGGCAAATGCACTACCTGCGACAACCTGACGACTGCCCTGAACCTGCTGGAATCCATAGCCATCGCCTTCGCCGCCATGGCGCTCATTTGCGGGGGCTTCTTCATTGACCTGCCTGTCCGGAAGACTCCTGTATTTCACAGAGGCTTCTTCACGCTTGTGTTATTGAAAGTTAGATTGAATAATTAGTGCGTTCCCGGCGAAGGAAAAAATAACATCGTAATTCATTTAGTGCCATGACAATACTGATTGTGCATTACATTCCAGGATAATACTTGTTTTTCATTGCATACAAGAACAGAAACGGAGATTTCTTTTATGAAACAAATAATAGTTATTGCGTTGTGCGTCTGCCTCACCTCCATATCGTTGGCTGCTTGCGGCGGCGGTGGTGGCGGTGGCGGCAGCAGCGGCAGCAGCGGCGGCAGTGGCGGCAGCGGCAGCGGTGGCGGCAGCGGCGACGGCAGCAGCAGCGATGCCAGGCTCAGCGTCGTCGCGACGATTTTCGCGCCATACGACTTCGCCCGCGCCATTGCAGGCGGCGAAAGCGAAGCGGATATTGCGATGCTGCTCCCGCCCGGAAGCGAAACGCATTCTTTTGAGCCGACCCCGCAGGACATCATCAAGATTCAAAACTGCGACGTCTTTATCTATGTCGGCGGCGAATCCGACGCCTGGGTGAAAGAAGTCCTGGGATCCATGGACACTTCGGGGATGAAGATCGTGACACTGATGGACTGCGTGGAGGCCGTAGAGGAGGAGACCGTCCCCGGCATGCAGGGCGACGACGGGGCCGATGCTGATGGCGGAGGGGCCGAAGGTAATGGCGGCGAAGCCGAAGAGCCGGAATACGACGAGCACGTCTGGACTTCGCCTCGAAACGCAAAGCTGATCGTGCAAAAGATTTCCGCCGCGCTCTGTGAGGCCGACGCCGCGGGCGCCGACGCCTATACGGCAAATACGGCGGCATATCTTGAGAAGCTTGACGAACTGGACGCGGCTTTTAGTGCGGTAGTAGACAGCGGCGTTCGCAGGACTATGGTGTTCGGGGACCGCTTCCCGTTCCGTTATTTCGCGGACGCTTACGGGCTCACATACTTTGCCGCGTTCCCCGGCTGCGCCACGGAAACGGAAGCCAGCGCCGCGACGGTGAAATTCCTCATCGACAAGATAAATGAAGAAAAGATCCCTGTGGTTTTCCATATCGAGCTTTCAAACGAAAAGATGGCGAATACCATCTGCGAGGAAACCGGCGCGAAAACGCTGCTCCTTCATTCCTGCCACAATATCTCGAAGGCGGACTTTGAAGCGGGCAAGACATATATCGGCCTCATGTCCGCCAATGCAGAAGCGCTGAAGGAGGCTTTGGGATAATATGGCTTTGATTACTTTTCAGGACGCTTCCTTTGCCTATGAGGGCAGCGTCGCCGTAAGCGGGCTGGATTTTTCAGTCCACAGCGGGGATTATCTTTGTATCGTCGGAGAGAACGGCTCCGGTAAAAGTACGCTTGTCAAGGGCTTGCTCGGGCTGATGAACCCATGCCGCGGAAGTGTGCTGATGGGCGACGGGCTCATGCAAAACGAGATCGGTTATCTGCCGCAGCAGACCGCCGCCCAAAAAGACTTCCCCGCCAGCGTATACGAAGTCGTCCTGTCCGGGCGGCTTGCCTCAAGAGGGCCACGCCCGTTCTATTCGCGGATGGACAAAGCGATAGCGGAGGGAAACATCGAGCGGCTGGGCGCGGGCCCGCTCAGAAACCGCTGTTACCGCGAATTGTCCGGGGGGCAGCAGCAGCGTGTACTGCTGGCGCGGGCCCTGTGTTCCACAAAAAAGATCCTGATCCTTGACGAGCCCGTCTCCGGGCTTGACCCGGTGGTGACGCAGGAACTCTACCTCCTTATAGAGTCCATCAATAAGGAAACCGGCTTAACGATTGTAATGGTGTCCCACGACATACACAGCGCCGTGAAATACGCGAGCCATATCCTGCACCTGGACAATACCCAGGCGTTTTTCGGGCCGACCGGAGACTACCTTGAAACCGCTTTGGGCAAATCGTTTATGGGAGGTACACCCAATGATTAACACGTTGATTGAAATGTTCTCTTACACTTTCCTCGTCCGCGCTGTCGTGGTCGGGCTGCTTGTATCGCTCTGCGCCGCGCTGCTCGGGGTGAGCCTTGTGCTGAAACGTTATTCCATGATCGGGACCGGGCTGTCCCACGTAGGGTTTGGCACGCTTGCCATCGCTACGGCAATGAACGCGGCGCCGCTTGCGGTGTCGATCCCTGTCGTAGTGGCGGTGGCGTTCCTGCTTCTCAGGATAAGCGAGAACAGCAAAATCAAAGGCGACGCCGCGATCGCGCTGATCTCCACGAGCGCGCTGGCTATAGGCGTGGTGGTAATATCCCTTACGACCGGCATGAATACTGACGTGTGCAATTACCTTTTCGGCAGCATCCTGGCGATGAGCAAAGGCGATGTCGCCTTCTCCATAGTCCTGGCGATAGTGGTGCTCACGATGTTCGTACTGTTCTACAACAAGATATTCGCAATCACTTTCGACGAAAACTTCGCCAGGGCCACAGGGGTGAACGCGGGGCTGTACAATATGCTGATCGCTTTCCTTACCGCGATCACGATCGTGCTGGGCATGCGCATGATGGGCGCGCTTTTGATAACAAGCCTCATCATTTTTCCGGCCCTTACCTCCATGCGCCTGTGCAAGAAATTCCAAAGCGTGACAATATGCTCTGCCATCGTGTCGGTGATCTGCTTCTTTACGGGCGTAGTGATTTCCTATATCGAGGCCACCCCGACAGGCGCAAGCGTCGTCCTCGTCAATATCGCAGCGTTCCTTTTGTTTTGGGCGCTGGGTTTTGTCAGGCAGGCAAAGCCCGAAGAAAAGCCGGGCAGCGCTTTTGCCGAACAGAGGAGCGCCCTGTGAAGAAGATAGCTGCAGCAACATCAACATCACCAACACCAGCAACTGCTGAAAGGAGGAATATCCTGTGAAAAAGACAACAACGAAAAAAGCGGTATTGATCATATTCGCCTTCTGCGCCCTGCTCGCGCTTGCGGGCTGTAAGGGGGGTGCGGCCGCGGATTCAAGCGGCGGAAGCGGCGGCGGGGCGGCCGATCCTCCTGCCGGCAGCGCGGCAGGCGACCCGGCAAGCGGCACGGCGCCGCAGGATGACGGCAGTCCTTCTTCCGACCTGTCGGCGGACGACAGCGGGAATGCCGGCAATGCTTCCCCCCATGGCGCCCCTCTCCCGACGCCGGTCGGCGACGTCATTGAAGTCAAAGAGAAGATGTTTGTCGCCCAGATGAATGACATATATTATAATGCCGATGACTACCTGGGCAAGACCATCAAGTATGAAGGGATCTTCGATATCTACGAGGAGGATACCGGCGTTGACTACTATTTTGTCATTCGCTACGGCCCCGGCTGCTGCGGCATCGACTTGAACGCGGGCCTTGAGGTGGCCTGGGACAAAGGCTACCCCGAGCAGAACGATTGGGTAGAGGTGGTCGGCGTCCTTGAGGACTACGAAGACAACGGCAACAACTACCTGCGCCTTGCGCTCTCCTCGCTGACCGTGCTCGACGTGCGCGGCGCCGAGGTCGTGACCCAGTAGAGACAAAAAGGACGGTGAACGGCGCCGCTTTTTGCGCTATTGGTATAATATTGCTATAAATACAAATGTTGACATTACATGTCCTCCCATGCTACAATGGCTTTGCTGCCGCTGAATGGCGGTTTCGAAAGACCCTCTGGTACGCTGTATCCATTCCCAGGAATGAAAGGAGGGCGCCTATGACAGGACTTGTGACCTACTTGGAACTTTTCACTTATACACTTGTTTTGATTGGGATTGTCGCCCTGTATAACAGGAAAGACAAGTAGAGCCGCCAGCAGCAGCTGACGGCTCACAAACTCAATTGAGGGTGAAGCCGCCTGTGCAACAGCGGCAGCACCTTTTGACCAAATTATAACACCAGCAAGCCCATTGTCAACCACGCACCATCGTTCAAATTATGATAAGCGAATCGTTCATCGTTCATATCGTTCATATCACCTGATAATGACCTGGCCGCCCGCGGCCGTATTTGTGAATTCCGGCATCGTTGCATGGGTAATATATGTGCCCTCGCTTGTGAAGCTGCCTGTCATTGACACCCTTGCCTCGAATGTGAAATCCTTTTTTTCGGCATGCTTGTCCTTTAATACCGTGAATGTGACCTGCTTTCCCCTGACCTCCGATATCCATACCCCCGTGCGGAAATTGCCCGGGCGCATGCCAAGGAAATCGAGGCCGGCGGGCAGGACATGCACGATATTGTAATACCCGTCAGGCGCTTCCTCCTCTATGCAAAAGTCGATTCCGATCAGGACCGTGTTTCTTTCTGTGGAATTAATTGCTGCGGGGTATGTTTGCGAAACCGTCAATAGCGGCGATTGCCCCTGCGGGAACCCTGCCGCGGAATAGCTTGCCGAGAGCTCGATTTCCCGGTCTCCGATCCCGCTGAATTCGATTTCGCGCGACTGCTGCGCCGAAACGAGGAGCGGAAAACTTATGCACAATTCCACATCGGTTTTTTCACCCGCCAGGGTATAGCTGATATTTGTGTGGTCGGGGTTCACGCTTTGCGCCTTGTGCTCAAGTATTATCACTTGCTGCAGCAGGTACCGGTCCTCGACGCCCCTGTTGTCAAGGAGGTACTGGAACAGCATGCCGCCCTCTTCCATGTCCAGGAGTGTCGCCGCCATAGCCAGGTCGGCAGTGGATTCAATAATTTTTTCCCGACTGTTTTCAACGCAAAACATCGTGTTCCCCGCTGTGTCGCATTTCTCGGCTATTACCTCCGAAACGAGGCCGCGGGCGTTTCCGCCGTCCCCCAGGAAGATATGCGCAAGCGCGACATGGAACTTCGTCTCGGCAGACATAGGCTCCTGCTCAAGCTCGTTGATATACGGCATTACAGGCTCCTTTAAGGCCGCCAGCCCTGCCAGCGCAAGAGTGTTCCCTTTTTCCAGAAAGTCGTACAGGTATTCGGCCGCCGCGCCCCTGCTGAAGCTTTCTCCGGAAGCCGCGAGCGCCAGAACCGTCGTCTTTAGGACCGGGTCGGAATAAGTGAATGGGCAGACTCCTCCGCCTCCATTTTGGTATTCGGCGATCTTCTCGTCAAAATCGTCGATACCCCCGCGCCCGTACCCGTACCAGCGCCATGACCCGCTCCCGTCCCCTTTGTTCAGGATCTCGGTGAATACTCTTTCGGCTGTCTTTTTCGCGATGACCTGCTCCACCCTTATCGTGCGCCTGCTCACGATGCCATTCAAGGCGTTTATTACCTGCGCTTTTGTCTTGTCGGAGATAACAAGGTTCACCGCCCCTGTTGCGGGGATATCGATCCCCGTGCCGTCGGCAAGCGCAAACGTATCTGTTTTCCGGTGCGTGGCGATGCTGCCGACGACGTTGATCGTTGTCACTACCGCGTCCTCATGCGCCCCGTACCTGCCGGAGACCCTGACGCTGTATTCGCCCTGCTTCAGCTTCGGGAGTTCGATCTCCTGCCAGCCGCCCGCACTCCCCGTGACATCGCGGCTGAAACCGATCGAGGGAATCTCGACACTGTAATCAGCAGTGCCGCCCGCAAGCGCCGTGCCCGCGCTCCGTATGCCGAGCCTTGGCTTGTCAGTGACAAGAAATTCATCGCTCAGCCGGACATCAACGAAGAAAGGCAGCGTGCATATGATGTCCGACTTCCCGCTTCCTGCCATGACGTCGTAGGGCTTGAAAGCCTGCCAGATGACACGCCATGATGTAATATTATCGGCCATCTTTACCTCAAGTACCGCTATGCCGTCGTCGTCTGTTTCAAGGGTCGTAAACTCCAGGGCGTCCCTGAAATCCTCGCGGTCCGGCCCCCCGTTACCGGCGCCCCCGCCGCCGTCGTCCTCGGCGACCACAATGTGGCTTACCGCCGTGTTCGGGTAGAAATAGTAGGTGTTGTTGTATCCAAAAATATCCCTGTTGATATCGGCCCTGTCCTCGCGCATCGCAAGCAGCGCCTCATCGATGACATTGACGTTGATAAATCCCTTGGCCGGCCGCCCTTTGGCGTCGGTCAGCTTCAGCGTAATACTTGCGGTTTCCCCCGGCCTGTAGCTTTCCTTGTCGGGCACGACCTGTACGGACAGCACGCGGCTTGACCTGTCCACGCGCACCGGGTACGCGCCGTCTGTCTCAAAGTATTCCCTGCCGTCAAAATGGACGCCCCAGACATTGATATTGGGCAAAACGCTCCCGTCAAACACAAAATTATAGAGATTGTCGTACTTTATAGTATAGTCAAGGATCTTGTCGCTGGCCCTTACGAAAAGGGTGGCGCCGCGTTCAAACTCACGAAAATCCTCATGGTTGATATAGGCGCCGACCGAAAGCGACACTTCATCGCCTATGGCATAGTTGTAATTGCTGGAATAGTAATAATAGTTATAACTGTCGCCCCCTCTGTCAGACCTGATGGCGTACCTCTTGTTCCCTTCGCCCCAAAACCCCTTCTTGCCCGACATCAGGTACGCCGAGCGGGCAAACCTGCGGCCGCCCCTGTCCATACCTGACAGTTCGATTTCATAATACTCATCGGTCGCTACAGGCAGGTCGAAGTACTGAAGGCCGCTCCCTTCAACGGTGACGGACTGCCTGGATTCAAACTCTTCCCTCCGGTCATATCTGTATTCTTCTGTATAGGTCTTGGTGTAAGGGTCGTACCAGGTATTGCCGGTAGGGACCTTATCCCACACGACCCTCTTCATTACGACGTCCACCGTGACGCTGCCGTAATGATCTTTCAGGTATTCTATTTCCCGGTCCCAGCCTATATTGTCAAGCCCGCTGAAATCAACATTGAACGCCTGGACGCCAAGCCGGCAGGCGCCGCCTTCCCGTTTTGCCGTAACGGAAACTTCAATGTCACTGTTTACACAGTCAATCTGCAGGGTCTTTGAAACATTCCCCGCTTCGGCCGTCAGGGCGCTGGCGCTGACAAATTCACGTGACGTCATCCACCGTGTATCCCCGGCCTTGCTCCGGTAGGGGGCGCTCACTGTCCCGTCCTTCCCTGTTTTCACCTTTTTGCCCATAAGCTCAATGTCCAGATCCGCAAGGGGCGTGCCGTCGAAGAATTCCGCCGTCGCCGTGATGGTCGCCTCCTCCCCGGCCCACATGATAGGTTTGTCCGTCTCAAGCTTTATCCTGAAAGGGGGCTTCTTGTACATCTCGACCTGGATGCCCGTATTGCCCAGATACTCCTCGCCATAGTAAAAGCCCAAACGGTAATACCCGGGCGCAAGGTCCGGCAGTTCTATCCGCCCTTCAAAGACGCCGCCGGAAACATTTACGCCGACCTCGATCTCGCTGTTTTTCACATCGCTCCAATAGCCCTTTTCGATTGCCACCGTGACCTTGCCGACCTCGCCCGTCCCTTCCAGTTTGGGTGACATCACCCCAAAGAAGTTGAGCGTGTCGTCGGGTTTGTAAAGCGGCTTGTCCGCGTAGATATAGCGCCAGTAGTCCAGCCTGTTGAACCCGCCTTCTGTTCCCCTGGAGGCGAGCGCGACCAGAAGCTGCTGCCCGTCCTTCTCTATGCGGTAGCCCGGGTTGTCCTGGTCCTTTGCCCTAAGGATCCCTTCGCTGTCTGTCACGCCCAGGGGCGCGCCTCCGATCTGGTCAATGCCGGCGCCCGTGACCGGCAGGGAGGACGTCAGGTCATTCACCCAGAACAACCGGTCCGCCTTGTCGCTCATCGTGTAAGCGCTCAAATTCGTGACCTGGAACATTGAGGTCTCGCTGTTCCCGCCAAGAGTGAACTCCACGGCATAAAACCCCTTCGGCAGGGGCCCGGGCAGGACAACTATGCTCTGCCTGTTTCCCTCAATTATCTCAATCTCCGCCTCGTAGACCCTTCCGAGCCGCGAAGTGTCGATCTCCGGCCGCTTGAGGCTGCTCCAGGAATCGAAATTCAGCCTTTCATTTACCTCTTTTGCGTAAGCGTCGATATCCCCGAATTGATAGACCACCGCGGCGATTTTTTCGTCCTTTGCGCCCCCGCCGCTATGGTATATGGCAAAGGCCGGGGTCTCCGATTCCATAAAGGCGTTGTTTTCATGCATGACATGGAACCAGCCTCTGTCCTGCCGCCTGTAATCATTCGTCTCAAAGCTGAAGACATAGTCTTCCCCTAGCGTGCCCGCCCCCAAAGAATCGCTGAGCCCCCCCTTTACTGAAACCTCATACACGATGCCAAGCTCCAATCCCCCCATCGCGGCAAAACTGTATGTATTGATGTCCGTCTTCTCCCAGGCCCCTTCAAGCGCCGGGCTGAAAACGACCATCTCCTTCAGGTCGCCGATATTGATATCGTTGGAGAAAACGATCTCTATGGCGGAATCAGCCTCCACATGCGTGCCCTCGTCCCGCGGGAATACTCTTTCGACCGCAAACTCCTTTTGGGTCTGGAACACAAAGCTGTTTCCGGGCCGGGCGGGCATGCCCTGTTCTGTCTGGACCGGGTCAAAACTGAGTGAATAGAGCGTGTTTTGGGCAAGCTCCGCCCCGGGCCGCACAATATACTCAAGCCCGTTTTCCGTTTTTTCGAGCGTATAGTCCGTTTCGGGGGAGATCAAAAGACCCTCCGCGACACTTTCTTCATCCATTGGTTCCAGAAAAGCTATCAGAAACGCCGCGCCCGTCGGTATGCAATTGTTACCGTCGGCTTCCAGCGGGGTAATGGTCACAGGGATGGAAGGTGTAATGTAATTTACAAACTGCGCGTCCTCCCCATCCTCTTCCGCCACCGGCGCCGGGGGCGGCTTTGCTCCGTCCCCGCCCTGCCCGGCCGGCCCGCCCTGCCCGTCCTGTCCGGCCTGCCCGGAAAAAACAACAGCCAGGCACCCCAGAACAGCCGCCGCGGCGACACAGGAAACCGCGGTATGCAGAAAGTACTTTTTCTTCTCAAGCCTCAAATACGCAGCCGCCAAATACTTCGCGGCCCCTGTCACTTTTGCCTTTGCAAAGGCTATAGCCCCTGCCGCTTTACCATTGTGCTCCATAAGCTTGTGTCCCTTTTCCTGCTTTTAAGCCTTTAAGCCATTTATTCGGTTTCAAAGCCTTTTAAGCCGTCTATTCCATTCCCCGGCTAAAAGTGTATCATAGGTGAAGGGACTATGATTAGAAAATTGCGAATAATTCTAATATTGGCCATGTGCATACCTCTGTCGCTGCCGGGATGCGGCGGCGCCGCTTTGCCCGGCGCAGGCGCGGAACCCGTGATCGCCGCCGAAGAAGCGGAAACCGGCAGCCCGTCCGATGGCGCCCTCGCCGGCCCCGAAGAAGAAACAGCCGCCGACCCCCTGTATTTTGACCCGGACGCCCTGTGCTTTGGCAAAAAGTATTCCGAGCTGGCCGAAGCCGTCCCGGGCCTGAGGTACAGCACCGGGTTTGAAGACGGCTGGCCCGGCTTCTGTACCGACGAAAGCATCATCATCTACAAATTTGCGTTTTACGACCTCATCGACCCGGACAACCCCGACCCGGACGCGGTCGTGGCTGGCGTCAAGGCCCCGGGGAGCACCATATTCCCAAACCTTTCCTCCCGAATCCGAAGTGCGGAAATCGAAGAGATACTGGGGGTGTCCCTCCCGGATAAAAAGAACCAGAACCTTGAATATGACGGCGGCGTCTTTGAGGTCTTCCGCATGCAGGGGTATGTCTTTCTCTACTGGTCAACGGAAGGCTCCCTCTATTCCCCCGACGATTCAGCGGAAGACATCGCGCCCGAAACGCACGTCGACGTCGTGGTCGAGGATGTCTGGGACGGGTTCATCCACTCCGGCCTCCCCCTGTACACGAGATAAGACAGTGCCCCCCGCTAATAGCCTGCCATCGCTGCTTTCAAAAACTCGAAGGCCTTGAAGATATTCGGATGGAATTCCGGGTCGTCGTACGCCCACATCTCAGCTGTCAAAAAGCCCCTGAAGCCTATCTCGTTCAGCGTTTTGAAGCAGGCGCCGAAATCCAGCACGCCGCTGCCGTAGAAAACGTCACGTACCTGGCCGGGCCTTACGTCTTTGAACTCCGCCTTTACGATATGTTTGCCGCCGACAGGCATATCCGTGACAGGGTTGTGCCCCATCGCCGTGATGTTGCCCGGGTCAACGCCTATCTGAAGGTACGCGCTGTCAAATTCGCGGACAAACCGCATGGCCTTGTGCGTCGTATCCAGGAAGTCTGTGTCTATGGTCTCAAGCGATATGATCACTCCGCGAAGCGCCGCATGCCCCAGGCACAGTTCAAGCGAATTGCGGAAATGCCCTTCTGTTTCCAGGCCCCTGGGCTTTTCGTACTCATCGTAGCCCGCGATCTGCACGATCCTGGCGCCCACGTATGAGGCGAAATCGATCGCATCGCATAACAGCGCCACGCCTTTTTCGCGTATTTCGCCATCCCGGCTCCCCAGCGGGAAAAACCTGTTGGCTGTGAAGATGAAAGTGTACAGGGGCATGTCGTATTTTTCGGACGCCCGGCGGATGGCCAGCTTTTCCTCTTTGTCGTACAAGCGGTCCAGTTTTTGGGGCGTTGCGTCCACGGCGATCTCAAGGTAGTCGTAGCCCGCCTCTTTGACCAGGGAGAATTTGTCTTCCCACGGCCAGGTGGTGCATATGGATTTTTCATACAGCCCGAGGGGAAGTTCGCTCAGCGTCGGCTTCCTCATGCCAGGCGCCGGAGCGGCTTCTCCGGACAGCGGCGCCGAGTCGGCCCCTCCGGACAGCGGCGCCGGGGCGCCGGCCTTTTCGAACGCTTCCACTTCGGCCTCCGTGACCTTCCTGCCGTTGCAAAACGCAAGAAGAGCGTCTTTGTCTATCCCCTTTTCCCGGATAAGCAAGCGTATCTTTGGCATGATCCTCTCCGGTTCGGTTTGCGTAAGTGGACCGGCTGCCTGCACCGTCTCCGGCCCGGGACCATCTGCCTGCCCGGTTTGCGTAAGTGGACCGGCTGCCTGCCCCGCTTGCGGCAAGGAAGAGGCTCCAGCGGCCGGCGCAGCGACCGGCGCCCCGGCCAGCAAAGCAGAGAAATCCTCCCCGGGCTCGCCAACGACGGCAATCGGGCTGTTCACCGGGTATCTGTCACCTTCCTTCGCGATTATTTTCAGGATGGTTCCCTCGTAAATGGACAGGAGGACGTCCGTCTCTTTTTCGTTTTCGACACTGCAAAGCGGGTCGTCAAGCTTTATGGCGTCCCCTTCCCTGACATGCCATTCGCCGATAAACCCTTCCTCCATGGTCAGGGTCATTTTGGATAATACGATCAATTCCGCCATGTCCTGCCTCCTTGCTTACAGCATCGCTTTGCGTATCGCGTCGGCAATGTCTTTTTCACCCATGCTTATACCTGTGATCAGCCGCGCGTTCGAAGGATTGGGCACGTCCTTGCAGGCTACCCTTATGATAGGCGCGGAAAGGTATTCTATGCATTCCTCCCCTATGAACGCCGCAAACTCAGCGCCCGCGCCGCCTGTCTTGAAACCCTCGTACGCGACGATGGCGCGCCCTGTTTTCATCACGGACTTTTTGATGGCCTCCTTGTCGTAGGGGTTTATCGTGCGCAGGTCCAGAACCTCCACGCTGACCCCTTCCATCTGAAGCGCCGCGGCGGCGGCCAGCGCGTCGTGCACGCCCGTGCCGTATGTTATGACCGAGACGTCTGTGCCTTCGCGCTTGATGTCAGCCTTGCCTATGGGCAGCAGGTATTCTTCCTCCGGCACATCGCCGCGCACCTGGTACAGCGGGGAGTATTCCATGAAGACCACCGGGTCGCTGTCGCGGATGGCCGCTTTGATAAGCCCTTTCACATCGTAGGGTGTGGACGGCACGACCACCTTGACGCCGGGAGAATTGACAAACGCGGCGTCGAAATTGCCGCAGTGGTGCGGCCCTGAGACGATGCGCACCCAGTTGCATGTGCGGATGACCATGGGCACATTGACCTTGCCGCCCGACACATAGTGCATCGTGCCCGCCTGGTTGTGCACCTCGTCAAGGACCAGCGGCATCAGCGAGCCGAACATTATCTCCACTACCGGGCGCATCCCGAATATCGCGGCGCCCACGGCCACGCCGCCAAGGGCCGCCTCCGAAAGCGGCGAGTCTATGACGCGGTCAGGACCGAACTCCTTGTCCAGGCCTTCCGTCACCTTGAACATGCCGCCCTGCTCCTTGCCCAGCGATTCGCCGATCTGGAACACGCGGGGATCCCTTCTCATTTCCTCCGCCAGCCCTTCACGCAAGGCTTCGATGAATCTTATATTTCTCAATTGGCTACCTCCTTTACGCAACCGGCTGGCTGTAAACCCCGTCAATACCGTCACTGATGTCGGGCTGCTCGCTGTTCCTGCCAAATTCCACGCCGGCAGCCACCTTTTCCGAAATGCGCTGTTTTATCCTGGCATCCGCCGCCTCGTCCAGGATCCCGCACGCCTTCAGTTTTGCTTCGTACCGAAGGATCGCGTCCTTGTCCGGCTGTTTGTAGGATTCAATAATTTCCGGCTGGTTGCGCGCGCTGTTCACGGTATCCATCCATTTCCCGGTGACGCATTCCAGCAGGCAGGGCTTGCCGCCCGCCCGTATTTTTTCCATGAATAAGCTTGCCTTTTCGAAGATGGCATCCGGGTCGTTGCCGTCCACGGTCGCCCCCTCCATGCCGTAAGATACGGCCCTCTTTGACACGCGGTCCACTGCCGAGATCTCCGACCAGTGATTCCACATCTGGCGGTCATTGAACTCGACCACATAGAGCACGGGCAGGTTCAGCGCCGAGGACATGTTGAGGCTTTCATGGAAAGGCCCGCGGTTGGTCGACCCTTCGCCCCCCACACAGACGCAGACAACGCCATCGTGTTTGGCGGCAAAACCCGCTCCTGCCGCAAGCCCCCATTGCGCCGCGACTATGGCGTTGCCGGTCAACGCCTTTTTGCTTATGTCCATGAGGTGCAGCTGCCCGCCGCGCCCGCGCATCGCGCCCGTAACGCGCCCGAACATCTCGCCCCAAAACGCGCCGTAGTCGCAGCCGCGCGCAAAATAGTGCCCGCCGCCCCTGTGCCCGGTCAGAAGTATGTCATCCCCGGTATACACCTGCGCCAGCGTCGCCGGGATGGCCTCCTGGCCCAGGCAGGGTATCATATGGCCCTCTATTTCGCCCTTTTTATAGAGCTCGACCATCTTAAGCTCGCTCTCCCTTATAAGCAGCATGGTTTCATAGATGCATAGTTTTTTTTCGTCTGATAGCTCCATAGCGCCCTCCGATCCTTTGTTTTCGCCTCTATATACTATTGTGGCGTTTCGCCATAGTCCAGTCAATGCGGCGTGCGTTTTGACTTGCTCGTTTGAGCATATAATTACCCATAGCCGAAGCCCTCAAGATACTCCGCGATGGCCAGCGCCACTATTTCTGTTATTATCACAGTTTTGATATACCCGCCCCGCGCGCCCGCGACCAGGGACCTGGCTTTGTCCGCGCCCGCCGCCAGCGCCACGGTGTCCGGCACGTGCCTAAGCGTTTCCAGCCCGATAGTCATCACCCTGTCGGTCAAAAGCGACTTAAGCACATTGCCGTCCATGTCCAGCTTGCAGCTCAAAAGCTCCCCCGTATTGCCATCGGTCTCCTTTTCGAGCTCACTGCACTCGTCGGGCGTCAGGAAGTTGCTGTAGAAAGGCAGGTAGATATCCGGCCTGCGCGAGCCGACCCCCATGAATACCATATCGAGCCTGCTGAAATTCGCGACATGGTTTTTGATGGATCTTTCCTCCATCAGCATATTGCGCAGGACCTTTTCCTTCACGATGTAGGGGGCGGGGAAGAGCGACCAGTCGGCCCCCCCGCTTGTCGCCAGGCTTTTCACGATGTCGTGCCCGTCCATAAGGCCGTTGTTCGCCATGGACTGCGACGCGACGCTCCCCGATATCTGTATGAACAGGCAGTCGTCGTATTTGACCGCGGGGGAAAACTCCCCCGTCATGGTCTGAAGCGTGCTGCCCCAGTCAAAGCCGACCTTCATGCCATAGCCAAGCGAGGCCTCAAGATATTTGCCGGCGGCCCTGCCGACATTGGTTTTCGAGTCGAAAACCGTAGCGCCCGGGCTCACGATCATGCACTTCTTTATCCCAAGCAGCCTTTCAATGTCAGCTTCAAGGTTTTTGTAATAACACGGCTTGTTGTTGATGCGGAATTCGATAATGTTGAGCTCGCGGCAACGTTTCAGCACGCGCGACACTTTGAACCTCGAAATGTTGAACATCTGCGCGATCTCGTCCTGGGACTTTTCGCCGATATAGTACAGCGTGGCTATCTTGCTGAACGTCTCCCTGGTATCGTCAAATTTCATTACCCGGCATCCTACCCGGCATCCTTACCGACATCCTGCCCGACAACAGCCTTGGCAAACGCGTGCGCGACCTCTGCTTCGCCCGGGCTGAGATAGTACGGATCCCCCAGCCTCTCCGATATATAGGCGATCTGGGCGGACACCTCGCACGTGATGATGTTTTCGATTGCCTCTTCGACCGACCGCCCGCCCACTACGAGCCCGTGGTTCCGTATATTGACAGCAAGCCCGCTTCCCATGGTGTCGACGATATCCTGAAGATACCTTTCTTCATGGGGGCCCGGATGCACCCAATGCGTGCACGGTACGGGGCCGCCCACCAGGTTGCCGTGCGTGGTGGTCACCACAGGGATTTCCCGGTTGCAAACGGCGAACGCGGTCGCGTAACGCGAATGTGAATGAGTGACGCATAATATATCCGGCCGGTCGCGCAGCACTTTGGTGAACATGTCGCTTGCGCATGACGGCCTCCTGCGGCCATCGATAAGCTCATAGGTATTGATGTCTATTACGCAGATATCCTCCCACTCAAGCCCTTCGTATTCCATGCCGCTTGGTGTAATGACGCAAAAGCCGGTGTCCGGGTCCCGTGCGGCGACAGTGCCTCCTGCCATCACGATCAAATCATAGGCCCTGAGCCGTTTGCCCGCGGCCAATACGCGTTCCCGAAGATCCCTTAGCATCCTTTCATCCTCCTTCCTTAAGCCCTTAAAGAAGGGCAGTCAAAGCCCATACCTTTCCCGTATATCCTGCATTTCCGCGAATGTGTCTTTCAGCCTCGGGTACAGGCCCTTGTATACCCGGTACAGCTCCTTATAGAGCGCGTGGTTTGCCGGGTCCGGGATAAACGCGCCCCGCCTTACTTTTACGATGCGCCCGGCGGCCTCCTCGAAGCTGTGAAACAGTCCCGCGCCCACGCCAGCTATGACAGCATAGCCCAGCGGCGCGCCTTCCGTCTCCTCGGCCAGCGACAAGGTGCAGCCTGTCACATCGGCGATGATCTTAAGCCAGAACGGGCTTTTGGCGACGCCGCCGCTTATCACCCCTTCGCTCAGCTCCGCGCCCAGCCCCCGTATGAGCTCGATATTGTCGAGGATGCAAAACGCAACGCCCTCCATCACCGCCCGCAGCATGTCGTTTTTTGTCGTGGCCGTATCCATGCCGATGAACACGCCGCGCGCGGCCGTGTCGTTGTTCGGCGTGTAGTCCCCGTCGAGGTAGGGGAGGAATATTACGCCCCTTGCGCCCGGCCCCGACAGCTTTGCCTGGGCGTCCAGGTAGCTGTAGGCGTCTTCGCCCGCGATGCTTGCGATGGCGGCCTCGGCCTGCCCGAACGTGTTGCGCATCCACTTGTAGGAAAGCCCGGTAGACGACATCACGGTGATCGCGGACATCAGCCCGGGAAGGCAGTGCGGGGAGCAGATGATCGTCTCATGGCATATCGGCTTTTCGGAATTGGCCCCGACGTTGCCGGCCGACCCCGCGTTGATATACGCCTGCCCCACCTGCGTAACGCTCGTGGCTATGGCGCCGGGCGACGAATCGTCCGTCCCCCCGAACACAGGCGTGCCCTCCGCGAGGCCGCATTCCTCCGCGGCCTCCTTTGTGACATAGCCGACGGCCTCCTCCGGATCCACCAGCCGCAAAAACATCGAACGCGGAAAGCCGAGCCTTTCGATGATCTCATCGTCCCACTGCCGCGTGTCCGCGTTGTACGCGCTGTAGAAGCCCGCCTCGGCGCGGCTGAACGCCCACTCCCCGGTCAGCTTGTGGTTTATCCATGTCACTTCGCTGGCGATCACGTCCGCTTCCTCAAAGATTTCCGGCCTGTTCTTTTTCCACCAGTACAGCTTGACGATGCTGCTGTACATGCCGATATGGTTGTAGTTCCTCTCGACCGCAAGCCCGCCGACCAAAGCCTTCACTTCCTCGACCAGCCCGATATGGCGCATGTCGTTGTAGTGGATGGCGTTTGTCAAAGGCGTGCCGTCGCCCCTGGCAAGCAGCGCCATTACGGTCCAGCCGCCCAGGCACACGCCGGCTACCCGGCCGGGATCCACGCCCGCGTCAAAACCGCGCTTAAGTATGCGTTTTACGTATTCCCACCACTCGCCGGGGTCGTATTCTATTTCGTCTATATTGCCCGTATCAACGGGGAAGATCTCCTCCGTCTGTACACAGGCCACCCGGTCCTCCAAAGCGTCAAGAAAAACAGCCTTGACCGTGGTTGTGCCTATATCCAGGCCTATGAGATACCGTTTTTCCATACTGCCCTCCCTATACGGCCAGCAAGCGGCCTAACGCAGCGGCCCCCTGTAGCGGATGCTGTCCAGGAACACGGCCAAAAACACGACGCCGCCGCGCACAATGGCATAGGCGTACGGATTGGCCGAGACCAGCCCCATGCCGTTTTCGATTATGGTAATTATGAAAATGCCCACGATGGCGCCGGGCAGGACGTTGCCCTTGCCGCCCGACAGGCTTACGCCGCCCAGCACTGTGGCCGAGATCACAAGGAACTCCTGGCCTATGCCGAAATTTGCGGCGATCTGGCCGATCATCCCAAGGTAGATAAACCCGTTGAGCGATACCAGTATGCCGCAGATAAGGTACACGGAGAACGTGAGGGCCGCGACCTTTATGCCGGCCTTCCTGGCGGCTTCCGCGTTGAACCCGACAGTGCGCAGATGCCAGCCATATTTCGTCTTTGCCAATACGTACTGTGCGACGGCCGCGATCGCGAAGAACAGTATCACTACCACGGGGATCCCGAAAACATCCTGGTTGTACACAAACGCCCGGAAGGCGGGATCCTCATGGATAGGCGTCCTTTCGTTTGTGAAGACCAGGACCATCCCGCGGAAGAAGTTCATGGTGGCCAGGGTCACAAGTATGGGAATAAGTTTCCACTTCGCGATGAGGAGGCCGTTGAGCGCGCCTATGCCTGCGCCCACAAGCACAGTCACTACCAGCGATCCGAAGAAGCCGAGCCCGGCGTTGCCCGCCAAAACGGAAACGGTGCCGCAGGCAAAGATGACCGCCCCGATCGAAAGGTCGATGCCCGCCGTAATGATCACAAACGTCATGCCT
>Ga0082212_10002001_pt1 | contig 29955 bp, 18 predicted proteins | sample TergutNt197P3_FD_71548 | JGI IMG/M metagenome (GOLD analysis project Ga0082212, IMG submission 71548) | Neocapritermes taracua P3 segment gut microbial communities from Petit-Saut dam, French Guiana - Nt197 P3 | ecosystem: Host-associated > Arthropoda: Insects > Digestive system > Gut ...
CCATATATACGCCTTTCTCAAGCGTCAACTTGTTCAGTCCGGCGGGGATTTCAAGTTTCTGGAACAGCATACCGGTGATGTTGTAGACGCTTACAATATCTTCTTTGTCTACATTTACATACAACGTGTTTCTGTATGCCCATACGCGCTGTTCAGGAATTTCATCGTTTCCGGTATCAATCCTCGTTTCAGCATTGAAGAAGACATCCCATGGTTCTGTCACCTGACGGATTGTATATTCATATACGCCATAGTCTAACGGTTTTGGTTGCAATACAACCCTGTTATGGGTATAGTATCCAATTCCGTATACTTCATAAGGCTTCTCAGACGGATTGTCGTAGGTAGCCGTAAAAGTAAAGTTCTGGTGTCCGCCTACAAAGTAGTATACTTCGGATTTCGGATTGGTTGTTACGCCTTCGATCTGATGAATATGGATGTAACGTTGAATGGTCGGGTCGGGAGCTTCAGCCACACACAGGTATACGCGGCCCGGCTCCGACAAATAGTCAAGTCTGAACTGATAGCCGCCGAGCGATGTTTCCTGCAATTCCAGGTTCTTAACATATTCGGGGCTTAATTTCAGCTCGTTATATTTCAGGAACAGATAGCAACCCGGTCTGACATTGGGGCTCGGCGTATCCTGCAACACATGCAGTTTAATCTTTCCCCAGAAAAAGATCGAATCCTGAACGATCAAAGTATCTGTCTGTTCGCCCATCGAGATGCGCATGATGGCGTCTTTCTGCATGTACAGGTTGTGTATTTTCATACTTCCCTGTCCGCATCCTGACATACAGTCACATTCCATCAGCGAAGCATAGCCCGGAGCAATGATTCCGTTTGCCTGCACATACACATTTTCATGTGCTTCGCCATAGCCGCCGATGGTTGTGGTCGAGATGATCATCAGCGAGTCTTCGCCCGGAATACTCAATTCGCTTCCCGGTTCAAGATGTACATGTTTCGGGTACATGCCTGCTTCGCGAAGGGTGGCTATCTGCGGGTCGGACGACATTTTGAAAGTTCCGTTACGGCTGTAGCGATCATTCGGATCCGTATAAAATTCAACCTTGTTACGTATTCTCAACAGGTCGGCACGTAAATAGGCATGACCCCATTCGCCGCCTTTTACCATATCGTACTTATCGCTGACGAAGGAAATGCGAGCATGGTTAGCCACGATTGTATTAAAGATAGGCATCGTCATATTGTTTTTGAAAGCAACAATGATGTCGCCGCCCACGGTTGGCGTCGGTTCTCCACCGTTCTCCGACAATCTGTTAGGCGCCAAATTGTAAGCGTTGGGAGGCATCGCGCAACGCTGGAAGCCCAACTCGAGTACCGGCAGTTTACGGTCTGGCATGGTGATTGCCGGCCCGTAACCCTGGTAGTATTTACCGTCGAGGTCATTGACTACGCCCAGGCGCATGGCATTAATTTTCCGCAGATAAGGATCTTCGGTATAAACGTTGAAGCTCAAATTCGTTCCGTCAAAAATGACGCTGTCGTGGAAGATCAGACTGTCGGATTTAAGCATCAGCAACGAATTGGGTCCTTTCATATATTCGACGTCCAAATCGGCATGACCGAAAAATTCGACAACCGGAGCATCGATTATAGCTTTTTGCTTTTGCGGATAAATATGCGCATCGTCATGGAAAGCGATGTAAGGCCATTCGGCTTTTGCCGGATCGTTGTAGTCCTCGCACTCGTAACATGTATTGCGACGCATTTCAGCCGGCGTTATGCCATCGAAAGTCGAACGCATGTACAAACCGTAGCCCTGCACCCTTTCACCTTTCAGCGTATTGACGCCCGGTACCGAAGCGATACCGCTACCCGTACCTCCGTAGTACGAAAATTCGGTAAACACGTCGATGAAGTTGTTGGCGACAACGGCCAGACCGCCGGTTTTGACGTCGGTTACGCCATCCGCCAGTTTATCAAAATTGAACATCAGCGGACGCGCGCCGTTATCGATTGTCTTACATTCGCCTGTATTCGGCGAGCAGGTACTGGCCTGGCTGGGAAGTATCGATTCGCAACCTCTGTACATCAGGTGATAATTATGCCACAAGCTGTTGTTGCGGTACCACTGGTAACCGTTCTTGTTTACATTGAAAGTTGAGTAGCACAGGTTCGATATGTTTGTAAAACCATTCGTATAGTACGGGTTGCCCGGTTTCACAAGCGGTTCCAGCGTTACATCATATACATTGGGAAGCGGGTTGTTCGGGCTCCAGTAGTAGGCGGGTTCGTTTCCGTTGTTATAGCCGTAGTTCAGCATGATGTTATCATCGGCGCCGATGAAGACGCTACCGCTATTTACAACAGGCGTATACGAAAAGTCGCGCAAACTGACGTCGCCCCATTGATTGGGAATAGAGTAAGGGGTATTCGTTCCGGCATAGAACATCAGGTGGCCGGTCATGTTGGAAGCGTTGAAGCGATCATAGATATCAATAAAACCTTCACGCGTACGGAACGTGGCATTACCGATTCCCGGTTCGGCTGTTCCTGTTATATCATCCAAAAAGTCGATTGATCCGCCCTTGATCATGATGTTACCTGTACGCCATTCAAAATTTTCACCGCAGGTGAGCGGTACGCTTGTGTTCAGCATATCTTCGGTTCCGAAAGTCGACCAGCGTGCAGCGCGAAGCGTGTCTTCCAGCGAACCGAAGCCGGCGTCGACGACCAGGTTGCCGTTGATACCGTGATACTGAAGCGAATCTTTACCCCAGATATTTCCATTCGGCGTACTGATTTCGGCATATCCGCCTTTTGCGCCGTCGCCCAGACCCATATTGATTCGCATGAAGTCGAAGGTGATGTTTCCGCCATAACCTTTACCCCAGTCGTTCGGGTGGTTTTGGAACAGGTTTCTTGAGCTGCCTCTTCCGGTAACGGAATTACTGTTATATCCTAAGTATCCTGCCTGAATAATCAGGTTTGCGCCTGTCGTGTTGGGATTGCCGGAGAAATCGAACGAGATAACATCGTTTGAATTGGCAAAGACATCGCAGTCGGCAGCATAGCCCAGCACGATATGTCCCAACATTCGGGAATCGCAACCGGAGCTTGTGCCCAATTTAATCTTGTCGGTCGTGATTTCCACGCTGCCGGCGTCCGTCAGGTTTTCATAACTGATATTACGTGTTAAAATCGAATCGAAAGCATGCATCGTGAAATTGCCGTTTTTGTTGCCGGCAGGCGTACTGTTGTATTCCAGTATACCATGCAGTTTAATGTCGATTGCTTCCATGGTTACATCGCCTTCGCTGCCGCTATGATTAAACGTGATCGGCGCTGTACCGGGGTAACCGTTATTGCCGCCGTGCAGGTAGGGATCGCTCTCGATATTACCGTTCAGCGCTGTCATCAGGATGTCGCCTTTTCCTTCATAGTTGAAAGTAACGGCATCAAACAGGAAGATACTGCCCTGACCGTTTCCGTCTTCCGAAAATTCATTGTATTTCGTTGTAGCAGGCGGGGTTACGGGTGTATACGCAGTCCAGCGAACATTGGAAGGCTCTTCAAATACTTTGCACAAGTCGTAATTGCAGCCATTCATCAGGTGGCCGGCCTGCATTGTGATATTGTTTGAAATGTCGTTTCCGGCAGCCGTAAAATCGAATGTCCAGGGGGCATGTGTTTCGATATGGCGACCGGCGGTAACCATCATGGGATCCGTAGCATCCAGGTCGGGATTCGTATAATTAAACATAAATTCTGCGCCAACCTGATTTTCAATGTCGCGTGCAGCCGAGATCAGCGTAGGTCCTCTTCCGTCGTGATTGATTGTAAACGTTTTGTCAAGACCGAACAGGATGTTTCCATGCCATTCATTATTGGTAACGCAGGGCTTCGAAGGCGCACAGGGCAGACCCAGTTGATTGCCTGCCTGCAGCAGGAACCAGATGGTCTCGTCGTCTTTGAAATCATATTGTACCTCAGGGGTGCCCAACACATCCATTGCCTCATAATTACCGGTTTCGGCATAAGTGATGATAGAATCGTGGATAGATGCAGTAGCATCCAGCGTTTCATACGAAAGATTAAACAGGCCGTCCACATAAATCGAATTATAGGCGCGAACGATTACATTGGAGTAGTCGGAAGCGTCCGGCGTTACAGCGATATCCACTTCACCATTAAACCATATGTCGCCTCCCGGATGACCGGTAGCGGAGATACCTGCTTCGCGTCGGTCATCATATCCTGGCGTAAAGCAAAAACTCGGCGCGTTCCATTCCAATGGATGGTCCACATGGGAATTATCGTGGAAAAACGGATAGCCGGCTTTGATGATCAGGTCGCCATGTTCCATATAACCCGGGGTAGATGAACCTGTACCGAGGCCATTACTGCGCATCTTGACTGTAAAATCTTTAAAATAGGCAGTATTATGCGCTTCAAACAGCATGGAGTGCGGTCCGCCATGTACAAGATCGGCAGCTCCGTAAATCTGAATATCATGTCCTGCCTGTATCATTAACTCACCGCTTTCCGCATCGCTCAATTCACTCAGAAACTCAAAATCATCTTTGAAAATCACATCGTCGTACTCCGAGCGGAACATGATCAGACCCGTAGTATTGGTTTCCATATAAATTGGTCCGTCAATTTGGATACCGCCGCTGCCCTTTTCTGTGTTTGAAATGTTCATGTTCACAGCGCCGCGCCTGCCATCGCTTGCGCCGCGCGCCCACATCGTGAAATTAGCCGTATCCTGATTGATAAATGTCACGCCTCCCTCTACATAAATATAATTACTGTCAGAAAGGATTGAAATGTTATTGTCATGTGCAGTGACGTCAAACATAAGCGGTTCGCCATAAAAGCTCACAAAACTTTGTGCCTGAACATGCAAGTCGCCGCCGCCAGCCGCATTGGCTATGGCATTATTGATATTGTCGGTTCCGGCGCCATTAAATCTTATCCCTGCGAAATGATACGAGGCCGGATTACTGCATCCGGAGCCGTCGCCGTCGTTGAGGATATAGATTGGTTTATTATATTCGGTAAATTCAAAGTAGGGGGCTTTTTCCAGTCCTGCATTAGTGCCAATCGTACTAATTGTACCTATCGTAAGGGAATCATTAGTCGAAACACATTCCGACCGGAAGTTTTTCAGCATACCCATCGAATAGATGTTGAAATAAGACTGGTTTGCCGTTAACGGTCCAAATTCAATAATACTCGTCGTATCATAATCGGCTTCAAAACCGGCATTTGCAGGAAAAGTCGCCGCTATAGATCTTGTATGTATATCATTCTGCCCGTTATAGTTGCCATGTACGCCATATACGGAAGCATTTGTTGCAATATAGGGTCTCAATGCCGTATCCGGCTTTGAAGGATCGGTATCGATCAGTACAAATTCGCGTGGATGTACGTAAAAATCTTCATTTTTCAAACCGGAAACTTCGATAAACGTTGAATTGGCCTGACCGCTGCCCAGCCATATGCCGGGCGATTGAACAGTCTGGAATGGATCGCCAGGGCCTGTTCCGTGATTAGCGTCACTATATAAAAAGCCATCATCCAAAGGTGTTGTACCCGAATAATAGCTGCTGTCCTGCGTATGTAAAATATCTGCATTACCGCCTATTTTTAAACGGAAGTTTGATCTTTCACCCTGCCAATTATCCAACCCCGGCAATATAAGTAAGGCATCTGTATAGTTTTGTACTGCTGATCCCGTTGCCAATATTGTTCCATCTGTGTTTATACTAAATTTTGAACTTGTATTATCTGTAATATCGCGAGTAACGCACACATCGGCGTCGTCCAGTAAACGTACAGCAGCATCAACATATCTTCCTGAACCGACCGTTCCGATTGTATCAAATCGAACATCATCCCGAAAATAACTAACCCAACCGCTATAATGGCAACAACCGCCGGGATCCATAACATGGAATAACGTATCTACCGTATGATAGACTTTACCATCCATATAAGCTGCATACCACTCAACATTACCTACCGTAACATAATCAAATGAATTCCTATCGGATAACAGGATGGTTGTAGGACGTATATATTCCGCTGAATTAGTCAAGTAAGTTTGATATACATTTAAAGCAGGAGCTTTTTGCGGTATCGCTATTAACAATGATTTGCCATCATCAAATGATGTGGCGTCTCTTGTCGAAGTGTAAAGAGAATCTGCTAAAGCGCCATAAAAAACAAATTTATCCCATGCAGCCCATCCGGGTTTATGGTGGTTATATACTGGCACATAATATATTAAGGAATCAGGATCAGGATGTTTGTATGGCCAAAAGAAAGCGCCTGCAGCTGTATTTGCAAAATAATAAGTTGGAGCGGCAGTTGACAAGGCGCCAAGGGAAGCGCCTAAACCTGTATATCCAAGGAACGTTGCACCGTTTATGGGAGGCAAACTTGCCGCGGGAGGTGTACCGCTTCCAATACCTTGAATCATAACATCATGCAATGGATCATAAGAAAGCGTTGTAGCACGTTGAGCTAATTGAGGCGGATTACTTTGAGCTTGTTGCGCAAGCGGCAGTAACTCAGTAGCAGCATTAAATGAATTCGTTGTTGGTCCACAATTAGCAACGCTTGGTGTAAAACTGAGTTTATTAACTGTATCGGGCCTGCTCAAGCCGGCTTTGTCTCCATGACCTTGCTGATAAAACATTACTTCTCTTAAAGCGCCTGAAGCTTCTCCATTATTATCATATATACCGATAACAGCATTTTTTGTATAGTCACTGCCGATAAGCAACGGACGTCCAATATGTTTAGGGTCTGTTGTAGGTAATGGCGGCGTACTGCCAACACCTGTTGTATCATCAGGCGTCGTAGGCGTAGTAAAATCAAACGGCCACTTTACACGAGTTCCGCTAATTACAGAAGATTCGCCAGCGCCAAAGACGGTACTTACATCTTTTGGCCCATGAATCGTATCTCTCTGAAAAAAATCAGGAGTTGGGTTCGAAACCACGCCACGTCGAGGCGTTATCGGTGTATTGTCCTGATATACAGGGATAAAAGGAACAGGGGTATAAATAATTGATTCAAAATCATGATCATGATTACAATTTTCATCATGAACATGTCCAGGCGTACAGCACGCTTCGTGTTCATCATCAAGGTTAACCTGTTCGGTACTCGCTATTGGAGTTTGTTTTTTCGGCGCTAACACACCCTGTTGGCCGATCATCGCATCATTGCTGAGCATCAGGAAAGACGCACAGACGATTAAAAGTAAAAACTTATTTCTCATAGATCATCGTTTTATAATTTTATAATTAGTACATTAATATATCGCTTTTAAATTTAACACTTCAATAAATAGACTTCAAAAATACCGCTTACAAATCGTATTGATAAGAAAACACGAGTTTTCTACACTTTAGTAAACATAAAACGGCGGCAAAAATATACAGTCATTGAACAAAATGCAAATATTTTTAGTTAATAATTTATAATAAATATTAATAATTGTACAGGCAAGTGAGAAAGCCGTTTATTCATGCGGGTTTTGTGTCGTACTGCCATCTTGCGGTCAGCCCACTTTTCGTACCTGAATTTGAGCATTGCGAAGTGATTATATTTCAACCGTAAGGTATTTTTCATTATACAGACAGTCGCAAAAGGTAATTTGTCCGCCCTTATCATTATAATGTACGCGTATGTCGCCGACGCGGTTGTGACCTGCATATTGAAAATAGCCTTCCAGAGGATCTTCCAGTTCGCTAATATCCGCCCAGAAGATGCCGCCAATGGCAAACCAGGCGCCTCCCCGCGCTTCGCCGGGCTGATGCAGCGGGCGTAGCTGTTCACGGGAAGGATTGTTCAGCTGGTCGGCGATATTTTTTGTAGGGTCGCCCCTGAATTCGCCGATAAACCATACATTTGAAATTCCGGCATGGGTAAACACGTGCTTTCCAATCTGAAAGGCATACGTGAAGAGATGAAGGTTTTGGGTAAACAACCCGGAAACCTCTTCGGCAATCGCATGATTGTAGCGACCGCTCGAACCGGGCGAATCTTTACAAAAATAATGCAAGTCGTGATTGCCTAACAGCAATACTGCATCATCCGGGTTGTCTTTTTTAAACCGGATGATTTCTTTCAGGTTAGCAATCAGGTCCTCATTAGGAATAGGTTCATAAGGGTCCAGGTAATCACCCAGAAAAATATACCGACAACCCGGGTTGTCTTCTATAGCTTTTTTCCAATAAGTTGACCCGTGTATGTCGCCGATTACAACGGTCGTGCGGGTTTTGTTTTCCAATGCTTCATTTTCCATAACTGTTTTGTTTTAAAATTTATGCTGCAAATATAAGCATAATAATTGAAAGTTGTTGTTTTACGAGGGATGCATCGTAATTCGTAATTCGTAACTCAACTAAATTTCGGAGGTAAAGTGAAAACGGATGGAGGGAAAGTCCTGCTGCGCCATTGTCAGCACATAGGCTGAATCGGCTAAGTAGACTTCGCGGCCATCTCTGTCGAATGCCATGTATTGCGTTTTGCGTTTTCTAAAACGTTCGAGCGCTTCTGTGTCGTCGCTTTCAATCCAGCAGGCTTTATAGAGGCTGACAGGCTCCCAGCGGCATTGTGCACCGTACTCATTCAGCAGTCGAAACTGAATGACTTCAAACTGCAACTGGCCGACTGTTCCGATGATCCTGCGACCGTTAAACTGATTGATAAACAGCTGTGCGACGCCTTCGTCCATCAACTGTTCAATCCCTTTATGGAGTTGTTTTGCTTTCATTGGATCGGCATTTTCAATATACTTAAACAGTTCAGGCGAAAAACTCGGCAGCCCTTTGAAATGCAGGTCTTCGCCTGCGGTCAGGCTGTCGCCGATTTTGAAGTTACCGGTATCGGGCAAGCCGATGACGTCGCCGGCAAACGCCTCGTCGACAACTTCTTTCTTTTGCGCCATAAACGCCGTCGGACTGCTGAAGCGCATCATCTTCCCGTAGCGGACATGCCTATAGCTCACATTCCGCTCGAAACGGCCCGAACATATTTTAACAAAAGCGATACAACTCCGGTGATTCGGGTCCATATTGGCATGAATCTTAAAGACAAAGCCGGAAAACGAATCTTCTCCGGGTTCGACCATCCGTTCGACGGCCTGTACAGGTCGGGGCGAGGGGGCTATCCGTATAAAGCAGTTCAGCAATTCGCGCACGCCGAAATTGTTTAAGGCCGACCCGAAAAAGACCGGCGCCATATCGCCGCACAAGTAGGCATTAGCGTCGAATGTCGGATATACGCCGTTGATAAGTTCCAAGTCGGCACGAAGTTTTTCGGCTAATCCGGCATTGATGTGATGCGCTAATTCGTCACCTGCGATGTCCCTTATCTCAATACTTTCCGTCAGGGTTTGCTTAGCGGGGGTATACAGGTCTAACTTTTGTTCAAACAGGTTGTATACGCCTTTGAAACGTTGTCCCATGTCGACAGGCCAGGTCAGCGGGCGTACATGGATTTGCAATTCGGCTTCAATTTCATCTAACAGATCGAATGGGTCTTTGCCTTCACGGTCCATTTTGTTGATAAAAACAATCACAGGTGTTTTACGCATTCGGCAAACCTCCATCAGTTTGCGTGTCTGCATCTCGACACCTTTGGCAGCGTCGATCACGATAATGACGCTGTCCACCGCTGTTAGCGTACGATAGGTGTCTTCCGCAAAATCCTGGTGACCGGGCGTGTCTAATATGTTTATCTGGAATCCTTCGTATCCGAAAGCCATCACAGATGTGGCAACGGAAATGCCGCGCTGTTTCTCAATTTCCATCCAGTCGGATGTTGCTGTACGGCGTATCTTATTAGATTTCACAGCGCCTGCAACGTGGATGGCGCCTCCGAACAGCAACAGTTTTTCGGTTAGTGTCGTTTTGCCGGCGTCGGGGTGGCTGATGACAGCGAAAGTGCGGCGAAGCAAAATGTTTGCTGCATAAGGAGAGACGGCGCTTCGCTTCTCCATATGCTGCAAACATTTTGCAAGGCTTTCTTCCCATGATGGGATTTGCAGGGCGTAAGTTTCTTTTATTTTTGATTTGTCGAGTACGCTGTATGCGGGGCGTGTAGCGCGTGTGGGGTATTCGGCGGTTGGTATCGGGTTTACTTCGCATTTAATTCCGGCTAATTCTATTATTTTCAATGCAAACTGATACCATGTACATTCGCCTTCGTTTGTAAAATGATAGACGCCGGGGATAAAAAAGTTGGCTGTCAGCAGGGTTATGATTGCGGCAGCCAGGTCGCCTGCATAGGTAGGCGTCCCGTACTGGTCGGTTACAACGCTGATCCGGTTGCACTCCTTTCCTATTCGAAGCATTGTTTTAACAAAATTTTTCCCTGTCTCGGAATAGAGCCAGGCGGTACGCACGATGATTGAATCTTTGCACGCCTCCATCAGCGCCTGCTCGCCTGCCAGTTTTGTCGCTCCGTAGACTGAAACCGGACAGGTTGCATCCGTTTCGCGATACGGACGATCGCCGCGACCGTCAAATACATAGTCGGTCGAAATATGAATTACCCTGGCGCCTGCCGATGCGGCTACTTCTCCGATTGAACGAACCGCATCGCAATTGATTCGCGCACAAATCGCAGGCTCGTCTTCCGACATGTCGACGGCTGTATAAGCGGCGCAATTCACAATTATCCCAATATTGTACTGCCGGATGAAGCCATCGACTTGTACGCTATCACAAATGTCAAGCGTATCCACATCCGTGAAATAAAACGCAAACCCAGCCATCCCGTCTGTCATTTTTTGCAAAGCAACTCCTAACTGCCCGTTTGCCCCTGTTACCAGTACCGATTCCATTCTTTTCATTTTAGGGCTGCAAAGATAGCAAAAGTCATTCGTTTTTTTGTAACTTTGCATCCCTGAAATGAAGAATCATGTTAATAGCGCAGCAAAAGAAAAAAGAAAATATCGTTGAATATCTGATTTATATGTGGCAGGTTGAAGATTTGATTCGCGCCTGCCGGTTTGATATGAAGGAGGTTGAAGCGCATCTCCTTGCCAAATATGATCAACCCGAACCTGTCTTGCAGGCAATCCGCCGGTGGTATCGGGAGTTGATAAGCAGGATGCAGGAAGAGGGTATCATGGAAAAGGGACACCTGCAACAAAACAATACGATCGTTGCCGAATTAAATGAACTACACCTCCAGTTGCTTCATGCTCCCCACGAAACCGTCTACGGTTCGCTCTACTACAAAGCATTACCGGCCATCGTACAACTGCGCTCCCGATCGGGCGATGCGATAAAATCAGAGATAGATACCTGCTTGACAGCTATTTACGGATATATTTTACTAAAAATACAGGGAAAAGAAATAAGTCCCGAAACAACCGAAAGCATAACAGACCTGAGCCGCCTGTTAGCCTTTCTCGCCGCAAAGAGGCAATGACTGAATAACAGAATACACTGTGGATAGTCCTTTGCATAATCCGCGAACTTTTTTTCAACAATAATTGCATCTTTTCAACACGTCAGTAGGCAAAGCCGGAAAAAATGACTATTTTTGCGGGCTAAAATACAAAATACATACATAATAGTAGTACAATGGGTAAAATAATAGCATTAGCAAATCAAAAGGGAGGCGTTGGTAAAACGACAACTACAATTAATCTGGCGGCATCGCTGGCAGCGCTGGAGAAAAACGTTTTAATTGTGGACGCCGACCCGCAGGCCAACGCTTCGTCAGGCTTCGGTATTGACGTGAAAGCGCTCAATCATTCGATCTATGAATGTCTGATAAACGATCTGGAACCCGACAAAGCAATTGTACGTTCTGGCATGGAGACGCTGGACATCTTTCCGTCGCACATCGACCTGGTGGGCGCGGAAATTGAAATGCTGAACTTTGAAAAGCGCGAATATATCCTCCGCAACCTGCTCACACCGCTCAAGGAGAAATACGATTACATACTGATCGACTGTTCGCCTTCGTTAGGGCTGATAACCGTCAATGCACTGACCGCCGCCGATTCGGTGATAATCCCCTTGCAATGCGAATATTTTGCACTTGAAGGCATCGCCAAACTGTTGAACACCATACGAATTATTAAAGCGAAACTGAATCCGTCGCTCGAAATCGAAGGCATCCTGGTTACGATGTACGACGCCAGGCTAAGGGTTGCCAATCAGTATTATGAGGAGATCAAACGGATGTTTAAAGAGTTGGTGTTTACGACTGTGATTCAACGGAATGTAAAATTGGTGGAAGCGGCCGGTTCAGGATTGCCGGCCCTCCTTTACGAGGTCGATTCGCGTGGCTCGATCAACCACATGCAATTAGCCAAAGAACTGGTTGAACGGGAAATGATTAATGATTAATGATTCATAATTAAAAAATATGTCTATTAAAAAGAAACCGATAGGACGCGGGTTGGAAGCGCTGCTCACGAGCGACGGCCTCAACACAAGCGGCTCGTCATCCCTGAACGAGATTGCGCTTGACAAAATCGAACCGAACCCCGATCAGCCGCGAAAGGTCTTTGATGAGGAAACGCTTGAAGAACTCGCCGCTTCTATCCGTAGTTTTGGGCTTATACAACCCATCACCTTAAAGGAAACCGGCATTGAGAAATATATGATTATCTGCGGGGAACGCCGCTATCGCGCTGCCCTGAAAGCAGGTCTTGCCTGTATCCCCGCCTACATCAAAACCGACGCCGACGAGAATATCATGGAGATGGCGCTACTCGAAAATATTCAGCGCGAGGACCTGAACGCCATCGAAATAGCGCTTGCCTATCAAAAACTGCTCGACGCTACCGGACGGACACAGGAGCAGTTGAGCGAACGCGTAGGGAAAAAACGTACAACCGTTACCAATTATCTGCGCCTGCTGAAACTGCCTGCCGAGATTCAGGTCTGCATAAAAAAACGAAGCATCGATATGGGTCATGCGCGCGCACTGCTTTCGCTCGACGACCCCGAAATGCAACTCGCCCTGAATGACCGTATTCTCAAAGAAGGCCTCTCGGTACGCGCAGTTGAAGACATCACCCGTCACATGCAGCAGAACGGCGACCTTCCGCCTGAAAAATCAAACAGACCTCACGGAAAATTGCTTCCCGATGAGTTCGCGATTCTGAAAGATCAGCTGTCGAAATTCTTCAATACAAAAGTACAACTGAGCTATAATGCCGAAGGCAAAGGCAAGATAACGATCCCTTTCGGCTCCGACGACCAATTAACCGCCATCATGGGGATGTTAGACCGCATGAAACAGGGATAGGAGCAGATCGTATGAACAGGGGAGTTTGCATAAGTTATGTACGGGCCTTTCGTTGGGTGGTCTATCTTTTTTTGATACATACTCCGCTGATTTCTGCTTACTCCGCAGTACCTGATACCATCCCTGTGATAATAACAGATGACGCCTTTTATTATTTCGGCGATTCGCTTATTTCTGCCCCGCAAGACACGCTGGCAATGCCGGTTGAAAAGATAATCACCAAAGCAAAAGACCCCTTTACGCCAAATCCAAAAACAGCCAGGAACATGGCCTTCATTTTTCCGGGAGCAGGGCAATTCTATAACCGGCAATATTGGAAACTGCCGATTGTCTATGGCGGATTCATGGGTTGTGCCTATGCCATTTCATGGAATAACCGCACTTATCAGGATTACAAAAATGCGTATTACAGCATTGTGAGAGATGCCGAAGCAGCCCGACAGGAGACCCCCCCAGAAAACTGGAACGAAAACTGGACGGTATTTGTACCCGGAGGTAGGGATCCTGATTCCTATCTGAATAATTCTTCCTTCCGAAGTAGCCTGAAAAGAGGGAAAGACTACTTTCGGCGTTATCGCGACCTGAGTATCATCATCACCGCAGGGGTTTATCTGATTTGCGTTGCAGACGCTTTTGTGGACGCCCAAATGTTCGATTTCGACGTCTCGCCCGACCTGTCGTTTCATGTTACGCCCCTTATTACGCCAGCAAATTTCTATCAGTCACGTACTTACGGTTTTAATGTGTGTATGACATTTTAAACGGCAAACGAAGCGGAAAATGAAAAAATTGAAAATTGAGAATGATAAGTTAAGAATTATGAATGTAATGTATATTTTTTTTCGATACATGATACTATTTGTCGGTCTGACGGCTTTCGTCAACCAGATGGCTGCTCAAATATCGGTGTTGGAAATTGAAGTGGAAGAAGAAACAGAAGAAGAAACGGAAGCGTTTGAAGCAGCAGAAGACGAAGCGGGCGACATCCTGCTTTTCGATTCCATCCCCGGCGATTTACTCGAATTACTGACGGAGGATTATCTTCTTCCCCCTCTATGGGAGGGGTTAGGGGAGGCCTCTCTTCTCGAAGGGTGGCATTCCGCATACTTCTTTAATCCCGAAGAGCACTGCATTGATGGAGATGATAATCCCTATTTCCCCGATTCGATATACCGTTTGCGTATGAACCGGATGATGACCGTGATCCCCATGACCTACAACGAAACCGTTCGCAGGTGGATTGATGTTTATGCAGGCTCGCGACGCAATATACTGCGCTATATGATGGGAATGGCTAATTTTTACTTCCCGATGTTCGAACAGATACTCGACGCCAACGACATGCCGCTTGAGCTTAAATACCTGCCGGTCGTTGAAAGCGCCCTGAAGCCCATGATACAGTCGCGTGTTGGCGCCAGCGGACTTTGGCAGTTTATGTTGCCGACCGGAAAAATCTACGGACTTGAAATTAACAGTCTGATTGATGAACGCTTAGACCCCGAACGGGCGACTGAAGCCGCCTGCCGGTATTTCAAAGACATGTTTGCGCGGTACGGCGATTGGCATCTGGCGCTTGCAGCCTATAACTGCGGGCCAGGAGGCGTGGACAGGGCGATCCGTCGTGCGGGAGGCGTAATGGACTTCTGGAAGATATACCAGTATCTGCCACGCGAAACGCGCTCCTATGTCCCGCTGTTCATAGCTACCGCTTATATTATGACGTACCATTGCGACCATAATATCTGTCCGGTTGGCGCAAATTTCTCCGTTGCAACCGATACAATCATGGTGGAACGGGCGCTTCACTTCGACCAGATCGCCGAAATACTGCACATCGACAAGGAAGCAGTTCGCTTTTATAATCCGCAATACAAACGCGAGATCATTCCAGGCCACGTGCGGCCCTCAGCCTTGCGGCTGCCGATAGCCTATACATTCGCCTATATTGATAAGGAAGACAGCGTGCATGAGCATCGCGTAGATGAGCTGCTGGCACACTGCGTGCCTGTTGACGTGAATAATCCAAAAAACCGCGAACAGCAAATATCTCATACCGTAAAAACGGGCGAAAATGTATATACAATTGCGAATCAGTACGGCGTGACGGCGCAAAACCTGCGCAGGTGGAACGGGTTGAGCGGTTCCCGCGTGCCGCAGGGCAGGAAGTTGCGGGTATACATTGATAATGGAGGACTTATCTATTTTGCGCAGGGAACAAACGCTGTGACACCGGAATCTACCCAAAGAAGTACGGCAGTAAACGCATCCCTGACGGAAGGCAATTATTCTATCTATCAGGTTAAATCGGGCGATACGCTCTCCGCCATCGCCCGAAAATATCCGGGCGTGACATGGCAAAGCATCCAACAGGCAAATGGCATGACTTCCACGTCGCTTCGAATTGGGCAGGTCCTGAAAATCCCCAGGTGATCGGCAGATTACGAATTACGAATTACGAATTACTAAATTTTCATTCATTATTGATTATGGGCAGACAGAAGGAAATACAGCAAAAAACAGAGCGACTGGCGATTGTGCACGAATACATGATTCAAAAAGAATTTGAGGCATTGATGAGCGACTACAGGAGATCCAATCACCGCCGCAAATTCGAACGGATCACTAAAGCGTTCACTTTTGCTAAACAGGCGCATAGCGGTGCAAAACGTCTTGACGGCGATCCCTATATCATGCACCCACTCGCAGTAGCCCGTATCGTTTGCGGGGAGATCGGACTTGGCTCTACTTCGATTTGTGCAGCCCTCCTGCACGATGTTGTGGAAGATACCGATTATTCGACAGACGATATTTCCGAATTGTTCGGTTCGAAGATATCGCAATTAGTCGAAGGACTGACGAAGATATCCGGAGGCGTTTTTGGCGATAAGGCGTCGGAGCAAGCAGAAAACTTGCGTCGGCTGATCATCACCATGAACAATGATATCCGTGTGATCATCATCAAAATGGCCGACCGTCTGCACAATATGCGGACACTCGACGCCATGCGCGCCGATAAAAAATTCAAGATTGCAGGCGAAACCATGTATATCTATGCGCCGTTAGCACATCGTCTGGGGCTGTTTGCCATTAAGACCGAACTCGAAGATTTATGTTTTACCTATGAACATCCCGATGATTACCGTTTCATCAGCGAAAAACTGATACAGTCGGAAGAATCTCGGCAACGCCTGTTTAATAAATTTGCCAGGCCGTTACGTGCCGAGCTGCAAAAACTTGATGTTATCTACGAGATGAAAACGCGCGTAAAATCAATTTATTCTATCTGGAATAAGATGAACCATAAAAAAATACCTTTTGAAAATATCTATGATATTTTTGCGGTAAGGCTTATCTTTGAACCAATAGGCGAAGGCGACGAGAAAAAAATGTGCTGGGATATCTATTCCGCGATCACAAATATCTATCATACTCGCCCTGACCGGCTGCGCGACTGGGTAAGTCGTCCCAAGGCAAACGGATATCAGGCGCTTCACCTGACCGTCATGGGGCCTGAGGGACAGTGGATCGAGATACAAATCCGCAGCAGACGAATGGACGAAATCGACGAAAGGGGGTTTGCTGCCCACTGGAAATATAAAGAACAGCGAACCGTTAATGATGTCCTACCGGAATCCAATGCTCCTGAACAGCGTACCGATAATGATGCCAGCCCGGAATCAGCAAATAAGGGGCAGCGCGCCGAAGACGATTCTGAGTTAGATAAGTGGCTACGTACCATTACCGAGATACTGGAAAATCCGAATCCTAATTCGCTTGATTTTTTAGATATGATCCATTTGGAGTTCTTTTCGTCCGAGATTTTCGTTTTTACTCCTAAAGGCGATCTGAAAACATTGCCCAAAGGCGCTACGGCGCTTGATTTTGCCTATACCCTTCACACGGATATCGGTAACAACTGTATCGGCGCAAAAGTGAACCACGGCTTAGTGCCTTTGAGCCACCAGTTAGAAAGCGGAGACCAAGTCGAGATACTCGCCTCCAAATCGCAGCGTCCCAAAGTGGAATGGTTGAATTATGTGACGACAGCCAAAGCTAAATCCAAAATCGAAGTGGCGCTGCGACGCGAAAGAAAAGAATTGAGCGGCTATGGAAAAGAAAAAGTTATCAGGGCATTAGAAAAAGCCTCGCTCGAACCTAACCAGTCGTATTTAGATAAACTATCCACGTATTACGGTTTTTTAAAACGCGAAGACTTGTACTATGCCGTCGAAAAGGGGGAAGTGACCTTACCCGATAACCTGCGTAAAGCGCTGAAAGAAAATAATTCCAATTCGATCATCACAGGACTGGCAAAAATGTTCGGGTTGCAAAAAAATAATCCTGAAATAAAAAGAACTCCGCTCAACAAAAAGGTTGACATGGCGAAAATAGACAGATCCCTACCCTATGAATTGCGTACAGACGCCATGAGCCAGCCGAATTATATCGTAGCAGGATGCTGCAAGCCGATAGCAGGCGACGATGTGTTCGGCTTTATCAACGACGACAATACCGTCATCGTCCACAAGCATACATGCCAGATAGGGTTACGCCTGAAAAGCAGTTTTGGAAACCGTATCCTGTCGACCGTTTGGAGCAGCCATATAAGTACGTCATTCGTAGCTACGTTGAGAATCGTTGGAATTGATGCGATAGGCGTATTGACAAACATTGCAATGACCATTTCGGGGTTCAATGTTAACATGATTCGCTTGTTAATAGAAACCAAAGACGGCGTTTTTGAAGGAAAAATACAAATGCAGGTACATGATGTGGAAGATATACAAAAAATGTGCCTCTCCCTCTCGAAAATTGAACATATCAAGTCGGTGTCGCGGGTGGTGGAGTAAATTATCTTTTTTCCACCTCGTTCAATGCGTCATTCAGTGATTTCAGTTCGGCTTTGATATTTTTTAACCGTAAAACCACACCGGCCTGCTTGATAGCCCCTTCTTTATTGTTTTTGAGTTTTTTACGTACACCCTCCAAAGTAAGTCCTCTGTCGCGGATAAAATGCTGAATCAGCCGGATATCCTGTATGTCGCTTTCCTTGTACTGACGCACGCCACGTTCGTTACGATGGGGCTTAATCAGGTCAGGAAACTCGTCACCCCAAAACCGTAGCGTCGATTCAGGCTCTTTCACAAACGTGGCGACTTCATTAATTGTATAGTATATCTTTGCCATCGTCAGTCTAATACATTTCCGAAATTATTGGCGATATGTATCATCCGGTCATATTCTTCAGGCGTCAGATCCTGATAAAAATATTTGTCCGGATTATCGTGCCTTCCTTTGTAAAACACTTCGTAATGCAGATGCGGGGATTTCGATTTTCCCGTATTGCCAACCGTGGCAATCACCTCTCCGCGCTTCACGTGCTGCCCTGCACGAACCTTAAACTTATCAATATGGCCGTACAGGGTTTGGTAGTCATATCCGTGGTCAATAATGATACAATTACCGTAACCCTGTTTCCATGCGACAAATTTGACTGTTCCGTCGCCCGTCGCATAAATTTCAGTGCCCCGTTCTGCCGGAAAATCCATTCCGTAATGAAACCGTATGTCGCCATAAAAAGGATCGACACGCCGCCCGTAACCGCCTGCCATACGTTTCAGGTCTTTATTTGAAATGGGCTGAATAGCAGGTATACATCGCATTTTATTGTCCATATCCTTTCCCATTGCGATGAGTTCTTCCAGCGAATTTGACTGAATATACAACTGCTTTTTGAGCATATCCATCTTTTGCGTAGTCTCTACAATCAAATCGGAATTGGACAGTCCTCTCAAATGTTCATAACGGTTCGACCCGCCGAATCCTGATTTACGAATGGACATCGGAATAGAATCTGCGAGAAAAACGGCACGATACAAATTTTCATCCCTTTGTATCAAATCCTCCAACACATTGTTGGCCTGATTGAGTTCCTTTCGCAGCAAATCATACTGTGTCAGGAGCAGTCGGTTTTCTTTCCGCAGCAAGGCTTCCATCGGCGAATCAAAAAAATACGTGAAGCCGAAAAAAGCGCCTATACTGACTGCCAATCCGACGCTCAGGTTTTTCAAAACGACCCTGAAACGCTCTTTTGCAGATGGGTAAACCCGTTCATATTCAAGCGTTTTAGAATTATACCGGTAGTATGTTTTCCGTGTTTTAAATAGTCCCATGTAATACTTTCTTCTTAAATTTTTCTTCAATTACACCGCAAAAATAATTATTTACAGTACTTTTGCAAACTGTTTACAGATTATTAACATTATTTTTACAAATAAAGTATGCTTACAGCCAAAGAAATCAGAGAATCGTTCCTGCAGTTTTTCGCATCCAAAGGACATCACATCGTCGCTTCCGCACCGATGGTTATCAAAGGCGACCCGACGCTGATGTTTACCAACGCCGGCATGAACCAGTTCAAGGACATCATCCTGGGTCATGCGCCCATTCAGTATCCGCGCGTCGTCGATTCTCAAAAATGCCTGCGTGTCAGCGGAAAACACAACGACCTCGAAGAGGTTGGCCACGACACGTATCATCATACCATGTTCGAGATGCTCGGCAACTGGTCGTTTGGCGATTATTTCAAGGAAGAGGCCATCGCATGGGCCTGGGAATATTTAGTCGACACGCTGCATCTGCAACCCGGCCGGCTGTATGCGACTGTCTTTGAGGGTAGCCCTGCGGAAAATCTCGAACGCGACGGCGAGGCAGCCGGATTCTGGGAAAAATACCTGCCGAAAGACCATGTCCTCGAAGGCAGTAAAAAAGATAACTTCTGGGAGATGGGCGATACGGGCCCCTGCGGGCCGTGCTCGGAAGTGCATATCGACCTGCGTCCCGAAGAAGAACGCGCATCGTTTCCGGGAGCCGATTTAGTCAACAAAGACCATCCGCTTGTCATCGAGATATGGAACCTTGTGTTCATGCAATACAACCGGAAAGCGGACGGCACGCTGGAACCGCTTCCGAACAGGGTGATCGACACCGGTCTGGGATTCGAACGGTTGTGTATGGCGCTGCAAGGCAAAACATCCAATTACGATACGGATGTATTTCAACCCATCATCCATGCCATTGCCGCGATGACAGACATTCCTTATGGCGTCGGCAAACAAACAGACGTCGCGATGCGCGTCATGGCCGACCATGTCCGTACGGTTGCCTTCTCGATTACCGACGGACAGTTGCCATCGAATGCAAAAGCAGGATACGTCATACGCCGAATCCTGAGACGCGCCGTGCGTTACGGATATACGTTCCTCGAACGTAAAGAGGCGTTTATGTTTCGGTTGTTACCTGCGCTGATCAACACGATGGGGACGGCCTACCCCGAACTGACTGCACAACAGGAGCTGATCGGTAAGGTCATGAAAGAAGAGGAAGACTCGTTCCTGCGTACCCTCGAAACAGGAATACGCCTGCTGGACAAAAAAATTGACGAGGCCAAAACCGCCGGCGTATCAATCATTAACGGCATGGATGCGTTCGTACTGTACGACACCTTCGGCTTCCCGCTTGACCTGACGGAACTCATCGCCCGCGAAAATAACATGCATGTCGATGTAGAAACCTTTCAGTCGGAAATGCAAAAACAGAAAGAACGCGCCCGCAATGCCGCCGCCATCGAAACGGGCGACTGGACTGTCATCCGGGAAGGCGAAACGGAATTTGTCGGATATGACATGTGCAAGTGTGATGCGAAAATTATGCGGTATCGCAAAATCAAACAAAAAAACAGGGAACTGTACCAGATCGTTTTAGACAGAAGTCCGTTTTATGCGGAGATGGGAGGACAGGTCGGCGACAGCGGCTGCCTGATTGCTTCCAACGGCGAAACAACTAAAATTATAGATACAAAACGTGAAAATAATCTGCCGGTACATATCGTAGCCAGTCTTCCCGGACGCTTAACCGATTCGTTTTCCGCCCGAATAAACAAGGAGATGCGATTACAGTCTGAATGTAACCACTCGGCAACACACCTGTTGCACGAAGCCTTGCGCGAAGTATTGGGCGCTCACGTCGAGCAGAAAGGTTCTTACGTGTCGCCCGAAATGTTACGTTTCGACTTTTCGCATTTCCGGAAGGTGACGGATGAAGAAATCCGTCAGGTTGAGATACTTGTAAACCGCAAAATTCGCGAAGACATACCGCTCCGGGAGCATCGCCGGATACCGATTTCAGAGGCAAGAAAAATGGGCGCCATGGCGCTGTTCGGCGAAAAATACGGCGAAGAAGTGCGTGTTGTCTGTTTTGGAACGTCGACAGAATTATGCGGCGGCACACATACCGGTTCAACCGGAATGATCGGGTCGATGCATGTCGTCAGCGAAAGCTCGATTGCCGCCGGCATACGCCGTATTGAGGCGGTGACAGCCGAAAACGCGGAGAAACTGTTCTATCGCTCGCAGGATGTGATTCGCGAACTTCATGCCATGTTCAACAACGTGCCCAACCTGTCGGCAACCGTTAAAAAATCGATTGAGGAAAATGCCGGTTTGAAAAAGCAAATAGCCGATTATCTAAAAGAAAAAATAATCGCCCACAAAAAAATGATCCTGTCGCAGGCTGTTGAGCGGAATGGCGTGAAGATACTGTCATTCAGAGGAAACGGTAATATGGAAGCGTTCAAGGACATTGCATTTCAGCTGAGAGGCGAGTTTACGGGCAATGAAAAGGTTTTGTTTGTCGCAGGCATAGAAGAGCAGGACAGGTGCGGCATAGTCGTCATGCTGAGCGATTCGCTCGTAGCCGACGGATTTAATGCTGCAACACTTATCAGGGAAGGCGCCCGTCATATTCAGGGCGGCGGCGGCGGCCAGCCTCATTTCGCTACTGCCGGCGGTAAAAACAGGGACGGACTAAGCGCAGCCATCGATGCTATACTTTTTAGAGTTTAGAGTTTAGAGTTTAGTTATTAAGGTTTAGAGTCTTCGTCCTTCGTCCTGCCGAATTTGTAATTCGGCAGTAATGAGTATAAGCATTTGCAATGCGAAAATTTATAAATTAGGAATTATGATAATTTTTTGTGATAACATTGCACCGGCGCTTTCATCCTACCTGTCATCTAACAGGTACGACAGGATTTTTGTGCTGACCGATACCAATACGCGGGTAAAATGCTTTCCACTTTTGGAAGCGGCATTTTCAGGTTATGATTTTGTACCCGTCACCATCAGGGCAGGAGATGTGCACAAAGACATCCATCAGGTGACAGCCATCTGGAACAGGCTATCCGAAGGTGGGGCATCGCGTCGCTCCCTGTTAATTAATGCAGGGGGAGGCATGGTGACCGATCTGGGCGGTTTCGCCGGCGCTACCTTCAAACGCGGACTGCATACCCTCAACATCCCCACTACGCTCATGGCAATGGTCGATGCGGCGGCGGGCGGAAAGACGGGCATTAACTTCAACGGACTGAAAAACGAGATCGGATCGTTCTACCTGCCGGACTGTGTGATGATTGACTGTACATTCCTGAAAACGCTTGACCGCGACAACCTGCTTTCCGGCTATGCAGAGATGCTCAAGCACGGACTGTTAAGCGACAAACCATCATTTTATGACATGCTCGGATTCGACGTTGAACATCCCGATCTTGAAAGGCTCAACAATCTGGTACGCGTATCGGTCAAAATTAAGGAACGTTTTGTCGAAGAAGACCCGAAAGAAACAGGCATACGCAAGGCGCTCAATTTAGGTCATACCGTCGGACATGCCCTGGAAAGTCTGTCGTTTGCAGGAAACCATCCCTTGCTCCACGGCCATGCAGTCGCAGCCGGCCTGATATGCGAACTGTATTTGTCATTCAGGACGTGCAATCTGCCTGTAGACCTCCTCCGACAGGTAACGAATTTTGTAAAAGCGCATTATCCACCCGTCGTTTTCAAATGCGATGATTATGATACCATCTGCGAACTGATGAAGCACGACAAGAAAAATGAAGGCGGACGCATCAATTTCACGCTGACAGGCGACATCGGCGATATCCGCATCAATCAGGAAGTAAGTAAGGAACTTGTATTGGATTCACTTGATTTTTACAGAGAAAACTTAAGTTAGTTGAAAATTGAAAAAAATAATTCTCAATTCTCAATTTTAAATTCTCAATTAATTATTCTATCTTTGCGCCGCAAAATGAAGAGCGGGATGTAGCTCAGCCCGGTAGAGTACGCGTCTGGGGGGCGTGTGGTCGCAGGTTCAAATCCTGTCATCCCGACAAAAAAAATAATTTGATAACTATGGAACTTCAAAATCCATTACAGGAAGGACTTGATGAGGCACAGGATTTAATCGAATGGGCAGGTAATCATTATGTAAATTGAGAAACGGGATTAGATGAGTATCAAGAAAGTATTAGGGGCATTGTTATTTCTCCTGTCAGGCTGGCTACCGATGGCTGCCGACGAAGGCATGTGGATAGTCAACGAATTGAACAACAGTACATTAGCGAGAATGAAGGAATTGGGATTTACGCCCGATTATCCATATATTTACAGTCAGGAAGCGCCCTGTTTAGCAAATGCCGTCGTTGTTTTTGGCGGTGGCTGCACGGGTATCACCGTTTCGGAAACAGGGCTTATCCTAACCAATCACCATTGCGGGTACGGGTCGCTTCAGAAACTGAGCAGCGTCGAGCACGATTACCTGAAAAACGGGTTCGTTTCGCACAATACATCCGACGAGTTGCCGGTCGACGGACTAAGCGTTCGCTACCTGAAAGAAACGATTGACGTGACGGACAGCATACTGCCCCACATTGCTCATATTGAAGATGAATACAAACGAATCACAGCCGCCGATTCGATTGCCGACCGCCTGCGGAAAGACATCGGGCACGACCTGTTTACAGAAGCAAGTGTGATTCCTTTTTATAGCCTGAACAAATATTATTTAGTCGTATATCGTGTCTTTCGCGATGTGCGTCTTGTTTTTGCGCCGCCCACTTCCGTCGGGAAGTTCGGAGGCGATACCGACAACTGGATGTGGCCGCGCCATACGTGCGATTTTTCCGTGTTTCGCGTATATGCCGATGCCGATAATAATCCCGCCGAATACGACTCGAACAATCATCCGTACCGCCCCGCCTTTGTCGCCGAAATATCCGCACAGGGCTATCAGGAAAACGACTATGCGATGACCATTGGCTTTCCGGGCAGCACCGACCGCTACCTGTCGTCCTGGGGCGTGCAGCAGCGGATCAAAAGCGCCAACGAACCGCGCATCGAAGTACGCGGCATCAAGCAGGCGATCTGGCAGGAAGCCATGATAGCCGACGACGCCATTCGTATCAAGTATGCTTCCAAATATGCAGGCAGTTCCAATTACTGGAAAAACTCCATCGGCATGAATCGCGGCCTGGCCAATCTGCATATCATCGAACGAAAGCAAACGGAAGAAGCCGCTTTCGACCGGTGGGCGCAGTCGGAAGCAAACAAAGCTGATTACGGACAGGTATTAGACATCCTGAAAGAGGGCTATACCTCCGTTGACGAAGAACGTAAATACCTGACATACATGACCGAAGCCTTTGCAAGCGGCGCGGAAATCATCAATCTGGCGCGACTGTTCGGACAAATTGTGAATAAGGACTTGTCGACCGTAGAAATTGAAGACATACTCAATGAAAGAATACGCCCGTTCATGAAGGATTATGAACCCGCCATGGACCGAAAAGTCCTTGCCGCCATGCTGCAAACCGTAAAAGATCGCGTCCCGCATCAGTACCTGACAGAAATTTACGCCGATATAAATAAAAAATACAAGGGCAATTATGAAAGGTATGCAGCCGATTTGTTTGCGAAAACACCGCTTCTTTCCGAAGAAAAGATCGTTGAACTGCTCAAAAACAAAAAGAAGTATGATAAATATATGAAAAATGACTTGGCGGCAAATTTGTCGGACGCCGTGCTGATGACCCTGCTGGAAATGCGGCAATCCATCGTCAATGCCGAATACAATATCATCAAAGGTAAACGCCTGCATTTTGCAGGCTTGCAGCAAATGTATCCCGACAGCGTCTTTTATTCGGACGCAAACTTTACGATGCGTTTGAGTATCGGATCAATCAGTGGATACCGGCCATTCGACGCCGTTTGGTATAGTTTTTTTTCGACTGAACAGGGACTGCTTGAGAAAGAAGACGCTACAAGTCATGAATTTTACCTGCAACCTGAAATTATTGACCTCGTTCGGCAGCGCGACTTCGGAAAGTATGCCAACGAAAAAGGAGAACTGCAACTTTGCTTTCTGTCGAATAACGACATCACCGGCGGCAATTCCGGCAGTCCGGTCTTCGACAAAAATGGACGTGTCATCGGCCTTGCCTTCGACGGCAACTGGGAAGCAATGAGCGGCGACATTGCCTTTGAACCTGAACTGCAGCGCACCATAAGCGTCGACATCCGCTACGTCCTTTGGATGATCGACAAATGGGGCAAATGTCCGCGCATCATTGAGGAGTTAAGAGTTAAGAGTTAATTCATTAATAATTTCGTTCAGTGGTTTTTTCAATCATCGTTCCCATTTACAACCGGCCGGACGAAGCCCGTGAGCTGCTCGAAAGTTTGTCGGAGCAAACGTTCACCGACTTCGAACTTGTGCTGATAGAAGACGGTTCGACGAAACCCTGCGACGCCGAAGTAGCACAATTCCGCGAACGGTTTTCCATCAACTATATTGTCAAGGTCAATTCGGGACGCAGCGATTCCCGCAATACAGGTATGAAAAATGCCAAAGGCGATTATTTTATCTTTTTTGATTCCGACTGTATCATCCCGCCTCACTATCTCGAAACGGTAAACAACCTGCTATCTGCTGACTATACCGATTGCTTCGGCGGGCCCGACAGGGAGCATCCTTCGTTCAACGTCATGCAGAAAGCCATTAACTACGCAATGACGTCATTCTGGACCACAGGCGGCATTCGGGGCGGAAAGGTGAACATGGAAAAGTTCAAGCCACGCACTTTCAATATGGGGTTTTCGCGCGAAGTGTACGAAAAGGTTGGCGGATTCAAAGATATGTACGGCGAAGATATTGACCTGAGTATCCGTATAAACCGCGCCGGATTCAAGACACGTTTGTTTCGCGACGCTTTTGTGTACCACAAACGGCGTGTTAACCTGAAAAAATTCTACAAACAGGTACATATTTTCGGACAGGCGCGCATCAACCTGTACAAGTTGTATCCCGATTCATTAAAACCGGTACATACCTTGCCGACGCTTTTTGTTGCAGGAAGCATCGTCATCCTTTTTCTTTCCATCCTGATCTCGCCCCTGTTTCTTTATATGCCCGCTTTCTACCTGCTGCTCTTATTTGTTGATGCGCTGTTAAAAACAAAAAATTTACTGATTACTGTGCTATGTTTAGCCACTTCGCTTATCCAACTTTTCGGTTACGGTTTCGGTTTTATCAAGGCATTTGTGCAAAAAATCGTTTTACGCAAAGGCCTGGAAGACCTGGAAACAATTAAAAGGGTGTACAAGTAGTCGTTCGTCGTGCATACACAATTGAGAGCGGCTTTGCATCTTTTCTTCTAAATAACATTTTTTTATTCGACATGTTTGGAAAATCCGAAAATTAACTGTACATTTGCCGCAAATTAACAATTAGTACTTATGAAATATCAAGTTGGCCAAAAAGTAATATATGACAGCGGTGACTGGTGGTTTTACGGAACTGTTACGGCAGTAATTGAAAATTCCATATCTCCATGTTACCGGTTGAACGTAGATCAGATGATAAAAAAGAACTGTAATTTATCCATTACGCAGTTTGAGTTCGAATTGAAGCCGGTTGATGACGTGCATATTCCCCTGGCGCAAAGCAAATGGGAAATATCTGAAAATGAGTATAACAGTCAATTAAGCAGTGTTCAAAGAAATAATAGCATACCCCAGCCAGTACAGGAACCGAAACAGGATGATGAAACTAAACCTTCAAGGAAAAAGAGAATTAAAAATATCCCTGCACCGGAGGAACCGAACCCTGAAAATGTTGATATTCAACCAATAGTAGACATAAAACAGTCAAGGTGGAAACGGGGCGAAGCATGGGAAAAGAATTTAGACCTGTATCAAAAAGGCGCAAAAACCAGCCAAATTTACACTTGGGTATCACAAAACAGGAAATTGTACAATGCCAGTAAACTTCCGGATGACAGACTGGAAAAACTAATTGAAATAAATTTCCCTTTCGAAGTAAAAAAAAAAGTCCAAAATAAAAAAATAGAAGATAATAAAACCCCTAAAAATAAAGATGAATTAAGTGATGCCTGGTGGAACCACAAATGTAATCAATGGATAAAAGGTGACAGAGACTCTTTGCAACAATGGCGTCAAAAATGCGTAAAACTTTACGTCAATCACAAGTTGTCGCAAAACAGGATAGAAAAGTTAAAGGAAATCGGAATTTTGAAATAATTTGTCTCCCTTTCATAGTTTCACGCGGCGTTCACTTAGCCAAAAAACAGACATTTTTCATTTAATTAACATACTTTAATAATATTTAAGTTGATTATTTGGCATTTTATGAATAACTTTGCAATCATTTTAATAATAAAATTAATACAATTATTATGGATAATATCAGCATTTACCTATCCGGATATGGAATTCGTCCATCTGTACAACGTATTGCCATTATGCGGTATTTACTAAAAAACCTGACGCATCCTACTGCGGATGAAGTATTTGATTCGTTAAGGAAGCAAATACCTACCTTATCGAAAACGACAGTTTACAACACATTAAAATTATTTGTCGAAAACGGCGCCGCCATCTATGTAGGAATTGACGAAAAAAATGCGCGTTTTGACGGAATCATCAGTCCTCATGCTCATTTTCGTTGCAAGAGGTGCGGATGCATCATTGATTTACCGATGAATCCCGATTATTTTATCCCCAAGGACTTCAACGGCGTGGTCGATGAAACCTATTTTTATTTAAAAGGTTACTGTGAAAAATGCAGGAAAAAATTAGAAAATTAATCGAAAAACCGTCTTGCGGAAACGGATGTTCCCTTTGTGGCTCTATCCTGAAAAAATAGAATTTTTATCATATGTTTTTAAGTAGAATAAGAAATGCCACCTTATTTTTGTTATTTTTAGGCTTTTCAAATGTTCATGTGGCATCGCAGGAAACCATCAAAATTTGGAATCAAAAAACCGCAAATAAAAAAATGAAGCAAGCCGAAATGGTGTGTTTCATTGCAGAAAACAATTCAAGCGGAATAGCAGTAATCATTTGTCCTGGAGGAAGTTATCGCTACTTAGGGATGAAAAAAGAAGGAATCAGGGTGGCCGAATGGCTTCAGGAAAACGGCATATCCGCTTTTGTTTTGCGTTATCGCACAGGATCGGGAAACAACCGGCATCCAGCCATGATACAGGATTTGCAGCGAGCCATCCAGCTCGTAAGAGAAAACCATGATACCTGGCGTATTGATACCGGTAAGATTGGCGTCATGGGATTTTCCGCCGGCGGACATCTGGCCGGCACAGCGGCAACATATTACCGGACTAACTTTATGGAACCGTTGGGCATCGAACCAACTGTATCGTTGAGACCCGATTTTGCGGCTATGATCTATCCGGTTGTATCCATGACCGACAGTATTGCGCATAAAAAATCAAGACGTAACCTGTTGGGCGCTCATTTTTCTCCCGAACTGCAAAACAGGATGTCATTAGAGTTAAATGTACACAACGATATGCCTCCCGTGTTTATGATCCATTGCACAAAAGACAAAACAGTTGATTACAGAAACGCGCTATACTATCATGGCAAACTTGCACAGAAAGATGTTCCGTGCAATTTCATTACTTACTACGAAGCCGGACATGGGTTCGGGATAAATCCGAACAGTTCACATGCTCCTTCCTGGATAAACAGTTTTATTCCATGGCTCCATTCAATTACGAATAGCGAACTTTTATTTCTCAGTCACTGATTTCCATAAAAAAGCAGCCAGAGCCGCTCCGATAAACGGACCGATAATGAATATCCACAACTGGCTCAGCGCGCCAAAATTACCGTAAACCGCTTCAAAGACAGCAGGGCCTATGCTTCGCGCCGGATTTACCGAAGTGCCGGTCAGCGGAATACAAACAATATGTACCAGCACAAGCGACAAACCTATCGCCAGCCCTGCAAAATTGCCTGCGCCTTTCTTTGCATCCGTCGTCCCCAAGACTACCAGTACAAAAACGCATGTGAAAATAATTTCGGCAATCAGTCCGCCTATGCAGCCAATGCCCGGCTGACAGCCGTTAGCGCCCGTTTTGGTAGCAAAAGCGCCGCCATGCGCTATGTAGGAAGCGCCGGATGTATCTACAAACATAACAAGCAAATAAAGGAGTATCGAACCGATAATCGCTCCGATCACCTGAAATACCATATACATCCCTGCATCTTTACCGTTCATGCGCCCGGATAGCAGCGCGCCTAATGTGATCGCCGGATTGATATGACATCCGGAAATACCGCCGATTGCATAGGCCATCGCGACTACCGAAAGTCCAAATCCAAAAGCAACTGTTAACACCTGCGCCGTCGAACCGACGCCAAAATTAAAAATTGCGCTTCCACAACCCATCAGAACCAAAACCATTGTTCCAACCATTTCTGCAACATACTTTTTCATAATATTCATATTTTTATTGATTAAATATCGTACAAAAATAGA
>Ga0082212_10002002_pt1 | contig 29951 bp, 26 predicted proteins | sample TergutNt197P3_FD_71548 | JGI IMG/M metagenome (GOLD analysis project Ga0082212, IMG submission 71548) | Neocapritermes taracua P3 segment gut microbial communities from Petit-Saut dam, French Guiana - Nt197 P3 | ecosystem: Host-associated > Arthropoda: Insects > Digestive system > Gut ...
TGGACTCGATAAACGGAAGCGTCTTAAAAACAGGGATTAGGGATTAGGGATTAGAAAAAAAACAAAAGAACACTGGATTACCATGAAACTATAGTACCAAAGTACCAAAAACCACTGGATTGCCGCGCCGCAAAAAGACGCGGGCTTAAAGAGCGGCTTCGCCGAGGCGCAAAGACGTTAATTAGGCAAGTTTCGTTCACTGTGGCGAGTGAAACTCGTGACCATTGCTTCTTCACTCCACACTCCACACTCCACACTCCACACTCCACACTCCACACTCCACACTATTATCACCCGCCTATCTGAACCATGTGCCTTGATTCGTCCATGCTTTGTTTGACGCCGATTTTGGGTTTCATGTTCAATGCGGAGGTGAATATTTTGAATAGCTCCTCTGAGTTTCTTGAAATTAAAGCCGGTCTCAAGTCGAGGCTCGAATTGCTGAAAAGGCAAGGTCGCAGCATCCCGGACGAATTAACTCTTAACCTGTTGCAGCTTTCGCAGTAATGCGAACTGACCGCTGAAATAATTCCTATACGCTGCGCAGTCGACTCATTGGCGTAATACTTCGCGGGGCCTATCGGCGACGAATCTTCGTTCTTAAGGGCGACAGGAGTCCAGTCGGCTAGCTTGGACAACTTTTCAACGACCTCAAAAGAAGATATGTAACGTCCCTTTGCCCATACTTCGTTGTCAAGCGGCATGAATTCTATTAGCCTTAAAAGAATTCCTCTATTTGAAGCGTAGTCAAGCATATCAGGTATTTCCTCATCGTTGAATCCTCTTATCAAGACCACGTTCATTTTTATCGGGATTCCAAAATCTGCAATTGCGTCAATGCCAAGAAGCACTTCGCTCAACATTCCGCCGCGCGTTATCATGGAGAATTTTTCATCGTTAAGCGTATCAAGGCTGATGTTTATCCCTGCAAGCCTTAGCGCGCGAATTTCTTCAGCGTATTTTTTGAGTAGTGAACCATTTGTGGTCAACGCTATTTTCATATCAGGAACCGTTTCATTAACTCTATGCAGGAACGGAATCAGGCCTTTTCGGACGAACGGTTCTCCTCCCGTAAAGCGCGCCTTTCGTATTCCCGCGCGAAACATCCATCCAACTAAAAACAATACCTCTTCATAGCTTATTATCTGTGAATGAGGTATCGATTCGACGCCCCTCTCGGGCATACAATATAAACAACGGTAGTTACACCTGTCCGTTAATGATATCCTTGCATAATTAACTGTGCGCCCATGCGCGTCGATTAAATTCAAGCGTTCTCCCATCTATACCCGCCCATATTATCGACCTGAGCGCGCCATTCGCTGTCTTGAAGAGCTTTTAAGAGCGCTATTATTCCTTTATGATCAAGATATTTTTCGGGTATGACAAGTTCATACGGCTCAACTGTTATCGGGATGAACGATAATTGAGAGTCGGGCGCTCTGCCGCGCGCGGCGACGCGTATGGCTATAGTTGCACTCGCAAGCCCCGCTGCAACTCGATTTGCCGCGTCAAAATGCGTTATGCTCTGGTGATAATAACCTTTTACCTGTTCAGGCAAAATCCCTCTTTCCCTGAGCATGAAGTCAAGCAGTACCCTCGTTCCCGCTCCCGGCTGACGATTTATTATTGATACATCGTCACGCGTAAAATCCTCAATTCCGTTTATGCCGAGCGGATTTCCTTCTCTCACGATTATCCCCTGCTCCCTCCAGAAGAGCAGTATCCTTTTCCATTTATTGTCCCCGCGCATTTTCTCAATGTAACTATCGTTATATTTGCCGCTCTCTCCGTCAAACAAATGGCATGAAGCCACATGAGCCTCGCCTCTTGAAAGAGCCGCCAGGCCGCCAAGGCTTCCAACCGAACGCGTCACAAGCTCTCCGCCATACTTCCTTACATAGCTTCCCAGCCTTTCAAAAGCGGGATCATTTGAACCCTGAAACAGTATCCTTTTACTCCATTCTATCCTGCGCGTAAAGTATACTTTTATTCGAGCGCCTTTTTGGCATTCTATCTGAGAGGCGGGTAATACCGAAACACCGTCCGCTTCAGCAATAGCCCACATAGTGCTGGCGCCCGGCGATAACGGATAAACTGTCTTTTTACCGTCCAGCTCGACAGCTTTTAATCTTACCCATTCCGCTTTACCCGCAGGGGAAGAGTGAGCGATGAGAAGAGGCAGCTCATCTTCGCTGCATGAACACACTGCTTCACTTAATGCCGAATCTTCGTCAAAGCTCCCCGTATGCAGGATTTTCAATAACGGATAAGCGACAGACCAAAGCGCTGCCGCGCTTGACATTGGGAATCCGGGAAGGTTTACGACATAACAATTCTTGTACCTTCCGAACATTGCCGGGCGGGCGGGCTTCATCAAAAGCCAATGAAAGAAAACTTCCCCGTATTCTCTTAATATGGAGGATGTATAGTCTTTTTCTCCTTTAGCCGACCCGGCGCCGATAAGGATCAGGTCATATTTGCCGTGAACCTCTTCCAGGATTTCAACGATTTTTTCCGGGTCGTCGGCTACTGTGTCAACGCAATCTATCGGGAATCCCCAGTTCCTAAAATACCCGGTTATCATTGTGGAATTGCTTTCCGCCGTTTTGCCGTATGGAGGAGCTTCTTCATAGGATGTCCAATCTGACGCCCCTACAATTTCATCGCCGGTTGGAATATAAATAGTCCTCGGCAAACGAAAAACATGCGCGTCAGGAAACCCAAGCGCAATAAAGAGCGCTGCCAAAGCAGGGCTTATGATATCGTACTTTTTCGCCGCCACCTGACCTATCGATACATCCTCGCCTATAGGGCGAACATTTTCCCCCGCTGTAAGGCTTTTAATAATTGTGAGCTCTCCGTTCTCCATAGAAGAGTCTTCGACCATAAGAACGCTGTCATACTCGGAATTTACAGGCATTCCGGTGTTTACCCATTCGTAACCAGCCATTAAAGTTACTGGAGTCGCCGCCGTGGCGCCTGCTGTACGTTCAGAGCGCACAGCATAGCCATCTACAGCCGAAGCGTTGAAATGCGGAATGTTACGACAGGCGATAACGTCGCTGCTCAGCGCTCTTCCAAAAGATTGGTTCACAGGAACGGTTTCAACACAAAGCTCGCGCGAAACGTTACTTTTTAATATATTCCAGGCTTCTGCCAGCGTGACATGCTCTTTCACCATAACAACACCTCCGCATCTTCGCCTCTTCTAATGGTTTCAACGTTTTCGCCCAGTCTGATAAACCCGGAAGACTCTCGAAAGGCTGCAATATAGCCGGATTTTGAAGGCAAGGGTATAACTTTGCCCTCCCTGCTGAGCTTCGCAGGAATTAACTCCTCCGTACCGGTATGCCCGTAAACATCTCGTTCCATCGGGAGAATTATCTTGCGAAATTGCTCTCTTGGCTCTCCGTTCAGCATTGCCGAGAGGAGAGGGAGGACAACGGCATACATGACGGCAAGACATGAAAGAGGATGCCCCGGAAGCCCAATAGCAAGGCGAAAGTTATGCTTATCGCCCGATATTATTGTCGGCTTCCCCGGAGAGAGCCTTATTCCATGAACAATAATGCCCGGGTCTGAAAGCTTTGACAGTACGTCCGCAGTATGATCGCGAACGCTAGCGGACGCGCCTCCGCTTAAGATGACAACGTCACATGCCTTCAGCATTTCGCTAACCACACTTTCTATGAGCTCTATATCATCCTTCACAATTCCAAATTGCTGCACGAGATAACCTTTTCGCTTGAGTAGCGCGGAGACTGTCCAGGAGTTGATATCTCTGATTTTGCCATCCTCTTCCTTCAAAGGTTCATTAAAGTCTATTATTTCATCCCCTGTCGATAATACGCCAATTTTCAATTTAAACACGTCAACGCTTGCAAATCCCATAGAAGCCAATATTCCTATTGACGCGAAATCCAACCGGTCTCCTGAATGTAATAACAAATCGCCTGCCTTATAGTCCTCTCCCGCTTGGATAATGTTTTCCCCGAACTGCACAGCGTCATAAACTTCAATAAACTCAGAAGCTCGCTCGGCGTCCTCCAACATCAAAACAGAATCGGCGCCTTCGGGTAAAATACCTCCGGTATGAATTGCAGCGCAAGTTTCATGCTTAATTTTGCAACTTGGGACGCTCCCCATCTTGACTTCATCTATACAGTTTAAAAATACGGGAAAACTGCGCGACGCTCCATATAAATCTGCGCTGCGGACTGCGTAACCGTCGCGCGTGCTTCTTGCCCATTGCGGCGACCGGCAGACAGCTTTGATATCGTATGCCAGTTTATACCCCCAACTGTCCAGGAGATTTACGCTTTCCCTTTTTGCCCTCCATGGAAATCCCAGCACTTCCGTAACACGTAATATCGCTTCTTCACGAGAGATCAATGTGTTCAACACGCTACCCACAAAACCATCCTCCAATAATACCAAGTCGCAATTAAGCGTATGCTTCGTTGTTTTTGCGCCCCTTGCTCAACGTAGCTCCTCTCTACGCCGCCGCGGCGGGGCGCAAAAGCCGCCTCGCCTACGCTTAATTTCAACATGGTATTCAAAAATTAAGCGGCCTCTAACTCTAAGGCCGCCCTGCTATAATATATCCTTCAATTCCAATTGAACTAAGTTTCTTTAACGCGTCATTCGGGGCGGCGCCACTGTTCCCCGCTGAAACCACGACCTTGAAAAGGGGCTTTTCCGTCCCTGTTTTAATTATCTCCACGCCATACCCCAAAGTCGTAATTCTATTTTTAACTCTAACAGCCGAAGACTCTATTGAAAAAGCCCCCGCCTGAATTAGCCAATTTTGTGTTTTTGTTTGCGATGCGACATTCGCTGAAGCTCCCGTCTTTTTTACTTCAGTTTTTTGAGACTGAATTCCTGTTGCCGGAACAGTTTCTCTTGAATTATTATTGGCCTTTTGAGCTCCGGTCTTCGCATCGCTAACACTTTTTGGCGATTTTATATCGCTTGAGGCGCCTCCTATATTCTTCTTTTGTTCCGCTACAGGAGCAGCCAAACCGGAATTTGCTTTAGGCGTGTTAGTTTGAGCGCTCTTATTCTGCGAACTTGTCGATAAACTATGATCAACTGCATAAGTTATATTAGAATTTACAAAGTAAATGTTAATTCCAAAAATAATAATTCCAAAAACTGAAGCTACCAGAAAAGGAAGCATAATAACCCCAATGTGAACGGGGAAATTCAGCTTCTGTTTTGAAGTCAATTTATTAACGCCTGCCTTTTAGCTGATTCCTTCTGAGTACTGCCGGAATATCGTACTGTGTCCTTGGAACGCCAGGTACTGTAAAAATATCATCTTCGGGAGTTGAAGTTTGCAAATCAGCTTCTTCTATTGACAATTGAGGTTGAGTTTGAGGCCTCAGATGCGCTCTTCCCCTTACTAAACCTCTTGATGTATCCGTGCTGACAACAGGAGTATTTATTGGATTCGGTTCAGGAGGATTAGACGCTGCTTTCTCAGAAAAACCGGTGGCTATAACTGTTATTCTCATTGAACCATTGAGATCTTCATTTATTGCATGTCCCCATATGACAATAGCGTCCTCATCGGCAGTATCCTTTATAATATTAGCAGCCTTCTGCATTTCGAATATAGTAAGATCGGAGCCTCCGGAAACATTAAATAATATCCCTTTTGCTCCTTTCATTGAAACAGACATCAGCGGCGACTTAATAGCGGCTTTAGCCGCAATTTCCGCGCGATTCTCTCCGTCTCCATGTCCAATTCCCATAATCGCGGAGCCCGCATTACGCATGACAGTTTTGATGTCGGCAAAATCAACGCCAATCATTCCGGGTTTCAATATGAGGTCGGTGACGCCTTGGACTGCCTGCCTCAAAACTTCATCGGCCAAACGGTATGCATCCATTATTTTTGTTTTTTCATCCGCCAACGCTAAAAGCCTGTCATTTTCAACAATAAGCAGGGCATCAACTTTACCTCTAAGGTTTTCTATTCCCTGTTGAGCTATTCTGAAACGGGTTCTCATTTCGAAACTAAAAGGAGTTGTGACAACTGCAACCACAAGGGCGCCTAAATCCTTTGCCGCTTCGGCTATTATAGGAGAAGCGCCCGTTCCGGTTCCCCCTCCCATCCCTGCTGTTAAAAAAATCATATCAACGCCTGATACATGCTCTTTTATTCTTTCTAAAGATTCTTTAGCCGCATCAGCGCCTATATTGGGGTCTGAGCCTGCCCCTAATCCTTTTGTAAGTTTTTCTCCCAGAACGACTTTAATGTGGGCTTCATTAGCATCAAGTGAACGGGCGTCCGTATTCGCCGCTACAAATTCAACCCCTTCAACTCCGCTTCGAATGATATGGTTAAGGGCATTTCCTCCGCCGCCACCTATGCCCATTACCAAAATTCTCTCTCTTTGTCTTGAAAAATCCACAGCCCTGAAAGGCTGATCTTCATGCTCCAACAAGAACACCTCCTTGAGACAGGAATAGCAATAAAATTTATTATTAACAACTTAAATTGTAATTTCTAAAAAAGCTCCTTAAGAGATTTTTTAATTTTTCCAACTATCACTCCGATATTAGCAACGCTTTGACTACTTTTTTCCCCCGTCTTCAGTCCTGGTTGATTAACGCGAGTCAGGAACCCTTTTGGGCTCAATTGGGAAATCGGAGTCTCAATAAAACGATAAGGGTTTTTCTCCTTCAGCAGGATATACCGCAGCACCCCGTCCAAATTAACATAACTGCTATCGTGACATCCTTTCGGCATGACGCGATAATCAAGCGGCACCCCTATTCTTACAGGTAATTTTAATATATTAGATACCAATTCATCAATACCCGGAGTTTTTGATACCCCGCCTGAAAGCACAACGCCGCCCGGGAACATGGCGGCTCCAAAAGATGAAATATATGGAGCTACATGCTCAACAAAGAGATCTTCCAATCTGCAAGAAATAACTTCAATTGCAGCTTCTGAATTTATTGTTTCATTCCGGTGTAAATCTCCATTTTCCAACTCTAATACTTCATTGCCATCAGAAAAAAGTTTTTCTTTCAGCTTGTCAGCTGTCCCTATAGGCAACCGCAGAACATAAGCAAGGTCATTCGTAATATGATCTCCGCCTATCGGGATAACCAACATTTTCATCGGGCGGCCTTCCGAATAGAAAGCCAAGCTTGTAGTGCCGCCTCCAATACAAATTGAGACAACCCCTCTTTCCATCTCGTCCTGAGTGAGCGAGCCCAAAGCGCTCGCTAAGGGTTTTACTAATATTCCTTCTACATTTACCCCTGCAGCCTCAACGCAGTTCACAATATTCTGAACGACAGTGTTGGGAACAGCGACCGTTTGCAACTCCATTTCCAAGCGTAATCCCGTCATACCAAGAGGGTCATCTATTCCTACATTGTTGTCAATTGTATATTTTGTTGGAATAGTATGTAAAGCAAACATATTGGCGGGAACGACAAGTTCGCTTTGCGCGGCTTCTATAACCCTATCTATATCGCTTGTTGCTACAGGGCGCGGAACTCTTCCGAGAGAGACCATCCCGCGAGATATGAAACTATGTATTTCCGTTCCGCTAAACGAAACAGTTGCCGAATCAACTTTTAACCCCACCATTATTTGAGTTTCCCTTACCGCTCTTCTTACCGAGCGGACAGCCTGCTCAAAATTTACTATAACCCCTTTGCGCATGCCTTGCGCAGCAGCAGTTCCAATACCAATAATTTGCGCAGTCGAAGCACTTTCTCTCTCCGCAACTATCACAGCTATTTTAGTTGTTCCTACATCAAGCCCTGCTAAAATCTCCGGCTCTCTGTTCACACTACTTCAAGCTCCCTTCACGCGCTCCTGTCACAACAATTTTGTCAGTATACGACATATCAATGTGAATATCTTTAGCATCCATACCAATTTCAGCCAGAATTTGCTTTAAAAGCACATCAATTTGTTTTATCTTACTTTCTATTCCGTTAATTAACAAAACAACTTTTTTCCCGTCCAAATCCAGTGAAAGTTCTATAATAAACTCCCCCGCGCGCCTGTCAATGCTTATATATTTAGCGTGATAATACCAGTTTTGAACTCTAAATATTTCGTCATACCGCTTAAGTTCCTCAATTGAAAACACTGCAGGAAACACCCCGTCAGGGACGTCTCGATTCTCGACATTGGAATACCGATTGAGCGATTCCGAAACTTTCCAAAGCGGAGATTCAGGAACTTGAAAAGCATTAATCTCAGGCGCCCACATAAGTCCTTCCCTCGATAAATACAATGCCGCTCCTCTCCACTCCACCATAAGCCACGGTTCAAGGTACGAAATACGAGTATGAAATAATCCAATACCTTTTGCTTCCGTTGATACTTGCACAGGAACAGTTTTTTCCAGTATGGCGCGAATCTGAGAAGATTTAAAAACCAAAACAGGCCAATACCTAATACATTCAGGAGGCAACAATTCCCAAAAACGCTTTTCAATATCCGCGCTCGGCGCCTCCAAAATATAACCATTTAAAGTCAAAACGCCAAAATTTTCAAATAAGAATAATGCGCTTCCTGCAATAAAAAAAAATGTAAACACAAAAAGGAAATATCGGATTCTCTTAATTTTAGAAGCCAAATATCTTTACCTCGAAATCTAATAGAATTCCCTTCTTTTCATACACAATATCTCTGCATTCATATATGAGTTTTTTTATATCCGCAACTCGCGCATTCCCCAAATTTACACAAAAATTCGCATGCAGGCTGGAAATCTCAGCATCTCCGATACGTTTCCCCTTGCATCCGCACTCATCTAAAAGCCTTCCGGCTGAATAGTTACTTGTATTCTTAAAAATACATCCGGCGTTCTTATACGCGTAAGGCTGATGAGACCTTTTGCTCCAGTATTCCAAACACTTTTCTTTAATCAGCCTGACATCCCCGGATGCTGCTTCAAAAGCACATTTTGTTATAAAGCAACCACTTTCACTTAGAGAAGAATATCTATAGCCACTCACAATATCATTTGAGTCCATTCTGATTACAGCTCCATCAGTCGTCACGCATTCTACCCATAAAAGCAGCCTGCTTACATCTATTCCTTGAGCCCCGGCATTTCCAACAACAGCTCCTCCAACAGTTCCTGGAATGCCAACTGCAAACTCAAACCCTTTATATCCCCGTCTTATGGATTCCTTTACGACAGATTTTAAAAGGTGACCACTTCCGACTTCTATTATAACTTTATTTTTTTCTTTACATTCATAATAATCTGCGTAGTTGAAGCCGGACGATAGAATAACAACTCCTTCTATATCCGAAAGCAAAACATTGCTCCCGTTGCCAAGAAAAAACAAAGGAAAATGATATTGTTCCCTTGCATTCATTATTCTAACAACATCTAATGCACTATAAGGCGAAATAAGGTACTTAGCCTTACCGCCTGTTCCAAACGTACAATATTTCGCTAAAGAGACGTTTTCTTCTATTGGACAAGACAAATTTCTGGAGAGTAATTCCCTTAAATCCATACGGAACCTCCCTTCCAAGAAAAAATCAATTATGACTTAGTATATAAGCCATACCAATTTCTGTTACATCTCCTGCTCCTAAAGTCAATAAAAGCTCTTCTTCCATAGTTTGATCAAGAATTTCAAATAATTCTTCCCAATTTGAACATACAGAAAAATAAACTTTAACATTTTGTATTATATCATCATTTAAAGCATTTGCGATAATTTCGGAAGAAACGCCTTCAATCGCAGGCTCGTCAGCCGAATATATCGGAAGCAGGAACACTCTGTCGGCGAGTGACAACGCTCCCGCAATTTCTTTGTAAAGCAATTTTGTTCTTGTGTATCTATGCGGCTGAAATACAACAGTGATTTTATGATTAGGGTAACAATTTCTTGCTGAATATATAGTAGCTTTTATTTCAGCAGGATGATGAGCATAGTCGTCATAAATAATAAATTTCCCTGTTTTGCCGATTAATTGAAAACGACGCTTGGCGCCGCTAAAGTTACTTATTATCTCCGCAAATTTTTCGGGGGCGATTCCCAAAAACGAAACTGCTGCGCAAGCCGCTAGCGAATTAAGAACATTATGTTCTCCCGGCAATTTTAAGTTTACTTTACATATGAAACTGCCTTTCCTGTATAAAGAATATGTGACGCCTCCTCTTTCATAAAATACAACATCGGCGGCAGACCAATCCCAATTTATCCCCCATCCGTATGTTATTATTTTTCTGTCAGGGTCAGCGGATCTAAGAGCTTCTATCAGTTTTGCGCCTCCATCGTCATCAGCGCATACTACTAACGAACCATCCGCTCTGGCGCCCTTTACAAATCTAATAAACGCCTCTTCCAATTCTTTAAAGGTATGATACTTATCAACGTGGTCCCAATCAACATTAGTGACTATCGTTATATCCGGGGAGAATTTTTCAAAAGAACCGTCGCTCTCGTCAAGTTCCGCGACCATAATGTCGCTTTTTCCAAGAATGGCGTTTATTCCCACATCAATGACTTCTCCCCCGATGGCAATTGTTGGAGCTAATCCGGATTCTACTAAAACAAAACTTATCATCGATGACGTGGTTGTTTTTCCATGCGCACCCGCAATTCCTACTCCGAATTTGCTGTTAAATATCCAGCTAAGCACATCCCCTCTGCTTTTCACTCTTATGGAAGGAGAATCCTTTGCCGCCATAAGTTCAGGATTATCGTCAGGTATTGCGCTCGAATAAATAACGAGATCAGGAGAGAACTCTATAATATGCGAACTGTCGTGTCCTATTTTGACGGGTATATCCACAAGCTTTTCAAGATATGAAGTCTCGACAAGATCGCACCCTGAAACCTCAAACCCGAGTCCTTTCAATAATAAAGCGAGGCCGCTGACGCCCGCCCCTCCTATACCCATCAAGTGAACTCTTTTTATTCCACGGAACTCACTGTTCACTTATCTTCCTCCTATCGCCATACTTTGTCTCAAAGGATCGAAAAAGATTAATAGACGCCTTGTCGTGAAATCCTGCAACACGCTCATTTTGTCTATCTGCGCATAGTGATGTCAAATGAATGAGCTGCTCAGCTTCCTGATTTTCTCTCCATATATAATTATCGGTTATTTCAGAATATTTCAGAGCATTTGCAACTTGATGATTATCAGAAGATTTTTCCCAAGGAACAACTATAGTTGGGATATTATATGCTTCCAGTTCCGCTAAAGTCGATGCCCCTCCTCTGCATACGACCAAATCAACGATTGAAAAAACCGGATTCATATCCCATTGCCTGCCTATGTATAATACATTTTCGGCTTCCATTTCCTCTTTTTCTGAAAGCGCCAAAAACAGGCATTCAGGGAACGACTTAACGATAGTATTGAGAACATTTATAAGCGATACGCTGGTCAAGGAGCCGCCCATAATACCAATAATCCTGGAATTGAGCCAACGTCTGTCGATCCTTAGATTCAGAAAAGCCGCCTGCCTATCCCACAAAACAAACGGGCGGACGGGAACATTTGAAGATATTTCATTATCCCAGCTCTTAACGATTAACTTTCCGATTCTCTTTGAGAGTTTCACAACTTTGCCGGCAATGGCGTTCTGTTCATGCATAACGGCAGGAATACCGGCGATAGAACACGCAACTAAAGCGGGAAAAGAAACATATCCTCCAAACATGAAACACGCGTCGGGTTTATGATTACGAAGCAGAGAGTACATAGAAATACAGCTTTTAACTATGTTAAATGTACGTTTTAATTTTTTCAGGATTCCCGATACTCCAAACGGAGAACCTTCTATCGGCAATATCAATGGTTCTATTCCTGAATACCGGTATATTTCAAGCTCAAGAGCGCGATTGCCGCAAACATAATGCAAAGAGGATACTTTACTCTCTCTTTCAAGCCACTGCCCGAAAGCGACAGCAGGGAAAATATGTCCTCCTGTTCCTCCCGCCACCAAAAAGATTTTCATATTACGTACCGGCTCGCGCTTCGGAAGATTCTTTCGCAATACGAACCAGAATTCCAATCTTAATCCACATAAAAACTAGAGAACTACCTCCATAACTAATAAAAGGAAGCGGAATTCCCGTAAGCGGCATCAAATTCATGACTCCTCCCAGATTTATAAAGAAAGGCAAAGCAACAGACGCTGCAATACCCCATGTCAATGCTGATAAAAAAGCATCCTGTTGTCTCCTGTAAAGTCCCCATATTACCAAAAACCAAAAAACGAAAACCAAGAGAATTCCAAGCGTACCAACAAGCCCAAACTCTTCCCCTATTGCGGGAAAAATAAAATCTGTATGAGCTGCAGGTAAATAATTCAATTTTTGCAGGCCTTTTCCTACCCCAACTCCCATAATTCTGCCGTTTGCAAAAGCAATAAGCGCTTGGATAGCCTGAAAACCACTGTTCAATGGATCCGACCAGGGATCAAAAAATGCTGAAATTCGCCTCATGCGATATCCGAAAAATACTATCATTGGATACGCTATCGAAATAAAAACCGGAATGGAAAACAGCGGATATTTCCAGCCTCTATTCTCAACATGAATTGACATGCACAAGACAACTATGAGAATCATACCCCCGAAGTTTGGCTGTAACGCAAGAGGCCATACGGAAGCTAAAATAATGACAATAGTAATTCTTAAGTAAATCTCAAGCGGCGCGCCTTCCGAGTCGGAAAGGCATTTCGACAGGTGTAACGGAACAAATAAAGACAGTATTTCTAATGGCTGAAGCATAAAAGGCCCAAGGGGTAGCCACCTCCTCGCTCCTCCTCCTTTGATTCCTATTCCCGGAATTATTGTAGCAACTGTAAGTAATATGGCGGTTATCCAGAAAACCGAACTACATTTGCGCAAAACACGGAGCGGTATCATGGAAACAATCAGCATGAGCGTGAATCCTAAAACCAAAGCAAACAACTGCCTCCCGCTTGTACTGTACAAATTTATCTGCCCGTCAAGCCCGCCCTTTGAAGTTATTGAGGCTATTGTCAATATTCCAAAACAACTTAATACGAGAGGCCAAAACCATATCGATTTCCTGTGTCTGAAAACAGGATTATCCTGGTCTGTCATGCTGTCTCCATTAGGTTTTGGACGGAAGAACGAAAGTGTTCCCCTCGCTGCATGTAATTCTCATATTGATCCCAACTCGTACATGCAGGGGACAACAGTACAATATCTCCGCAGGATGCAATTATGCTTGCTTCAAATACTGCTTCCGGAATAGTATCGACAAGCGTAACATCATTCATACCATGTTCAAAAAGAGAATTCCGAATCCTTTCCCTTTCGCTGCCAAGAATTATTGCGTGTTTCGCCCGCTCTTTAACACACTGCCCGAGCGGTGCATATTCCTCCCCTTTGCCTTTTCCGCCAAGTATTATTATCTTATCTCCCTCTATCGAATTTAAAGCTGTAACGCACGCGCCAACGTTAGTCCCCTTTGAATCATTTATATACTTTACCCCGTTTATCTCCGCTACGAACTCGCAACGATGAGGCAATCCCTTGAAAGTCGAAAGCGTCTTGACAGCCTTTCCCGAATCGTAGTCAACGCCCAATATTTTTTTTAATACTGCCATACTGAACGCAACATTCTCATAATTATGCTTTCCAATTAGATGAGAATTCCCATATTTGAAAAGTTCATGCAGAGAACCGCCCTCCATCAAAATTGCCCTGTCCGCTTCCAAAATTATCCGGTCATTATTCCGGGAGTCAAGGTTATTCCAGCTCAAAGCCGTTATTTTATCCGCGCGTGAAATATCATTTATCTTCCGGATATCCGCTTCTCTCATAAATACCCGTCCATCATCAGCCAGCAATGAAATAATACGCGCTTTGGCCTCAATATACTTTTCATAGCTTCCATGCCAGTCAATGTGGTCAGGCGCAAGGTTTGTAATTACTGCTATTTTAAAATCAGCGTTCTTACGCTGCGCCAGATAGTGAAGCTGCGCGCTGCTCAGTTCCAGCACTATATAATCATATTTGCAAAGAGCAAAGTCGGCCATTGCCACTCCAAGGTTCCCACCGACCGCTGTGCTGCCGCAGAACGAACCGAGCAAATGGCCGACAAGTGAAGTTACCGTGCTTTTTCCATTCGTGCCGGTTATTCCTATTATGTTGCCAGTAAGATGAGGAAGCACAAATTCTAACTCTCCGATAACCGGTATACCTTGGTTTTGGGCTTTTAATACGACCGGCGCCGCAGGCGGAATACCTGAGCTAAGCAGAAGCGCCTCGGCCTGAAATGCCAGATTATGACCTATTTCATATGATATTCCCAATTCCTTGAGCTTCTCATATACATCATCCGAAAGCACTCTTTCATCCGAGACTAAAACATCATTACCCAGCCTATGAGCGAGCGCAGCTAAAGAGTACCCGCTTACGCCTCCGCCTATTACTGAAATTTTCATTTATAGAACTCTCCATAAAATTACGTACAATAAAGCCATTCCAAAAATATGCACAATATAAAACCTGTTTACAATAATAGTTTCCTCTAAGTCTGAACTAGGCACAATATAATCCACTTCCCTGTTCAGGCGCTGAAAATGATGATGCAAAGGCGCCATCCTAAATATTCTGCGGCCAAATATTCTTATAGAAAATATTTGAATTGCTACTGATATAATTTCAATGCCGAATAAAAATGTGAAGGGAACTATTAATAGAATTGAACCGTTGAACAGTATTAAAGCAAAAAGCAATCCCGCCAGAAAATGAGACCCCGCATCACCCATAAATACATGCGCGGGATGAGAGTTATGCCATAGGAAACCAATAACCATCCCTATAGCAATCGCAAAGTCAAAATTCAGCTCACCCATATAAATAGCTGTTGCTATAAGCGATATTGCTACACCCCCCGTAGCAAGCCCGTCCAATCCATCCGTCACGTTGACCGCGTTTTGGAGCCCAACCGACAAAAAGACTATCAGGGGGAATGAGACCCAGACTGGAGATATAACGTTGCGCCATAAATAAATGTCATATTCTCTGCATATTAAAAATGCATATATTAAAGAAAGAAATACTTGTAAGGTTATTTTTCTCAAGCTTGAAAACCCTTCGCTTGAGCCCTGAAATGACTTTATCCCGTCGTCAATGAGCCCAATAAAACCACATGCTATTGCGAAAAGCCAAATCTTATAATCAGCGCTCCTCGTCACACATAGCGAAGCGGATATTACAATAAAAACAATACCGCCCATTGAAGGCGTGGAAGCCTTTTTTTCAACTATCGCCGGGCCGTAGCTCTTCTGTTTTTGAAATATCTTAATAATTCCTGTTTGCTGTAGCCTGATCCAAAACTCCTGCAACATTATCTCAACGATGAAAATAACTATTGCTAAATAAACATTTCTCATATTCTTTTTTCAACCTCCGCGACAAACTCCTCTAGTTTGTGACTGTTCGAGCCTTTTACGAGCATCGCTTTCCAGTCGTTATTCTCTGAAACATACTTGAACGTATCCTGCCAACTATCAAAATAAACGCAATTTGGCAACTGCAATTCTGACGCGGCATTCTTCCAAATTCCGCCTATGAGAAGTACCTTATCAATGCCGGCAAATAATCTTGAAACATCCTTGTGATATTTGAGTTCCTCTTCTCCGAGTTCTCTCATATCCCCAAGCACAGCCCATTTATTCCCTTCAATATCCAGCTCAAGGAAGGATGAAAGCGAAGCTGTCATTGAAGCGGGGTTTGCATTGTACGCGTCGTCAATAAGCATCCTTCTTCCCAATGTATAAATGATTCGCCCCCTTCCGTAAAGCGGTTTATACTCTGAGGCCGCCTCGCATATTTCGCCCTCTTCAACCCCAAGCTCATTCCCTATTGCAGCCGCAATGGATAAGGCGTACATCGGATGCTTGCCCCAAAACTCGGCTCTCATTACTTGCGAGCGTCCGCTATGTATGAGTTCCCATTCCATCGGCAAGCAACACTTCTTGGATATGTCGCTTATCCTGTAGTCAGCACTATTTGACCGTCCTATTGAAAGCACTCGGCATTTTTCACGAATGCCTTCCGCCGATGAGCTTAAAAGCAAATTATCCGCATTATAAACGAAAGTCTTTAAATTCCGGGAACCGGCAATTTCCATTTTACCGCCCAAGACCCCGTCAATTGTTACAAACCCCTCAAGGTGTACCGGGGCAACTTCCGTTATGACCGCAATGCTTGGAGCGAATATTTCCGTCAGTTCGCGAATTTCGCCCGGTTTATTGGCGCCAAACTCTAAAATTAAAATTTCAGTATCGGCAGGCATGGAAAGTATCGACACAGCGCAGCCAATAAGAGTATTGTAGCTTCTTTCCGCAGCGTGTACGCGATATTTTCTTTTAAGCGCCCTTTTTACAGCTTCACGCGTCGTTGTTTTCCCCACGCTGCCCGTTATCGCTATTACTTCCTTAAGAGCCAATACGTCGATATACTTTTTAGCAATGTGCGCAAGATCCCTCTCGGTATCCTTGAGCGCGATATATGGGACGTCTTTCGGAAAATTGCCAGATTTTCCGCTGCTTTTTCCAACGATGAATTTTGCCCCGTCAGATAGCGCTTGTTCTATGTATAAATGCCCGTCAGTATTCTTCCCCGTTAGGGCGACAAATCCGCATGTTCCCTTAGCCGCCGCTGTCTTTATCTCTCTGCTGTCAAGCACGAGCCTGCAAGGCAAAGGCAGTTTCTCCTCTTCCCGTTTATTGTCGAGCCAGGATTGAACTTCACCCGCATCGCTATAGGGCAAATATTCGTCTCCGATTATCAGATAATTCTCAGGCCCCTTCCCTGAAAGAACCACTACATCTCCGGCCTGAACTTCGTCTAAAGCAGCCTTTATAGCTTTTTTGCGATCTACTATTATCTTCATATCCATATCGGGTCTTGAGCTTTTAACTCCGGCTGCTATCTGTTCTGCAATATCCTCCGGGGATTCTTGCCTTGGATTATCCATTGTTATTATAATCTTATCAGCCAAGGCGGCGGCTATCGAACCAAGCGCAGGCCGATTTGCCTGATAGCGTCCCCCGCCATGTCCAAAAACCGAAATAACTCGCCCCGTACAAAACTCTTTGAGCGCAGAAAGAACATTTTTTAAAGCCTCAGGCGTATGAGCAAAATCAATTATGCAGCAGGAGGCGAGCTTGTCGTCCCCAATCGGAATGAAATGCTTTTCTACCCTGCCAGGTATTTGCGGCGCGCGAGCGACCCCATCAACCAAAAGCTTGACGTCAATATCCTTTTCATACACAGCAGATATGGCGGCAAGAGTGTTTTTCACGTTAAAAGCGGCAACGAGCGGCGTGTAAAAATCCTCTATGTAATTACCCGAGACGTACATTTCAAATTTCGACCCGTCGATTCCAAGATTCAGCATTCGAGCGGATAAATCCGCATCTTGGCTATCTATTGCAAAAGAGACAACTTTAAAAAGACGTCCATATTTTTCTATTATCCTTTTTCCATAAGCATCTTCAGCATTTACAACTATTTTACCGTCCTTCTTTGAATATTTATCGAAAAGAATACATTTAGCGTCAAAATAATTCTCCATCGTCTTATGATAATCAAGATGCTCCGGATTAAGGTTATTAAATACCATGACGTCGTATTCACAACCATCCAACCTTCCAATATCCAGCCCGTGAGATGATGTTTCCATCACGCAAGCTTTACATCCGTTGCGAACCATATGAGAGAGCAACCTCTGGATATCGCAGCTTTCAGGCGTCGTGCGCTCCGACGCGTAGTCGTTCAATCCGTCGTTCTGAATAATAGTGCCAATAAGTCCGCACTTTTCCCCTGCAGATTCCAACAGACTTCGAATTACCCATGTAGTAGTTGTTTTTCCGTTTGTCCCTGTCACTGCATACATTTTTAACTTCTTGGCAGGTTCTCCATAGACCTTTGCTGCAACTTTTCCCATCCATTTGCGGGTGGAATCCACAATTATCTGGGGAATTGAACATTCTGGGATGTGTTTTTCAGCTAAAACAGCTACAGCTCCTGCTGACTCAGCTGATGAAATATAATTATGCCCGTCGCTTTTTTCCCCGCTGACGCAGCAGAAAATTGAGCCCGGCGCCACTTTACGGCTGTCGCAAAATACTTCGCTGACGTTAATGTCGGGAGCGTTCTCTGCGTTCCATTTAAATACCGGATTCGCGTGTGATTCTTCAAGGTAACGAATTATTTCGCTTAATTTCATTCCAGCGCATTTCCCCTTTCAGGCTTAATGTAAAATACTACCATCCTGTTTCATGCTCACAACTGAAGATAATTCAAGCATTTCCTCCGCAATTCTCTTAAGCGGAGGGGCGGCTATTTCCCCTCCGTAATACTTACCCTTCGATGGCTCGCCTATAACAAGAAGGACTGTATATTGCGGATTGTCGTATGGCCAGAAACCAACTATTGAGGATACATATTTATTGGGAACATATTTTCCTTTTTCCGCGACCTGAGCCGTCCCCGTTTTTGTCCCAATTTTTAACAATTTTGAAACGGCGGGTCTACCCGTTCCTTTCATTGTCGCCTCAAGCATAACTCCGCTGAGCCATGCGCTGGTAACGGGCGAAATAACATCGCGCAATACCGTGCGTTCTCCGCTGTATACAATGTTTCCATCGCTGTCCCGAGCTGATTTTACCAGATATGGCTTTAATAAATGCCCGCCATTTACTATTGCTGATATGGCAGTGACGAGCTGAAGCGGTGTTGTTGCAAAGCCCTGACCAATGGCAATATTAGCCGGAACTACCCCTCTCCATTGGCTTGGGCGCGATATAAGACCTCTTTCAACCCCGTTAAGCTCTATCTCCGGGATGCTCCCAAATCCCCAGTCCAATAGCGATTGATACATTTCAACAGGTTTTACTCTAATACCGATTTGCGCCATGCCCACATTTGATGACTTTACTAAAATCTCGGAAATAGATAAACTACCAAACGAAGTTCCCTTGTAAGCTTCGGATATGGATCCGTCCGCTACTTTGAAGTTTGCAGGACATTTAAAGACCTCGTTTGCCTTAACATGTCCTTTTTCGATAGCAATGCCCATGATTACAGGCTTTAAAGTTGAACCCGGCTCGTAGGTACGCGAAACAACATTATTAACTGTAGCAGCCGTATTCTTAAGCTCATTGCGTTTATTTGGGTTAAAAGTCGGCCAGCTTGCCATTGCCAGTATTTCGCCGCTATTTGGATCCATGCAAACAGCGGCGCCCCATTTCGCTGCGTTCGCAGTAGCTGTTTCATTTAATACTTTTTCAATTACAAACTGGATTTTTGCGTCTATGGTAAGAACAATAGAGGGGATTCCTTTTTTTATATGCAATCCATTATCCAATTTACCAAGGTTCTTTTTAGCGGTTAAGCGGTATCCGGCCGGTTCAAACAGGGTCGTATCCCAGGCTAATTCTATCCCGGACTGTCCTCTGTCGTCTATGTCGCAGAAACCTAAAGCGTGCGTTAAAAGCGAGTTATTCGGATAGTAACGCAATTTTTCTTTGATCTCGTGAAGGCCCTCTAAATCTTTATCGACAAGCTTCTCTGTAATTTCAGGAGGTACTTTCCGGGCAACCCATACAAAACGCCCGTCGTTTTGCTTTGAAATTCTATCAATAACGCTATCTGAAAATATGCCTTTCAATTCTTTAGCGTCATTTGGATTCCAGTACTCCGGGTCAATAAAATAACTTGAAACAGGGACCGATAACGCAAGTATATTTCCCTCCCTGTCCTGAATAGCGCCTCTATTTGCGTTAATAGGCACATGGCTCCAGTATTGGCGCTCTGCAAGAGCTAACACTCTATAATCGGGGGTTGTATGATATTGTACGAGTTTCCACGAAAAAACAGTAAAAAGAATAAAAATCGCCCACCATGGGCTTATAACATATTTCCTATGCATTTTAATCACTCAATTATATTTTTTTTTAATACTACTACATTATTGCTCCTTTGCATTTTTAGAGTATCCTTGCAATAGCTGTAAATCATGTTGGGAGACTTTAGAGCGGAAAGCTGCTGGTTAAGCGACATTTCTTCCATCGAGAGCTGCTCTATTGTACGGGATATAGCGGCGACCTCGTGCTCTAAATGGCTTGCATAAAACCTCAAACACGCCAGAATAAGGAAAAATGCAACCCCGCCATAGAGAGCACACTTTATTAAGCCCGGCCTTTTCTTGTCATTAGTAGTCAAACCCAAGCGCCTCCTATGTAAAGCGAAACGCCCTCAGTTTTGCGCTTCGCGATTTGTGATTTGACGCTACCTCTTCATCCGACGGCGTAACCGGGTGTCTCGTCAACAACTCCCCTAAACCTTTACGTTTCCATTCAAGAAACGTATGCTTTACAATACGATCCTCCAAAGAATGATAGTCGACAACGACAACCTCCGCGCCTTCAGAGGCAAGTTTCAGGCACTCAGCAAGCCCTTCCGTCAGCGCTTCCAACTCCCTGTTGACGTAAATTCTAAGAGCTTGAAAGACCCTTCTTGCCGGATGCCCTCCCATTTTACGCTGAACCGGCGCCGGAAGGATTTCACGTATAAGCGAAACAAGCTGTTCAGTGGACTCTACATTTTCTTTTTTTCGCGCCTTTTCAATTCCGCACGCGATGCGCCAAGCGTACTTTTCCTCTCCGTACCTGCTGAATATATCCGCAAGCTCATGCGCGGACAATGAGTTTACAACCGCGCTGGCGGGCTTTCCGACATTTACGTCCATACGCATGTCAAGCCGGCCTTCCAATTGAAAGGCAAATCCTCTTTCCGCGACTGAAAGCTGCATATTTGAGACCCCAAGGTCGAATAAAAAAGCATCTATTTTCATAATGTCATATGGCGCCAGTAAGCGCTCTAAATCACAGAAATTTCCTTTTATTGGAATAAACCTTTCTCCGTATTTGTATAGGTTTAACTTAGCTTTTTCAATCGCCTCTCCATCCTGATCGATTCCGTATACAACGCAATCAGGAAATTCCTCAAGTATCTTCCCTGCATACCCGCCTAATCCAAGAGTACAGTCTACAACTACTTTTGGCGATGATAATAACTTTATTACATCGGTAATCATTACCGGTATATGATAGCTGCTCACGTCCAAAACTTTCAACGCCTTTCCATCACTGTCTTCAGCATTTTATCATATAGGACGCCGGTATTTACGTTTTCTTTGAACGTCCGTTTGATAAATTCCCGATTATTCGGGTCTCTGTGTTGTAATAGAGCCCTTTGTAATTTTCTCTCTTTTGGGGCGCGCGGCACGTGTACTTCTTTTTCCGTAAACGGATCAACTCCCGTATGATAAATACATGACGAGAGGCTTCCGGGAGTCGGGATGAAATCCTGCGCCTGCTCCGGCATAAAGTCAAGCTTGCTTACAAATACTGCCAATTCAACAGCTTCATCAAGCCCGCACCCGGGATGCGAGGTCATAAAATAGGGCACAAGGTATTGTTTTTTGCCAAGTTGAGCGTTCATTTTGGCAAATTCTTCCATGAATTTAATAAGCGTTTTTTTATTTCCCTTGCGCATTACATCCAGCACGCTTGAAGCTACATGCTCGGGCGCAACTTTTAGCTGCCCGCTTATATGGTAGCTGCAAAGCTCCTTTAGGAATTCAGCGCGGGAGCTTTCCCTTTCGGCTAATAAATAATCATATCGAAAACCTGATCTTATAAAGACTTTTTTAATTCCTTTTATAGCGCGGAGCTCTCTTAAAAGCTCCAAATAATCGCTATGGCTAGCGTCAAGTTTTCTGCATGGCGAGGGATGTAGACAGTTACGATCTTTACATGTACCTCTTTTCAATTGTTCACTGCATGACGGATGCCTGAAATTTGCCGTAGGGCCTCCGACATCGCTTATTATTCCTTTAAATTCAGGCATATTAACGAACATTTTTGCTTCCTTGATTATTGAGTCATGGCTGCGCGCCTGGACTATACGTCCCTGATGGGCATGGAGAGCGCAAAAAGCGCATGAGCCGAAGCATCCCCTATGGCTTGTCACGCTCCATTTCACTTCCTCCAAAGCAGGCACGCCGCCAAGCGAGTCATACGCGGGATGCCATTTGCGCGCGTATGGCAAATCATATACCGCGTCCATTTCAGGCGTCGTGAGAGGCGGCGCTGGCGGCAATTGAACCACATAGCGCGCAGGTTTTCCCTGATAATGATATTTTTGTACGAGAGTCTTGCCCCTTATGGGATCCTGTTCCTCATAAAAGGTTTTGAAGCTCCGCGCTTCTATGGCTTTATCCGAAACTATTTCGTCCCAGGATCCGAGCTCAATAGATTTCGGGTCTTTTACGGGATAATCCGATACATAACACGTTCCCCTCACTTCTCTTATTTCATTGACCCCAATTCCGCTTTTTAGCAATCCCGCTATTTCCGATATGGCTCTCTCTCCCATGCCGTAGACAAGCAAATCCGCCTGGCTGTCAATCAATATTGATTGCCTCAGGCTATCGCTCCAGTAATCATAATGGGCAAAGCGGCGTAAACTTGCTTCGACGCCGCCGATTATCAAAGGAATATTTCCCCATATTTGACGTATCCTTTGACAATAGACAATTGTAGCGCGCGGGGGGCGCAATCCTGTCGCCCCTCCGGGAGAATAGGCGTCCCTGCTTCGTGTTTTCTTATTTGCAGTGAGCTTGTTGAGCATTGAATCCAAATTGCCGGCGCCGACAAGCACGCCGAGTTTTGGCCGCGGAAACGCGGAAAAAGCGTCTGTGCTTTTCCAGTCCGGCTGCGGCAAAATCGCGACGCGATATCCTTTGCTCTCCAAAACCCGGCAAATCACGGCAGAGGCAAAACTGGGATGATCGACATACGCGTCTCCGCTGACGAACAGGAAATCATATGAAAAATCCCACCCCGCCGCCAGCATTTCATGGCGGGAGGTGGGCAAAAACTTCAATGAATTCATCTATTTTCAAGGACTACAAAATGGGAACGCGCGTGACTCTCGTGTATTGTCCCAAGTAGGCTTCCTGTCACCAAGTAAATTAGTAATACAATCCCGATAAAGAATAATGCATTCTTAAACTCAAATTCGGATGTACGCTTCAGAAAACTCTTTACAATCTTTTTTACAAATTTCATGTATGCACCTCCAGAAAAAGTTCAGATGATTATATCGCATCTTGAGAAAATTTTTCGAGATTATGTAAATTATATTTGAAAAGTTTATATTGAACTTTTGACAACTGACAGGAAAACTTTTAAAAATAAAATGAATTTATCTCTCTACACCTCCCACTGACATACGTTTTTAAAATATCAAGAAAGTTGCCCCCTTCCCGATTTAATGTACAGTAAAAACCCAAGAAAAACTGAATAAATCATAAAATTACGCTGTATTTCTTGTACATATGTCGAAATAGTTCAAAATATGGCAGCCATTGAAGAGTTTGATTTCGGGTTCCAAAGAAGCGTATCAAAAAAGCATATGCTCCAACTCAAGGAGCTAAGCTGGTTGGAAAGCGCGTTCAATATTCTGTTTATAGGCCCTCCGTCAGTAGGCAAGAGTCATTTGGCCATATCGCTTGGTATGCCGCCGTAAACGCAGGGTACAAGACAGTGTTTATACATATGGAGCAGTTGATCCATACTTTTCGAACGTTAGAGATATCGATAAAGAAAACACTTTACTATAAACCAACCTCAAAGAAAAGAGTGTTCTGCTTTTTCCTTTGAGGTTGGTAGCCTTGATTACGTTTATCCTGACATTAATTAATTCTGACAGGTTGTCCGTCATATCTTTGACAACTTGTTACGTCAACTACTGGACAGATGCTAACATCAGTAACACTGTATGGTTTATCCTTCGAGCGAAGCCATTGGTAATATCCTTGCTTGGTTACGTGTAATACCTGGCATTTCTCCGTTATTGTGTACAGCTGTAACTTTGTTCGTATAGACTCATATATTAGGCTTGTTTCTACTTCTTTTAGCTCACGGCGAAAAAACCTAACGCTTCCCGTAAAATTTCATTTGCTCGTTTTAGTTCCCTATTCTCTTTTTGGAGCGCTGCTTTTATATATACTTCATAATCTGATTATTTATATTTTGTCTAGACCAATCGGTAATATTTCTTTCTTTACCCACCATATTTCCGTAACAACATGTGCGAATTTTTCCTTCTGCAGTCACCCACAGCGATGTTTTATCTTCCGGACATTCTCTACATGCGTGGTCGCAAAAAGAATGTATATACTTAATATCAATGTATTCATTTTTTAAAATTGTATTAATATATTCGTATTTATCATTTATTATGTATCCATAATTACTCAGCCTCAGGTCAATTGAATCTTCGCTGATTTGTTCAACGCTAAATGGCCTACTCTCATCAGTCGACTTAACTACAATATCTTTTGATTCTGAATCACACGCTTCTCTCAATTTAGCGCCATGTAACATTTTTGAGTCCCTCCGCTATCATTTCCATATAATTTATATTCATTTAAATATTATAAATTATAATAGCGCTATATTATAGTGCTAAATTGGGGTTGAATAATTGAACAGCAGTTATTTTTTATGATAGAATTTATGCGTTACATAAGTTTATGAAATTCGAGATGACAATATGAAACTATCAGTCGTAATTCCATGCTACAACGAAGCTGCAACCATAGAAGCCATTATCAGCGCTGTAAGGAACTCTCCTTACAGCCCAATTGAGATAATCGTGGTCGATGATTGTTCAAAAGACGGTACGCGCGAGATATTGCAGCAGCTGGGGCATAAAATTGATAAAATTCTATATCACGAAGTCAACCAAGGCAAAGGGGCGGCGTTGAAGACGGGGTTCCGCGAGGCCACGGGAGACATCGTCATAGTCCAGGACGCCGACTTGGAGTATGACCCGAACGAGTACTGTAAAGTCGTTCAGCCTATTCTGGACGGCAGGGCGGACGCCGTGTACGGCTCGCGCTTCGTCGGGAGCGAACCTCACAGGGTGCTTTATTTTTGGCATCGAGTCGGCAACGGTCTGCTCACTCTGTTTTCCAACATGTGCACTAATCTAAACCTTACGGATATGGAGACATGTTATAAAGCATTCCGGCGCGAAATAATACAGTCAATTGAGATAAAAGAAAACCGTTTCGGCTTCGAGCCGGAAATAACTGCAAAGCTCGCAAAAAAACGCTGCCGGATTTACGAAGTCGGTATCTCCTACTCCGGCCGCTCTTACGAGGAAGGGAAAAAAATAGGCTGGAAGGACGGGTTTCGAGCCTTATACTGCATACTGAAGTATAAATTTAAGGATTAGGGAGTTAAGAAATGTCTAAAGGTATAGCAAAAAGGATTTTAGTGACTGGAGGCGCCGGATTTTTGGGTTCTCACCTGTGCGCGGCTTTGTTGGAAAAAGGGTACGAAGTGCTGTGTCTCGACAATTTTTTCTCGGGCAGAAAGGCCAATATCGTGCCGCTGCTATCAAACCCTTTTTTTGAGCTTGCCCGTCACGATATTACATTCCCATACAGCGCCGAAGTGGACGAGATATATAACCTCGCATGTCCGGCCAGTCCTGTGCATTATCAGTTCGATCCGGTACAGACGGTGAAAACCTGCGTTCATGGAGCTATAAACCTTTTGGATCTGGCCGCGCGAATCAAGGCAAGAATTTTGCAAGCGTCAACAAGCGAGGTATACGGAAATCCGGAGGAACATCCTCAGAAAGAAAGCTACTGGGGGCGCGTCAATCCCATAGGGATTCGCAGTTGTTACGATGAGGGGAAGCGCTGCGCGGAAACGCTTTTTTTTGATTTCCACCGCCAATACGACCTTCCAATTAAAGTTGTACGTATTTTCAATACATACGGCCCCAACATGTCGACTAACGACGGCAGGGTGGTCAGCAATTTTATTTTGCAGGCTCTAAATGGAGAGGACATAACAATTTTCGGCGACGGCAGTCAGACAAGGAGTTTTTGTTACGTCACCGACCTAATTGACGGATTGCTCGCGGCAATGGAGAGGTCAGGCGAGTCCCCGGGGCCTTTTAACCTTGGAAATCCGGAAGAATTCACGATTTTGGAGTTAGCGGAAAGAGTAATTTCAATAACCGGTTCAAAGTCAAAAATTGTTTTCCGCCCGCTCCCGTCCGACGATCCGCGCCAGAGAAAGCCTGATATAACGGTAGCGAAAAATACGTTCCAATGGTCGCCAAAGGTCAAATTGGATGATGGTCTGAAGGAAACAGCGCGGTATTTCCGGGAGATAGTTAGGAGTTAAATAGAATCGCAGAGTTTTTCCGAAGCGCTCTTCCCTTCCGAATGCTCTCCTTGAGATGATAAATCCAATAATTTGCGCTTAATTGACATCAATCTTTCCTTATCCGAGAGCGACTCAATTATTCTCCGCGCTGCGTCATGCGGCGAGACGTCTCCCACGAGTTCGTCCAAAATACTTGTATTCCCAAGTCTGTTGGGCCATGAGACGTATCCTTTCAGGCGGCTGAGCTTTCTTCGCAACACATATTCCTTAAGCTTAATCCCCGCGAAGGGGATTTTGGTTATCAATCCGCCTATTCCCGATACCGGAATTTCCTTTAAAAAACTCGTAGGCGCCAACACTAATCCCGCGCTCCCGCAATGCATCATTTCGAGGGTATTGGTTCCGGGTTGAGTGACTACATAATCCGCCATTGGCATGACTATTCCCGCTCCCAGCCGCAAAGGATTGAGATTGCTTTCTTTCCATAACTTGAGTTCGCTATCGTTGGCAAAAGGGGGGAACAGCACGACAGGTTTAAAACCTACCCATTCCTGAGTCAGTATCTTTGCTATCTCCTGAATAAGGCAGAAGCTTTTTAACCTTACATTTTCCCTGCTGCCGGGGAGAAAGACGACGCGATTTCCGCTGTAATTGCTCCAAACGCTCATTTCACCCGGTTGCTTTTCCTGTTCCAAGTCAAGTTTTAGCGCGTCTTTTACCAAGTCTCCTATGACATGCGCATTTCCAATCTCACGCCTCATTTTTTCGTAGGCTGTAAACACCGCGCGGCATTTTTCCAAGCCGCTCTTGAATCCATATGCATAACAAAACAGAGGGGATTTTTTGGCCAACTGTTTCCCCCAGAAAACATCTCCTCCAAGCTGAATTACACAATCTACTTTCTCTTTCGATATCCTGCTGAGCGCGCTAACCGGATTGTGCGGGCCGGCGACGCTGCATCCGAAACGCGACGCCACATCGCGTTCCTTTCCAGAAGCATAAGGGCATTTTATGAGCCAAAGCAGCACCTCATGCCCGCGCTTTTTCAGTTCATGAACGACCGGCCTCGCCCAACCCCAGAGCTCGCCTGGAGCATTGCATACAACTCCAACTTTCATAGAATCCCTGCCAGTTTTAAGGTCTCTCTCGCCCAGAATTTACCGGCGTCCCCGCATCCCATTTTTGCGACCGCCGTGCTAAGCAATTCTTCTACATTTCTTTTTCTATCCCCGTCCTCCAAATATGAGCGGAGTTCATTTACCATTCTATCCGCCTTCATATTTTTTCCCAACAATTCCGGGTAAGCCATATTTCCGTCATTTCCCGCGCCGCAAGCCAAAATGTTGGGGACAGATATATAAGGGGTATGAATAAGTGTTTTCCACACAAGCCAGCCAATAAAGTTTCCGTTATATACAACAATCATAAAACGTTTGAGAAGCATCGACTCAACTGAAATGGTGCCGCTGACCCCTACTGACGCCTCTGCTATGGACAAAAGCGCGCGTCCTTCAGCTTCGCAGTATTCAATTTGTTCGCTTGCAAGGCGGTTGCATAAATCCTCCCTCAGCTTTCCATGTAGGCCGGGAGCAATTGAAAATACCGGATAGTACTCATATTTTCTGATTTCATGCGCGCACTTAATAAGCTCGTCAATGTGCCAATGCACGTCATAACGCCTGCTTCCGGGCATAAAAGCTATGACGCGGCCTTTTTTATTATCGAAACGCTTAACAAATTCCGGCGGCGGAGAATAATTTCTGAAGGTTTTAACCAAGGGATGCGCCGTCCACGCGGAATTCACTCCATTATTCGTAAGCCACTCGTGTTCAAATGAAAACAGCGGGAAGCACAAATCGCAGCAAGTTCTGAGAATTTTCGCGCGCGAGCTGCGCCATGCCCAAACCGTTGGAGTCGCAAGGTATATTATTTTCCCCGCATATCCGGACTTTCTGAGCTTACTTACAAGCGGCAAATGAAAGTCCGGGCTGTCAATAACGACCACACAGTCCGGCTTTCGCAAAATAATTTCGTTTAATATGGACTTGCGTAATCGCAGAATTCTCGGGATGGCAGGCAATACCTCAATAATTCCCATCAAATGCAAGGATTCGTATCCCCAGACAGCCTCTCCTCCTGAAGCGACGCCCATAGGCCCCAACATCCCCCAGACGTTGACATCCGCAAAAGCCTTCAACGAATCAATTAAATCACCCGCGTAAACATCGCCCGAAGGCTCGCCACAACTTACTACAATGTTCAATGTTCAATGTTCAATGTTCAATGAAAAGCAAAAAGGGCTGTAACAAAAGCTGGCGGCAGGATGCCGCCCCTACGACATATTGTGTACACAATGCCGAACAACCACTATATATTGTGGTTTGGGACGGCCAATATAATACTTTTGTTACAGCCCCATTGAACATTACTCCTTTCTTAAACTCAATGTTTTTTATACGCGACCAGCAAAATGCCCCCCATATTTTTATCGAAAATTATTATCTGCCCCGTAAGTTTTCGACTTCAGCACGAGTCAGTCCGGTATCTTCTATAATCTCATCAATCGGTTTGTTACGCTTTAGCATATTACCAGCTATCGATAGTATGCCTTCCGCTCTGCCTTTCGCTTCACCTTCCGCTCTGCCTTTCGCTTCACCTTCCGCTCTGCCTTTCGCTTCACCTTCCGCTCTACCTTTCGCTTCACCTTCCGCTCTGCCTTTCGCTTCACCCTTTATTTCAGCATGGTATAACGCTTGCGCTTCATCATGGCGGGCTTTGGCTCGTAGACGCTCCAATTCGCGGAACTCCGATGAAGCAGTGACGCTGTGATATGCGCTTATTGCTTGATTCAATTCCGGTACCCCCAGGGTGTTTTATAACAACTTAAACAAAATATCGGTCTTGAATGTGTTCTTAAGTTTTGACATAGCAATAGCCCCTCCACGCAGTAATTATGCCACGCATACACCGGGATTGCAACGACCCGTTTTAACAAGAGGCTTGTATAAGAAATGGCAGAAAAAATCTGATAAATCCGCCATATAATAGTCAAGCGGCGTGATTAGAACCTATGCGCCATACCCGTAAAAATTACACGTTGCCCAAACATCCAGTCTTTTATCCTTGTCTTTTGTCTTTCATTGAACATTGAACATTGTGCATTGCCTATTTTACAGCCTCTTCCAGTTCCCTGACAGCATCGGTATTTTTAAGCTTATCATTTTTCCGTGCGTAATCAATGGCGCTTTTTCCGTCTTTGTCTTTAGCTTGCGCATCTGCTCCATTTTTTAGCAAAATGGAAATGATTTCAGGGTTTTTGTTTTGCGCCGCAGCCATCATCAACGCAGTCCAGCCGTCTCTTTCTGCGTAAAAATCCATCTTCGCCTTAATAAGCGCGTTCGTAGCTTCTGAGTTATTGTTATCCTCGGCTAACATCAACACCATCGGCGCAGTCCAGAAATATAAACCTTTCTCGTTGACGTCCGTTCCGGCATTGATAAGCGCGCTCGTAACTTCTGAGTTTTCGTTATACTGGGCAGCTATCATCAACGCAGTCAAGCCTAACGGGTCTTTCGCGTTAACGTCCGCTCCAGCATTGATAAGCGCGCTCGTTACTTCAGGGTTTTCGTTATATCGGGCAGCTATCATTAACACAGTCCAACTCTCCGGATATTTCCA
>Ga0082212_10002003_pt1 | contig 29949 bp, 20 predicted proteins | sample TergutNt197P3_FD_71548 | JGI IMG/M metagenome (GOLD analysis project Ga0082212, IMG submission 71548) | Neocapritermes taracua P3 segment gut microbial communities from Petit-Saut dam, French Guiana - Nt197 P3 | ecosystem: Host-associated > Arthropoda: Insects > Digestive system > Gut ...
GATGGCGGAACTCTAAACCATATATTCTCTGTTGAAAATGCCTAAAAAAACCTAAATTACACCCACAAATTCTGCTAGAGAACCAATTTTTTCAAGAGTGGCATATCGCCCACAAGGGAAGGTACGGTAGGAGTTAACGATATCCTTCCCAAAATAGACTTGACGATCTTTGCACTTTGCACCAACCGCTCGTTGACGGTACAATGGTTGTTATGTCCAATATCATTGTCAGAGGCGCACGAGAACACAATCTGAAAAACGTTGATCTCGATTTACCGCTCGGAAAACTCATCGTCTTCTGCGGACGAAGCGGGAGCGGAAAAAGTTCGCTTGCTCTCGACACGCTCTATGCCGAAGGACAGCGGCGGTACATCGAAACGTTTTCTCCCGCAATGCGGCAGTTTCTCGAAAAAATCGAAAAACCGAAGGCGGAACGGCTCGACGGAATACCCCCTGCCATAGCAGTTTCGGCGATTCCCCGCAAAATGGAATCGATGACCGTCGGCGAAGCGACGGAGTTGCACGATTACATCGCCATGCTCTTTGCCCAACGGGGACACGTTTTCTGCCCGAAGTGTTCGCGACCCATTACGGCAGATTCGCCGCAAACGATTTGGAAAAGATTGAATCATCATTCCCGCGAAGGCGGGAATCCAGACGATAGTCTCTCTTCTCTAGACCCCTGCCTTCGCAGGGGTGACGGCATGCAAATCGCTTTTGCACCGCCATTGGAAAACACTTCAGCAGAGTTCGCCGCTCTTTGGAAAGAGCAAGGATTTTTGCGAGGATGTTTTAACAACACCGTCTTTCGACTGGACGAACCGATTCCCGATGAACTCTATCAAGACGGATTATTGTTAATCGTTGACCGACTCACTTTCGATCCAAGCGAAGAAGACCGGTGCATCGAATCGCTGGAAACCGCCTTCGACTACGGCGACGGTAAATGTTTTATTCTGTTGTCCCCTCACCCTAACCCTCTCCCAGAGGGAAAGGGGACGATAACGTTACGGTTTTCGCGGTCACTTTCGTGTGAATACTGCAACGTCCATGTCCCGCCGCTTACGCCGAAATTGTTCCGCACCGATTGGATCAATCACGTTCATCTCGATGCCGATGTGAACTCACCGACGATGAGCGATTTGTGTCGTCTGACTGTGGCGGGACTGTTGCAGTTTTTTGATGTTCTCTCTACTCGAACACGTCAATAAACGGGAGTTGCTCTCTATGTCCTTTGTGGTTAAGTCTTACTATTGGCTATACCCTTATTCCGAACATCCAATAAAATGGTTTTATACGTTTAGTGTATTCCGTGCATTTTCTTTTTCAGCATTGGTGCCATTGCAAGAGCAATGAAACCGATAACGCACGGTATCGCCGCCATCAACAGGAAGAAGTCCGCTAGTCCGCCATCCTTGCCGAAGAAGATTTCGATGCCTTCGCCGCTGCCGAAGTAACTCGCCGCATAACCTGCCAAAATGTATGCAACACTGCTTGCCACGAACCAAACGCCCATGAACATCGACGCATAACGGGCTGGCGAAAGTTTCGTAACCATCGACAAACCAATCGGCGAAAGACAGAGTTCCCCCCAAGTCGCAAGGAGATAACACAACAGCAACCAATAGAACAGGGCTTTTCCGCCGGTGGCTTTCGCTTCGATGGCACCGGGAATCATCACGACAAAACTTGCCGACACGAGGAGCAAGCCGAGGGCAAACTTCGTCGGCGTACTCGGTTCAATACCGAATCGGGCAAGGACTCCCCACAGAATCATAAAGAGTGGTGCAAAAATGACCACGCAACAGGCGTTCACCGACTGATACCACGTTGCCGGAAATGTCAGCGGCTCTACACCGGCAACGTACCGGACATCGAATCGCCTTTCCGCACTATCCATTGCCAACAAGGCGGCTTGAATTTCCTCTCCATATTTCCCCTGCTCATCGACGACAAGTACCGTAATTGCCTTCAAGAGAGCCTTTCGGCGTTTTTCGTGTTCCGCTATTTTTTTGTTTGCCAGTTTATCGGCTTCAGCACCGGGAAGGTGATCGATTATGTGGGCGAGCATCGGATTCTTTAGTTCTTCCCGAATCTTCTCGGCGGCAAGTGCCTTATCGGTAATGATAACGGCAGACTGTTTGAGTTCCTCGATCTTCTCCACGACCTTCGGCTCATCTTTACCATTAACCTCAATGACATCCAAATTTGCAATCAATCCTTCGACAATCGCAATATCATCTTCTTCGACTGCCTGATTTAATTTGACGATTGCCTCCTGAACAATTTCGTATTTGCTGGTTCGCAATACCCGGCGGAGTTCGACGGCAATTCCTTTCAATTCGGCAATTTGCTCTTCAATGGGTGCCGTCTCACCTTTTTCCTTTGAGAGTCGGGCAATGATGTTAAAGCGTTGAAGTCGATCCGCAAAACTGGGACCCTCGACAACGTCGCTTTCCCGACCGATTTGACCGGACAACTGCTTGACTTTTTCAACGACTTCTTTGTATTCGACAAAATCTTCATTTTTCAGGAAGAGTTTTTCCGGCAAAACATTTTGAACGACGACGGGAACCGCCCGATCCGTGTTCGCTTTGGCAAAAATGTTCAGCGACGAACCGGCTTGCTCGAAGGCAATCCAAAATGCAATCACGAAAATCGAGAGAACGAGAATGACGAACATCCGGTCGTAGTCCTGTTTGACCAGCGGTCGTGTTTGTTCGTACAGTGCCTTGTCGTGTGCTTCCTGTTCTTCGGGAGTCCTTTCCTGTTGAGCATCCCGTTTTTCCGGCGGTTCGCCAATTCCTTTCAGGTGTTTTCCGAACGTGAGGAAGGAAATGAGACCGAAAATCATTCCGCAACCGGCAATGATAAAACCATATTGGTAACCATAGACTTCGCCGACGGTTCCGCCGATCAGCGGCGACAAAAACGCACCGATGTTGATTCCCATGTAGAAAATCGTGAAACCGGCATCGCGTCGCCGGTCTCCCGGTGCGTAAAGTTGTCCGACCATCACGGAAATACAGGGCTTGAAAAATCCGTTGCCGAGGATCATCAAACCGAGTCCGACGTAAAACGTCCACATCGCAAGCCAATCGGTGGAAAGTCCCACGTCGACGTTGCCGATTCGAACGAATTCGGTGGCGGCAAGGCAAAATTCACCGAGTGCCATTAGCACTGCCCCGATGACGACGCACATTCGCTGTCCGAGGAATCGGTCGGCAATCCAACCGCCGAGAAGCGGAGCGAGATAAACGAGACCTGTGTACCAACCGTAAAGTTTGCATGCGTCGGCTTCCGTCCAGCCGAAGCCAGGAACTTCTCCCGTCGAAATACTGACAAGGTAAAGCACGAGAATTGCCCGCATGGTATAGAAGGCGAAGCGTTCCCATAGTTCGGTGGTGAAAAGAACCCAAAGACCGGCGGGATGTCGAGAAGATTGTATCGTATTGCTCATTTTCGGTGTTATTTTTTATGAACGACGCTATTTATACCATAAATTGAAAGAAAATGTTGTATGCCTTTACAGGGGGAAAAGGGGTGTGCGGAAGTTTAGTGTGCGAAGTTAGGCAATTTGCTTCGAAGGACACTCACCACCGGCTGCCTTATGTGCCGCCGTCGGGGACAAATACTGCTTACAAAATTTGCGCGCTCCCGGTGTTCTCCTTGAATTTGACATCGCTAGAGTCTCTTTACAAATGTTTACCAATTTGGGATAATGATGTCTCTGATTTTTTTTGTAATAGACTTTGCCTACCATATCCGAATTATCTCTTTTGACAACGATGGCAAGTTACAGCGGCACGTCTGTCGTCGCTGTTGACCGCGCTGCCCGTGTAACGACGATTATCGGGAGCAGTTGCCTCGCCGTCGCATTCGACCCACAAAACGCAGTAGGGCAGTCCATCGATTCGTACTTTGTCAATAATCCCGATCATGCGAAACGCTACCACGAAACGCTGAATAACCGCCCTCAGAAGATATCCTTTCGCTCCGCTAACGGCAGGTTTTACGAAATACAAATCGTCCCCTTCTTCGACGAACGCAATGAAATTTGCGGGGCGTGTTCTTTTGAACGTGATGTTACCGACAGGGAAAAAACTATTCCTGAACTCGAAGATCATGTAGGAACGTTGGAATGTCTTTTTCATGAGACGGATGAAGGAATTTATCTTTTGGATAATGATTTTGTTATTCGCCGAGCAAACGCTACTGCGACAACCATGCACGGATCCGACGGCTCGTTGGTGGGACACGTCTGCTACAAGAAAATTTTTGGACGCGATGAACCTTGTGAATTTTGCCCAGTAGTCAAGACGTTCAAAACAAAACAGCCGGAGGAAAGTGCGTATTTCGACGAAAGAACACAGAAACACCTGCGGTTACGGTCAACCCCGATTTTTGGTCGTCATACCGGCGAGTTGATCGGTGTGTTCGAAACCTTCCGTGATGTCTCTGAACACACCCATTTTGAGGAGTCGCTCCAATCGTACATTTCATTTGTTGACGATATTTTTGTAAGCATTCAAGATGGAATTTTTATCATTGATAAAGAATACACGATGGTCAAGGCGAATCCCGCTATGGAAGCGATGTATCCCGAACTCACCCCCCTAGTCGGAAAAAAATGTTATGTAACTGCGTGCCGTGATCGGACGTGCGAGCATTGTCCTGCAACGATGACATTTAAGACCGGTAAGTCGGAACCGCTGACCCATTTTAAGAAACCGACGGGAACAAAACCGGGAGTTTGGCTTGAACATTTTACGTTCCCGATTCTTTCTCCATTTGGAGAAGTGACCGCTGTGATTTGTATTATTCGAGATGTGACCCAGCGAAAAGAGGATGAGGTCGCTCTCGAACAGTATAAGGTACGTTTAGAAGAGATGGTTCATGAACGGACTCGTGAATTGGAGCAGAGCGAATCAAAGATGCGGGCAATCCTTTCTGGGGGAAGTGTTCCTATTGTTTTTGCTGATCCCGATGGGACCATTGTATTTGTCAATACTGCTTTTCAGGAGTTAACGGGTTATTCCGAACAAGAATTAATCAATCACCATCCCTGGGAACAACTTTACGACGCACAAACCGCTGCCAATGTTCAATTTCGGCGGAATCGCGAGGCTCTTTATGCAGGAGAAATTGAGCAGCATCGTCAAGATATTTTCATTCGACGGAAAGATAACGAGACGCGTTGGGTTGATTTTACTGCCTCGGCAGTCAGAGATTCAAAGGGAAAACGTATTCAGCTTATATTTCTGCTGTTGGACATTACCGACCGCTATGAAATGATGCGGGCTGTTGAAGAAGCGAATGAACGAACACGGATCATGCTGGATACAACCCCGCTCGGTTGTACTATTTTGGATAGGAATACCAACGTGTTGGATTGTAATTTGGAAGCGGTTAAATTGTTTGGTTTGAAAGACAAGCAAGAATTTCGCGACCGATTTTTTGAATTATCGCCGGACTATCAGCCCGATGGACAGAATTCAAAGGTTAAGACTGCGGAAAAAATAAAGACGGCTCTGACAGCGGGGATGGATCGTTTCGAATGGATGCATAAAAAACTTGACGGCACACCGATCCCCTGTGAAATTTCTCTCGTCCGTGTTGAACGAGAGGAAGGTTATATCGTTGTCGGTTATTTTCGCGACCTTCGGGAACACCGGCAAATGCTCGCCAAAATGCACGAGGTCGATGAACGTACTCAAATTATGTTGAACGCCATGCCGCTCTGCTGTATTCTTTGGGACGAACAGTTCAGGCGCATCGACTGCAATCAAGAAGCGGTTAAATTGTTTGCTTTGAATGACAAGCAGGAATTCCTCGACCGATTCTCCGATTTGTCGCCGGAGTATCAGCCGGATGGGAGTCTCTCAAAGGAGCAGTCGTTTAAAAAATTCATGGAGGCATTCCGTGACGGATACAGCCGATTTGAATGGACGCACCAAAAACTTGACGGTACATTGATTCCGGCGGAAATTACCCTCGTTTGTGTTCAACGCGGGAGCAGTTACATTGTAGCCGGTTATATCCGAGACCTTCGGGACCTCAAAAAACGCGAAGTCGAATCGGAACGTGACCGACGGCGGACAAACGTCCTGTTGGAATTGTCCCAGATGACGCAACAACCGGAAATAGAAATTACCGATTACACCATCAAGTCGGCGGCGGCACTGACGGACAGCACGATGGGATACGTTGTTCTATTAGAACATGCGGCAGGCGTTTTGCCATTTCGTTCTCAACTTCTTGACCAAACTCTTTCTTGTGCGCTACCGACTTTTACGGAAGCGGGAACACCTCATAAACTGTCTCCTGTGTTGACGGAGTGTATCAGCACAAAGAAACCTGTCATTCACAATGATTTTTCCGGCCTTTTGGGAAATCGGGCGTTCCCCAAAGGGCACCACGAAGTGCGCTCGCACATGAATGTCCCCATCATGGATGGCGAAAACCCGGTAGGAATTATCGGTGTCGGTAATAAGGACATTCCGTACACCGAAGCGGATATGACGCAATTAACACTCCTTGCACAGGGATTGGGAACTTTGCTGAACAGGAAAAAATATGCGGAAAATCTAGAAAGAGCGAAGACCGAAGCGGAAAGTGCCAATAAAGCAAAAAGCGAATTCCTTGCACATATGTCGCATGAAATCCGCACGCCGCTCAATGGAGTCATCGGTCTGTCCGATCTACTTGCCCGAACGTTGCTCAACGAGAAACAAAGCGAGTATGTACAACTGATCAATGCGTCGGGAAATGCTTTACTTTTTCTGATCAACGACATTCTCGATTTCTCGAAGATTGAAGCCGGAAAATTGGAAATCAGTTCCGAACCTTTTGATCTTTCTGCGACCATTGAGGCGGTACTTGCCTCGCATGCCCCCCGTTCCAGCGAAAAAAATCTGGAACTCGTTGTTACCTTTTGCCAAAATCTGCCGCGAATTGTCGAGGGAGATGCTGGACGTGTTCGGCAAATTTTGATCAATCTAACGGGAAATGCCGTCAAATTCACCGATCATGGGGGTGTTCGCATTGATATCTCTATTGAATCGTCTGACGAAACAACTGTCGTGATTAAATTTTGTGTCATTGATTCGGGTATCGGTATCTCGCCTAGCGGAATAGAACGCTTGTTCAAAGCGTTTTCACAAGTCGATACGTCTTCTGCTCGCGTTTATGGCGGGACAGGACTTGGGCTGGCAATTTCTATGCAATTGGTTCGACTCATGCATGGAGACATTGGGGTAGAAAGTACGGAAGGAAAAGGTTCGACGTTTTGGTTCAAAATTCCGTTCAAATGTGATCCCCATGTTCTCCAATGTCTCAGGGAAAAACGGTGTTCCGATGTTCCTGTTTTGGATTGTCCCAATATCGACGGACCATACTGTACCGTTTTTGCCAATCGGGCAATTCCCGGAGAATACAGTATTCAAAAACATTCTGTTTTGATTGTTGACGATAACGAAATTCAACGTGATGCACTTAGTGTCCAGTTAAAAAACTGGGAAATGGAATGTACGGTATGCGATTCAGGCGAGGAGGCATTCCAGTTGGCGAAGGAATATCAAGACTTGAAAAAACCGTTCGATTTGATCATCATCGACAACACGCTTTCTGACGGTACAGGCATTGAACTGACTCGCCGATTACTTGGTCAGGAGCAACACACAGTGGAATCTGTGCAGATCATTCTGCTCCGTTCGTTTTCAGCAGAGTGCGATCTGGAACAAAGTATCATCGACGACCCCAGAATAGAATTTATCAGTAAGCCCGTTTTTGCTTCTTCTTTGTTTGATGCCGTGATTAACCGAATCGGTACCGCAAAACTACAGGAAAAAGTTGCATCGGGGATCGCTACGCTAGACGACCTAGAAGAATCAAGATTGATCGTGTCGAAACTTCGACGGCAAACCGAATCTGCCGAAAAGTCCTCAAACAAGCCGGGGCGATTATTATCCTATTTGGAGGGAAAAGTTCACATTCTTGTTGCCGAAGACAATCGAGTGAATCAAATCGTAGCGAAAAATCTTTTGACGGAAGCCGGATTTACCTGCGACATTGCCCAAAACGGAAGCGAAGCTTGCAGTGCCGTCCGAAACAAAAAATATGATCTCATCCTGATGGATTGCCAAATGCCAGAAATGGACGGTTTTGAAGCCACCCGATTGATTCGGAATTGGGAACGTGAATATGGCTCAAAACGCTTGCCGATCATTGCTTTGACAGCAAACGCCACCAAAGATGATGTGCGAAAATGCATGGAATCTGGAATGGATGCCTATTGTAGCAAACCGATCAATCCGTTGGTCGTCATACAACAAATTGAGGAATGGTACGAAAAATGTAACACTTAAGAATACCCTATTTTCCGGTTCCTGCATAAAGGATATCGTACCCAATCGCCCGTTTTACCGGAAAAATTCAAAATTCGCCTATTTTTCAATGCCAAACTGACGATTTCAAAAGGAAACGTGCTGAATCAAGTCCTATTGCCATGACCCTCTCCCGTTACTGCGGTATTCTCATTCTGTCCCTTGTTTTGTCCGTCCAAACGAGTCCCTTTGCTCGTGCATGGATTACAAGTCAAGCCCCGTCCGATGCGTACCTCATTTGGACGCTCCCCTCGTTCTACCAGGGTAATTTCAATGATACGCTCCGCTTTCTCGACAACGATTTGCAGAAAGCCGTCAAACTTCGGCACGGCAACCAACAGACTTTCCTCTGGCTCGACTCCCTCTGTTATTGGGCATTGCAGGGAGAATGTCATTTTCAGATGGCACGATACGATGAGGCGTTTCGGGCATATTCGACCGCCCTGCAAATCTATTTTGAACAAGCCGACTGGCTCCGATCCATTTCGGTTTCCATGGAACCCGGTATGATGCCGCGCACTCCGTTCTCCTGGGGAGCCTCCATGCGACCGGGAAACATTGGAAATTTCAGCCAATGCCGATTCCAAATGACGCAAGAGCATTTGAACATCGTGCCGGTGGCAGATCAAATCGGATTGATGAATCAAGCCATACGGACATCCATTCATGCCGACCACATTGTCCAATGTCTCGCCTTGTCCATTCGGCGGCGTGCGGAAATCCTCGGCAGTTTGTCGAAATATGATCCCGATACAAAACGGCTTGCCGATCTTCTTGCCGCTCGTCCCCATTTACCAAACCATTTCACCGGTACTTGGGTCGATGTCCTCTACGGTCTCACGCTTTCCGCACTGGGAGACGATGCCGCCGCAGAAATCCAACTCACTCGCGGACTTTTGATGATGGGAGCCATCGATCACCAACTCACCGCCGTGGCTCTCAACGAATTGGGAAACATTGCTCTCCGTAAGGGCAATGCCGAAGCCGCCCGGACATTTTATCTGGAAGCATCGTTCACGGCGCACCTCTTTGGCGACCCGATACTGCTCGGCGAAACATTCCGAAATATGGCAAACGCCCATCGGCTGTTCGATAAGTCCCAGCCGTTTCCCCCGATTATCGCCGCCTCGACTTACTTTCGCGGTCCGGGCGCAAAAGATGTCAGTCCGATGACAATCCTGCCGATTCTGCACGAAGAAGCGGAATACAATATCGCTCTGCGGCGTATTCCCGAAGCCAAACGTATCAATGATTTTTCAGCGGTGGTCATGAAAGGAACGAAAAATGCCGTCCTGCCCGATACCGTGCACGGAGCAAGATACCAATATCTTGCCGCAACGATTGCCTACTTTGGCGTTTACACGGACTTGGTTTCCGGGAAAAGAGTTACCCCGCAAATGATTGCGGCGGGGGATACACATTTAGGATTTGCGCTCAACTTTTTGCGACGAGGTTCGCTCCGTCTGTATCAACTCCAAAAACTTGAAGAGTTTTTCCAACGGGGAATGATCACCGCCGGCGGTCCCATCAACGGTCGGGTTGCCGACGAATTGTACGACGAACTTCTCCGTGAATCGACGGAAACCGATTGGCTGCTCTCTCCGATGGACAGTTTTGCCGCATTGATTGGCACTCCACCCGGTGCGTATGAGCGCTGGTTTGCCGTTGCCCTCCAACGCGGCAACCGAGAAAAAGCATTTGACATTTCAGAAAAGGCAAGACGTGCCAGATTTTTTGCCAATTTGCCGCTCGGCGGCTCCCGATTGATGGCGTTTCGCCTGCTCTTTGAAGGGGATGATGCAACGATGGCACCAGACATGTTGCGTCAACGTCAAACGCTTTCATTGGAGTTTCAGGAGTTCAGCAAATTGTCGGAAAACGTGCGGAACATTAGAAGGCAACTGATCATGATTCCGATTGTCCCGCAGAATCCCGAACAGGTAGCAGGACAGCGTGCATTGCTTGCGGAACTCGAACAACATAGTGCCGTTCAGGAATCCATGCTGCGTGTGATGGCATTGTCCCGAACAAGGGCACCGCAGATTTTCCCGCCGATCATCCCCTTGGAACAGATTCGCAAAGAATTGCCGGAGAATACGGCAATGCTCGTGTATGTCGAATCGCTGGGAAATCTTTATAGTTTTTTGATTGACCGAAATAGTTTGGAATTTTGGGAGGTTCGACAGGCGGCGATCCGAGACAAACCGCTAGGGGAATTGATTACGGAGTACCTCCGAGACCTCGGCAACACCGGTCCCAATCAAGCGGTGGGAACCAAAGAACTGGAAAATTCACAGGGAAAATGGCGGGAATCGGGCAACCGATTGCTGTGGCGTTTGCTCGGCAATGTGTCGCGCGACCCCAATTTTACCGAACTGGTCATCGTACCGACGGGAACGCTCTGGTATGTGCCTTTTGAAGCAATGTCCATCGACTTGGGAGGACAATTTCGACCGCTCCTGACGGCAGGGGAAACTCCGCTCACAATTCGATACGCTCCGACGGCATCGCTCGGCGTGCCGAACAAACAGTTGCAGCGAAAAGTGAACGCCGAAACGCTGGTCGTAAGCGGAAAATTCATGTCGCGGGATTCGATTGACATATCATTAGAGGCAGTCAATCGTTATATGCAGTCGGGAGTCCAAAATCTTTCTGTCATGCAAGCCGACGAAAAAATTTCGCCGCTTCCTTCTTCGGCATCGGCATTTGCGTCGCAGATACAGCAACTTGTCGTGCTGAATGAGATTCCGCTTTCTCCGCCGCTTGCATGGTCGCCGTTTGGTCATGATCGGACAAGAGCACCGGTGCAAACTTGGTTGACACTTCCCTGGGGGGGACCATCACTCGTGGTGCTTCCGGCTTTTCATACGCCGGCGGAGAGTGCTTTGCGGGGAAATGTATTATCGAACGGCGACGATTTGTTTTTAGCATCGATGCTTTTGCAAGCGTGTGGGGCAAAGACGGTTTTGCTCAGTCGTTGGCGTACTGGCGGTCGGGTATCGTATGATTTGACGGAGCAGTTTTTGTTACGGCTATCGGACAAACCTGCGACGGCGGCGTGGCGACAGGCGGTGATGGAGGTGGGAGGCAATCCGATCAATTTGGACGAGGAACCGCGTGTTCGGAATGAAGCGAAAGAGAAGGATGCAGCACCGCCGATAGCGAATCATCCGTTTTTCTGGGGAGCGTTTATGTTGATCGACCGCGGAGAGGCACCGTAAGAGGCGGCGGTGTACGAAGACAACGTCGTTCTCGTTTGCCCTTTCACGGGTCGGGAGTGTAAAGCGTTTCGACTGACTCTACAATGGGGGTTCCATCCGACCCGACATTGCGAAGTATTTCAATTTTTTGCCGTGCTGTTTCGAGTACTACATGGCAATTTTTGAGCAACCGAACTCCTTCTTCGTACTGCGACAAAGCGGTTGCCAAATCCATCTTGTCCCCTTCGAGTTGTTTCAGTATCTCTTCAAGCCGAATAATCGATTCCTCAAATGTCATATCAAGTAATCCTTCTCACGAAACACTAATTTTTTGGATTTGATCCCCTACTTCGATGCTGTCAACGATGTCTTGTCCTTCGATCACTTTGCCGAAGACGGTGTGCTTGCCGTCAAGCCAGGGGCAGGGAACATGGGTGATAAAGAACTGTGAACCGTTGGTGTTTGGACCGGCATTTGCCATCGACAGGGTGCCGGGGCTGTTATGTTTCAAGTCGGGATGAAATTCGTCTTCAAATTCATATCCGGGACCGCCGGTGCCGTTGCCGAGCGGACAACCGCCCTGGATCATAAAATCGTCAATGACCCGATGGAACGTGAGTCCATCGTAAAAACCTTCGCTGGAAAGTTTTTCGAAGTTTGCACAGGTTTTCGGCGTTTTATCGTCGAAAAGTTCCAATTGAATGTCTCCACGGCTCGTGGTAATAATGGCTTTTTTCATGAAAATCAAAGGGGAAGGAATGATCGAACCGCAAAGCATTGTAACGTATTTATTGTCAATTACAAGAGCGGTGGGTAACCGTTGAGTATCGGGATGAGAGAGCGAGAGGGGCAATGAATATGTTGTATCCTACTCCGGTGCTTGGGCGGCATCAATCGCCAAAATGATGCGGTACAACCCAACGGTAACTTGCACCATTTTGTCGTAATCCAACGTGTCCCAAGTGTCGGTCTTTTTGTGATAGTGCGGAGTGCGGAAGTCGGCAGTGTCCGTAAAGAATAACGCAGGATAACCTTCCCACCAAAAAGGGGCATGATCGGACCGAGCAAACAACGGCTCCATCAAATTCGGGGCAGGAAATGAGTGTATTTTGAGTGTTGATGATTCACGGAACGCCTTTTGCGCATCGGAGAGCAACTTGGCATCCGCCGGTCTGCCGACCATTGCCAAAAAATCCCCTTTTGTGCCGTAGAGCCGATTCATACTTCTGACTGGATAACTTTGAGAATTCTCCTCATCGGAAAAATAGCCGACCATATCCAAACAGAGCATGCATGCCACATCAACTTTTTTGTTTTTGAGTTTTTTCGCATGAAACCGGCTACCCCACAATCCAACTTCCTCCACGTCATATGCAACGAACTCGACATCGCAGTTCAGTTCGGCTGTCTCTTTCAGCAGATATGCCAATTCGAGAAGAACAGCGACACCGCTTGCGTTATCGTCGGCACCCGGTGAGGAATCGACAATGTCGTAGTGTGCACCGATGATGATTCGTTTATCTGTTTTTCCTTTTTTCAATGCATGAATGTTCGAGAAGGTATTCCGATAGACTTCAATCGCAACGTCTTCGTCATCTCCCAACATCTGTTTGAGAGCAAAATCGCTACGGACGGCTTCGAGTCCCATTGCCGTAATGGACTCCATAAGATAATCAATGGTTTTCTCTTTGTTTTCGTGGGTAACAACGCGATGGAAGTTTTCCTCGCTCAAAAACCGAACCGTTTTGATAAGCCGGTCTTTGTCTATGGTAACTTGTTCTGCACAGAGACAACCGGCAAGAGCGAACAGAGTTGCCAGTCCGAGGAGCGTCCGAAAAAAAATCGTCCGATTGTTTATTGAAATGAGTGGCATGATATGGGTTTACGTAATGGGCTGTTAGTATATGCCATAAACGATAGCAAATTGCTGCTTTGATTCAGTATTTGCGCCTTGTGGCTAAAGATTTTACCACAAAGGCACGAAGGACATAAAGAATTCACAAAGACGGAAATGAACAGTTGTTTCCGTCATGACGCGCAGTATTTTGCGTTCAATTCGTCCACGAATTTTTTGCACATTTCCGTGGCGTTCCAAGCGTCAGGCCAAAAACACAAGTCGATTTCCCACCAATCTCCTTTGTAATTCGCCTTGTTCAAGAGCGCAGGAATGATTTCGTCGAAGTTCAACACCCCCTGTCCGAACGGCGCATGGGTACTGGTCTCTTCGCCGTGTAACGTGTTGTCCGAGTCAATCAGATGCACGATGCCGATCATGTCTTTGACCATTCCGATGAATTCCAAAATCCCCCCTTTGAGGATTTCCTTCTCTCCCAAGTGCCGGGAACCATTGACCGCACACATTTGTGCATGGCAAGTATCGAACATCAACGAAAAGTTTTTTTCGCCGACGCTTTTATAGACTTCGACCACTTCGCTCGGCTTGTTGAGCATAAACCCCGGCTCGAATTCCCAAACGACATCAATTCCCTCCTTTGCGGATGCTTGCGCCACGCTTTTCAGAAAACTGATGATGCCCTCTTTGCATGCCTCGAAGGTCATTCCTTGCGGCACAATCGGCGGAATGATCGAATCGAACCGGATCGTTCGGAATCCGCAATCGACCATCATCTGTTTGGTCTTCTCGAAGTATTTCATGAACTCCGGCAGATTTTCCAGCGGACTCACCTGATAGATGTTCGCCGTGTAACAGGCGACTTCGAGACCGCAGTCCTTGATTTTCTTCGCCAACTTTTGCCGGTCGGCAATCGTGGGATAGTCCTCGTAATAGGCGTGCGGTCGGAAACCACCGACGCTGATGCCGTCGAATCCGAGTCGGGCGACTTTTTCCAGCACTTCGTCCAGCGGCACAGGATTGTCCTGATACGGACCGAAACAATACGCCCAACTTCCAATGGACACCTTCTTTTTCATAATGATTGCTCCTTTCTGTGATTTGTATCGCAAGCCGTCAATGAATCGACATTTCTGAAATCGCAAGGGAAAAGTCGATTCCCTCTTGGGGAACCTTATTTTTACCTTATTTTTCAAACAAAACAACCTTCTACTGCGAATGGTTGGCAAATTGCCTACTTGACTGAAAATTTCGTACTATCCTCCCACGAACATTTTATACAGTACTGCTGAAAGAACAGCACAAACCGGAATCGTCAGGAACCAAGCAAGGACGATGTTACCGACGAGTCCCCATTTGACCGCAGAAAACCGAATCGTACTGCCGACTCCCATAATCGCCGTCGAAATGATGTGTGTCGTACTGACGGGAATACCAAAGAACGAACACGTCAAAATCGTACTCGCCGCCGTGGTTTCCGCCGCAAAACCGTGAATCGGCTTCAATTTAATCATTTTGTGTCCAAGTGTGCGGATAATTTTCCAACCCCCCGCTGCCGTCCCTAAACCCATTGTTATGGCACAGATAAAAATCACCCAAATAGGCACGGAAAATTTATACGCCGTGAGCGTAATCTTGCATTCTTCGTCTGCTTTCAGGAACGGACTCGTGAACGTGATTGTCGAACCATCAGCATCAACGACCACGCTGGAGTCTTTTGCAAACTCAAAAGCACCACTTTTGTAAGCAAACTCGATCTTAACGGGTTCATCGTCGCCAGTTGTTGCAGAAAGCACATACGCCGTATCCTTTTCAAATTTTTTAATCGCACCGCCGGCATTGACAAAGTCGTTTAAGTTAACCGTTACGGAGTCAGCAACCGGCACCGCGTTGATACCAAAATCATTGGGATCCGGTCGGCTATGAGCAATCCAGAATGTCATTAAACTTAACGTGATGATTCCCATTGTTTTTTGTGCGTCATTCGAGCCGTGGCTGAATGCCATGACACCGGCGGAAAACAACTGCAAAACCTTGAATTTCTTGTTAATTCTTTCCGGCGACGCTTTTGCAAACATCCAGAGCAGTGTAAGCATTACAGCAAAACCAATGAGAAATCCGACCAGCGGAGAGGCAAACATCGGAATAATGACTTTTGAAATTAATCCGTTGACGTGGACGACACCGAGACCGTTGTGGACAACGGCGGCACCCAAAAGACCGCCGATGAGTGCGTGGGAAGAACTCGAAGGAATGCCGAACAACCATGTGATGAGATTCCAAATAATTGCACCGAGCAATGCACAAATGATGACTTCCTGCGACACTGCCATTTTGTCCACGATGCCGGAACCGATTGTTTTGGCGACGTGGGTGCCGAAAAATGCGCCGAAAACATTGAGAACGGCGGCGTAGAGTATGGCTTTTCGAGGTGTCAAGACTTTGGTGGAAACGACGGTGGCAATCGCATTCGCCGCATCGTGAAAGCCGTTGATGTATTCAAAGAAAAGTGCTACGGCGATAACGAGAATTAACAGTATGATGGCGGTTGTCATAATTTCTATTTTATTTTTCTGACAAAACAACTTAGTCGCAACGATGTTCAAAAATGCCAGTCCTTACTTTTACGGTACTCTCGCTCTTTCTGTGAGCCCTTGTGTCTTTTGTGATGTCGGGAAATCATGCGTGGCACGAAGACCATTCGATAAGGAGGGAAGCCTTTCGTGGGTTCTTCCGTCGGTCTGCTCTGACAGCAATAGAAACGGGGCATCTTCCTACGTGGCATCGGTTTCCCGATTGTTTTTTTCGTTCTGTGCCGCCACATAAATCATGCGCAGTTCATGCAGGATATTCTCAAAAGTTTTTTCCTCTTCCGGCGTTTGGTTTCCCGACGTTTTTTCGGACAACATCGCAATCGTGTCAATGAAATGTTTACCTTGATGGAGCAGGATTCGCGTTTGACCGTCGATGGGATTAGGAAAGATCCCTAACGACATCATCGCCTGTGCGGCAAGACCTGTTACCAACGTTAAAAGCGTCGGTTCAGGAAGGGGTATGTCTTGGGGTTCCGATTGTTGATTCGTCATTGATTGTACCTCTAAAATGAGTGCGGCGCAAAATAAAACCGACAACTCCGTTGCTGGCTCTCGCTCTTAATAACTTTTTTCACCGCACATCCCACCACCAAACGCCTTCGGGAAGGTCCAACGCCATCTGTTTCTGCCAAGCCGCAATTTTGCCGTTTTTGTCCAATTTGGCATGTTCCGCATCCAATGCCCGTTCCGCTTCAATGACAATACCGCCGCCGACCGGAGCAATTAACTGTTGTCTCTGCCCTCTGCCAAAAAGTCGTGCCTCCACAACCGGTTCGACCTCTTTTGGTGTCGTGTACGTCTCCAACTTGTATTTTTCCTCACTACCGAAAAATGCCATCGACCAGTCGGACTTGCCGTAAAAATCTTCTCGTTGAATATGTGCCGCACAAATCAACATGTCTATCCAGTTTTTGAGTTGTGCGAACACTAACGTTTGCCTTGCAATTTGCGGATAGTTTTGCGTAAAACTGCGGGTAAACGCGGCACTGCCGCGGTCTAACCCGCCGGGCACTGCCACAGCATTTCCCTGTGCATCGAGGAGTTCATTCTCGCCGACCAACTTGACTCCCTTACCGACCAGTTGCATGCCGGTTCGGTCTTCCGTTACGAGAACGGAATCGTAGTCGGGGACAAAATACCAACGGAATGCGGTATTGGGAAGATTCGGTTCCGTATTGTTGATAAACGATTGAAATCCTCGTACCGGAGCGGGATCGGCTCCGAGAGCCATTCGCTTCATTCGGTAGTCGGCGGCGACCATCATTTGAGCGGCGTGTGTCGTCGCAGGAACACCGTCCACTCGAACCGTTTGATTACCGATACTCTCACGAATCCCTCGGATAAATTCCTGATTTGTTCCGCCGGGAGTACTGTTGAACTGTTGCACGAATCGCAACATCCGCATATTACCCTCTAGGGTCGGGTCAATGGAGCAACCGACGATTTTCCCGCCGTTTCCTCCGGGAACATAAGCCCGAAGAGCAGTGACCAAATGCCGCAGTTCAAGAACCGGTTGCAACGTTCTTATGCCAACCATCGTCCGGTCGTTGCCCGGTATCCAGCCTTCGGCAGGACCCGCTATCACGATGTCTTTAGAATCAGAAAAATAAAAGACGTACGTGATTTGCTGTAAACCGGCAAGGAACATCATTTCCTCGGTTATTTTTCCGTCCGCTTCGGCAATGTTTTTTTCAAGCCTATTCAGACTGATACAACGCATCGGACTGTATGCAAACACGTCAGCGGGAAGCCGATTTCGGGCGGCTGTTCCGGCAACGAGCCGTTGTTGCAGAGTTAATTCACTGGATACCCGCAATACCAATCCGTTGGGATCAACGTGTATCCCCCCTCCCGGTCGATTGGTATCAACTTCGGTGATGGCTGAAATATTAGGGTCTTGTGCAGTAACATCCTGCGCATACAGGGAAGCGGCTCCGACAAGCGGAAAAAGTACCGCACAGAGAAACAACCGATATAAAACGAGGAACAGTTGCCTACTTTTCATCGGAACTCCTTTCAAAATGAGTGTTTAGGATACGGACAGGGTTAGGGGAATGAACGGCATTAACAACCGTGTTTTTCAAGTTTTTCCCGAAGCGTGTCCGGTTGGAACGGTTTGACAAGGTAATCGGTAACGCCTGCCTGAATCGCTTCGAGGATTCGGGATTTTTCGGCTTCGGTTGTTACCATAATAACAGGAACTTGGGTGTCTTGGGCGCGGATTGCTTTAAGCAATTCCAATCCGGTCATACCGGGCATATTCCAGTCGGTCAGGACTAGATCGAACTTACCGGGAGCAAAAAGTGCGATTGCTTCCGCACCATCGGCGGCTTCGGTAACATCTTTTACGCCAACGGCTTGCAGTGAACGCAAAATGATTTTGCGCATGGTGCTGGAATCATCGGCAACGAGAACTCGTGTCATGATAAAAAAATCTCCAAAAAAAGGCTGTAAATAAACGCTGTCGAGTTTTTCGGGCGACAACCTCCCGACGTATGTTACCAAGCGAAGTCTAAAAGTCAAGAGGTCAACTCAACACATGTTCGAGTTCCCGGCGGACCTGACTTTCGATGGTTCCCTTCATTATTGTTGCCGCAATGGGCAGAACGACTGCAATACGCACAGAAGACTCTTGCGATTCGACCGATCCTGTCAGGGAGAACCCCAAAATCTTGAAAGCAAAGTCAAGCGAGTGCGGTGTCGTCCACGTTTCCTTAAGGTCGGAAACAGTGTAGGTGTTCTGTTCTTTGATTTCCGTCTGCTTTTTCTTCAACCGTTCGGTGGCTTCCGCTTGGGTGAGTTGATGGGCGACGGTAACATTCAATGTCGGCATTAAACGAAAGGGATGGGGAGGAGGCAATCTCCAACTCTTGCGTATTCTACCAAATAAAAAGTATTATTTCAAGGGGACTTCTCCCGCCGAGTTAAAATTTAGGCAGGGCAAACGATGGCGCATTCATCAACTCGATTCTCTGTTACGCGGAAACTTCTTGAGATTTTCGATTGCAATGAGCGCACCAACAGGATATAATTGTGCCCATGCGTACATTTCTTGTTCTCCTGTGCCTGTTCATTTCGTCCACGATTCTTGCGAACGAAGCCATCGACCGTGCCTTCAACGCCACCGTTGCGATTTTCTCTGCCGATCCCGACGGACAAGCAGGCGGTGGAAGCGGTGTGGTGATTTCCCCCGATGGTTATGCCGTTACCAACTTTCACGTCGTGCAACCCTGCGGTCCCGCCATGAAATGCGCAATGGCAGACGGCAAACTCTACGATGCCGTCGTCGTGGGACTCGATCCCGTCGGCGATATTGCCCTCATCAAATTACTCGGTCGTACCGACTTTTTCTATGCTCCTTTTGCCGACAGCAATGCTGTTGCTGTCGGTGATACCGCCATCGTGATGGGTAATCCCTTTCTGTTAGCGACCGATTTCAAACCGTGTGTTTCTCAGGGAATCATTTCCGGTGTTCACCGTTATCAATTTCCGTCCGGCACATTCTTGGAATATACCGACTGTCTCCAAACGGATGCCGCCGTCAATCCGGGCAACAGCGGCGGTCCCTTGTTCAATGCGAACGGCGAAATCATTGGCATCATCGGTCGCTGCTCCTTTGAAAAGCGGGGACGTGTCAACGTCGGCATCGGTTATGCCGTGTCCAGCAACCAGGTGCAATACTTTCTCGGCGATTTGAAAAGCGGACGCATCGTTGACCATGCCACACTCAATGCCGTTGTGTCCACCGACAGGGAAGGGCGCGTGATGTTCGACGATGTACTCGCCACTTCCGACGCTTTTCGCAGCGGACTGCGTTATAACGATGAACTCCTGCGATTCGTCGGGCAAGCCATCGACTCGGCAAACACGTTCAAAAATCTGATTGGCATTTATCCGAAACATTGGCGGTTGCCTGTAACGGTGCGGGGAAAATCGGACGGAACTCGGTACGATCTCTTCATTCGGCTCGGCGGTTTGCACGGCGAAAACGAGTTGATCGAAATGACCGAAAAAATGATTGCCCCGCCGATTGAACCGGAAAGAGAAGGAGAGGAAGGCGAAAGAAGAGGGGGAAGAAGGGAAAACGAGCGAGAAGCGGCACCACAGCAGAGAAAAGAGCCGTACATTTCCGAAGCGGTGAAACCGTTTTACGAGGAGCGGCGAGGGTATGCCAATTTTCATTTCAACAAGATCGAACTGGATAGGGTACTCAAAAACTTGCGTGGTGCGAGTCCTTTCGATGCAAACACTTGGACGCTTTCCGGGAAATTGAAAGATCGGGCGGATACTTTTACATTCCAAATCGAGGACAAGGGAGTCCGGTACACATTGCCGGTGAGCAACGGTTTTTGGAATGCCGACTTAATGCTCGAACCGCAAGAGATTGGACGCATTGATCCAATTTCGCATTATCAATCTCCGCGCGGCAGCGGCGGACTCTTTACGGCACTCTATTTGATGCGGCGATTGACGGTCAGCGAAACGATTGTCGATGCGGACATCGTCTATACCGGCACCGCACCGCTTGGCGGCGATCTTACGAAACTGTACGACGTGTTGACCGTTAATTGGCGGGGCAACGATGTTCGGTTTTACGTCGACTCTGACAGCGGAGCGATGCCGCTGATTGAAATGTTTGGCAGCGGTCTCGATTTTCCCTGCGAGGTGCACTTCAAGGAGAAGACGATGGAGGTGCGTTATGGTCGTCTGCTTTTCGGCGCATTTGAAACAGAAATTTCCTTCAGAGAGCCGCCGACTGTGTCGGCGGAACCGGCGACACAATCCCCGGCTCTTGCGCCGGTCATCGACGAAGCATTAAAAAAATCGGTCAAGATTTACGGAGCGGAAGCCGGAGGAATTCACGGTTATCAATCGGGTATTCTCGTTTCGCCGGTGGGACACATCTTGACGGCACTGACTTCGGCACTGCAGGCGGATCCGATTGTCTGCGTCTTGGATAACGGTCGAAAATACGATGCCAAACTCGTTGCGGCAGACCCGATTATGGAAATCGCCTTGCTAAAAATTCCCGGTTCGGAGTTGCCGTATTTTGATATTGTCTCTCCACAGGAGAGGAACCACCCCGCCCTATCGGGCACCCCTCCACAGGAGGGGAATGCGCAAAATGACGGGGTGGCTACTCTCGGTACGCAAATCTATGCCGTGTCGAATCCTTTTAACATTGCCCAAAAGAACGAACGGGTTACGGTGCAAAAGGGATACGTGGCGGCACTCACGAAACTGTCCGCTCGGCGGGGAGTTTTTGAAACGCCGTACAAAGGCGACATCATCGTGGTGGACATCACGACGAACAATCCGGGTTCGTGCGGCGGAGCATTGATTTCGGCGGAGTCGGGAGAACTTTTGGGTATGCTCGGCAAGGAACTGCGGAACAACGAAAATCACAGTTGGCTTAACTTTGCGATTCCGACATATACTTGGAGCGATTGGGTGCAATCAGCAATGAAGGATGGCGGAACAATTTCGCTCTTTACCGAAAAGTCGGTTCGGGAGCAGGAGATGATCCCGGAAGATACGATCAAGATATTTCAGAACTGGGGAATTTTGTTTGTTACATCGGTGAGTCGCCGAACTCCGCCGTTCATTGATTCGGTGCAGCCTGACAGCGAAGCGGCAAAGTTGGGACTCCAACCGGACGACTTGATCGTGATGGTGAATGGTCAGTTAACCCCTTCGCTTTCGGCGGTGGAGTATTTCATTCATCAAGTTCCGGCGGAGCAACCGGTGGTGCTAACGATTGAGCGGGATGGCACGCTGCGGGATGTGACGTTGCAACGCTAGGCGATTTAGCCGGTTAATCCAAGAACAGTCCCTCTTTGAGCCGTTGCGGGACGTATTCCTCCGTGACGAAACTGAAGTCCTTGTTTGCTAGGGATTCCACTTCCAATTTGAAACCGTTTTCAATCATCATGGCAATTTCCTTTTGCCACGCCTTTTTCTTGGCAAACCACGGATACTCGGCAATCTGCTTCGCCCGTTTTCTGTCCTGCTCGGTCAACGCAATTCTTACATCATTCGATAAATTACATCGAGCAAAATCGTTGCTTCGCATACCGATGAACTTTGCATCGGGTACTGCCATCCGCTGCGATTCAAATGCCAAATTGATCGACCCCTGCTTGATAACGCTGTAAATGTAATATCCCCAGGGGTCGTTATCGAGCAGGCAATAGACCGGCAATTTCAGTTCATTATGCAATCGGTACAGCAATCGCCGAACGCCGCGCGGCGGTTGTCCCCCGCCGTGCATCAAAATACATTGGTGTTTTTGCCAAAATTTGTCCTCGTTGAACCGTTGCCAAACCGTTCCCTTTTCGACGTGCAGAACAAACTTTGCGGTACATTTTTTGAATTGCATCACGCTCGATTCGACAATCGACGGAATACCATATCCGCCTCTGCCCATTCGGGTACAGTCGATTTCGTTTCCGTCGTCAACAATCGTGATATTTCCGACGATATTTCCTTTGGGTTCGGCAGCAAGATGGAGTTCCTCACGCAAAGAATTGAGCAACACTTCCACGTCTTCGATGACGTTATCACATTCCCCCTGTTCATCGAATGTTTTTTCTTTTGTACCTTCAATCGTGTGCAGCAGCCGATAAAAGAGTGCCCGAATGCTTGCCGTTTTGCCCTGTTCGATGAGTTGTTTCGTACCGCTGGCAACGAGCATGGTTTGCATAAAACTCCGTGCCTGCGAGAGGTTGAAAAGTTGCCGCTGCGAGGTACGTTTGCCCATTTCGATGAATTTTTTCCGCTCGTTGAAATTGACGTTAGAAAGGGCACGCACCGGTATATCGACGACAGGGTCCCGTTTGCGCAATGCCTGCGTCGCAACGCCGTCTGCCATTTTCAAAATGCTGTCGAGTGTTTTCTTGTCCTGCGGACTTATCTTAACTTCACTGTTTTTTGCCATGCGGTTAACTATACCCGATTTTTTGAGATTGGGTATAAAGGAGACCGGTGTGAATTGGACGCACCAGAGTAGCATATCCGCTTGCGCAATTTCCTGCACTTGCAACGTGCGGTCTGATGTGTTATGATGACTGATGCCCCTTTGGAAGAGTGCTGTGCTGACAGGAGTTCCGTGTGCATTTTAGAGACAACGCATCACAATACAACGTTCTCATCGTTGATGACGATCCGGTGATTCTCAATCTGTTGACTCATCTCTTGGAACAGGGGAATTGTACAGTTCGCTCTGCAAGCGATGGAAATCAAGCGCTGCACATGGTGCTACAAGATTGTCCCGATATTCTCATTGCCGACTGGTTTATGCCGGGGCTCGACGGACTCGAACTTTGCCGGCGCATCCGGCAACTCCATGTACGGAAAGTGCTTCCTCATTACTCGTACATTTTGATACTGACCGTACAATCCAGCAAAAATTCGGTTATCGAAGCCCTTGAAGCCGGAGCCGATGACTTTATCTTAAAAGATGTTACCAGTCTGTCCGATTTTCGAGTCGAAATCCAAGCCCGACTCAACGCCGCCCAGCGAATCCGAAGACTTGAAATTGATCTCGAATTTGCTGCCCGATATGATTCCTTGACGAAACTTTTCAACCGCGTCGCTTTTTTTGATGTTGCCAGAATTCTTTGGGAACGATCCATCCGAAGTAAATCTCCATTGGCGGTAGTGATGATGGACTGCGACTTGTTCAAACGAGTCAATGATATTCACGGACATTTGGCTGGAGACACGGTGCTCCAAGAACTCGCCGCAACTTTACTCAGTTTTTCCAGAGCCTCCGATATTATCTGCCGTTATGGCGGAGAAGAGTTCTGTGTTATTCTGCCTGGCTGTAACGAAGAGACCGCCTGGGACTGGGCAGACCGCATTCGGCAACAGTGTGCGTCCATCCCCATTAAACATGCCGATCTTAGCATTACCGTTACGGTTAGTTTCGGCGTAGCAGAGCGGACAGAGTATACAGAGTTGCTCGACCACCTCATTGATCGAGCGGATCAATCATTGCTTGCCGCCAAAGAATGGGGACGTAATCGGTGTGTTTCTTATTCCGAATACTCGGCAACGTCCGTGGATAATGAGGATCACTACGTACAGCACTTACTCGACGACGCGACGGCTGAAGATGTAATGGTCTCCTTCCCCCTGTCTATTCAGCCGTACGATTCGGCTGCCGTGGTTGCCGAACATTTTCTCAAAACCCGATTCGATCTATTGCCGGTTACAGATCGAGAGGGAAAACTTATCGGAGTCATTGCGGAAACCGACTTGATCGCGATGGTCGGACTCGTTGAACAATGGGTTGCACCAATCAAAAATCTGATAAATCCCAATGTGGTCAGTTATCCTATGAACACGCCGGTTCGAAAAATTATCGAATTCCTCAATCGAACGTCGGTCCGTCGCGTGATGATCGTTCGAGACGGAATTTTGGTCGGATACATTAGCCGTACACCGCTTCTACGTTGGCTACGAAATCAATGGGCAATGGTCAGCGGTAAATACAGTGATATTATCCCCAATATGTCGTCGCGTGAAATGTTGGCAAATAGTCTCCATGCTGCAATAAAAGCATTAAAAAAGGAGTTAACCCATTTTGATCATACTATTGTCGAGAATGGAGATATAGAAAAAATTGTGATGCAAGACACGGGACAGATGGTATCAATGGTAGCGCAATGCCAGGATGTCATCGACCAGATTCTTCACTATGGTTCGATTCCGACATTGGCTCATTCCCTCCTTCCGCCTTCGGACACTCCACAATAAGGGCATTACTCCCTTTTGAGTCTTGCATTTTCCCCGCAAAAAGGTTGCCCTTGTTCATGCCGTCGCCTCACTCTGCTCCTCTTGGAAAGCGGTTTCTCTCGTTGCGGTCTTGCCGGTATTGTTCGGGAATCGCATCGCCCGGCTTCCACGAACCCGGTCCCGGCTGCCAAACGCTGTTGCCCCCGCTTTCCGTGTTATCTTTGCTGTTTTCACCCACTTCGTTAGCCTTATTTGCATCGGTACCTAACACATGTCTCGCAAGTATCTTGGCGTGTTCCGGTGGATTATCACACAATTCCCGAATACGTTCCCACTGTTTGTCCGTCAAGATATTGCGTTCGTCTATCTCCTTCAACACCAAAGTTGTGAACTCTCGCTCATGGGATAACATGGCGGCAAAATGCTTGTTGAATTCAACGTCATCTGCAAGTTTTTTATTGACTGCCTGCGTCTTTTCCCGTAGAGTCTCCCCCTCTTGCTCTTGGATGAGGCTATGTAATCTGTTATCAAATGCCATCTGGCTATCTATGTAATTATCAAGAAAAATCTCGAATTTTGGCTCAATCTCTTTTTCAAAGATTCTCATTTTCTCTCTTTGAGCATCTGTTAGATTGAGCCCTTCAAACCTGCTTGGCGAGATGACTGGCATCATGACCTGTCCCATGTTCGCCAACAGTGCTTCGTTTATTTTTTGGTGCTGTTCATGTGTTAGTGCGTCGCCAATCACATCGGAGAAGGCAATCTCACCCTCCCACTTTGATCTTTCTTGAATGTCTTGAAACTGTTTCTTATCTTCGGCACTAAAAGCCTCCTCGCGTGGCAAAGGACCAAATGGAGGTGGTTTAACACCCGCTCGCTCATAAATTGCTTCTATCTCTTCCTGTTGTTTTCGGAGCAATTCTATCGAGGTTATGTGCATTTTATCTCTAATTTGTTGATACTGTTCATCGGACATGCCGATGGCATGACGGAATTCCGAAAAAGACAGAACAGAAGGAACAATCGCGTTTGAAGTACGGCTGTCCCAGTGTCTTAGTCTACCGAATCGTATCAGATCTCTAGATCGCTGTAGTGCTTGTTGTTCCCGTTCATCGAGTGGGCGTGACTGACTATATCCCATTACCGGAAGGAAAAATAGACACGATAAAGCAAGGAGGAAATATTTTGGTTTCATGGGTTGAAAATGGGTTAGGATTAAGTGAAAGATAAGGTCATTTTTTGTCATTCCCGCGAAAGCGGGAATGACGAGGGGTTTGGGAATGACGGGGGGTTGTGTCCACTGCGCACTTCGCGAAACCTTTGCGCCTTTGCGGTTAAGTTTTTACCGCAGAGGGTGCAAAGAAATGCGCAAAGTACGCAGAGAAAATGTTAATCTATGACGTGGTGCAAGACCGGCTTTTCGGGAGACGTTCCCGAAACCGTCGCCAAGCATTGTATATCAAAAAAAAATAGCAAGAGGCGGGGAGTCGCTTTTCAGAAAGATTTACAAAAAACCGGGGTGATAAAATCTGTTTTACGATAGAATGGGAATTGACCTTCCGCCTACGGACTGATCGTTCGCGCCTCCCGCATGACCTCTTCCCCTTCGACGAGAACAATGCAAGAAATGTTGTAACCCTGCTGCCCTATCGTCGGATATTGCAGTTCAGCATGCGCCGTCTCGCCCGCTTTCAACGAAGAAATAACGAATCCCGCCTGATGGGCATTCGGATGAAAACCGAGTGCCATATTTTTCGGTTCATCCGCCGGTGTAGGAGGTCTGCCATCCACCGTCAATGGTGTCGATATGCCAATGATTGAATTTAGAACAACGTCTGTCGGGAAAGGAATGAACGCAACGATATTTCTGATTTCGGTCGCTCCCGTATTGGTAATACGCACAAGGAACCGGAAGGGTTGTCCCAATCGCACCGGAACATACGGGTTCGGTAGCATTTCAACCGACAACGACGGTTTCGGCGGCGTAGTTGGAGTCGGCGCAAAAATCTGCGCTCCCGGTTGCGGAGTCGGCTCAACCGCTGGATTCGGCGGCGGTGTCGGTGGAATACCCGGAAATACCGATGCACCCTGATCCGAGGGACTCGGCACGGGAACAGGAACGGCAGGACTCGGAGCAGGAACCGGAGTCGTTACCATTCCACTCGAACTGCGGAACTCCGGTCGCAGCCACAGCGAACCTGCTGTGCCTTGCCGGACAGTTACGTTGACTTTCGTCGTACTGTTCGGCGGCAAATTGACATTCCACAACACCGTTGAACCCTGTACCATTCCCAGCGGTTCACTACGGATGTACTCTGCCAACGGCGGGATCGGCAACGCAATGACACCCGGCACCGACATCGAAGACCGATTCTCGGCGGTGATTTCGTAGGGCAAATCCTGACCTCGCCCGGCTTCTTTCAGTCCGGTGATATTTAGCAAGATGTTCGGAGTGCCCGACCACGTTTGCCGTACCGTTTCACTCCCGACTGTAACGCGTCGGTCGCCGTCCACGCCTGCCGGTCGAATGATTTGAATCCGAATCGTGTTGACTCCCGAACTATGTGCATGGGGAGTCAAAATGGTCGTTGCCTGTCCTGAAAAGTCGGTTTCGATTTCTTCGATTTGCGCACCGGAACCCCCCAAGCCAGCGGCGGGTCCATTGAGGATTTCATACCGTACAATCCAACCGTTTCGCGGCTGCCCGTTCGTTGCCCGAAGGACGGTCGTTGTCAGCACCCGGCTTTCGCCGACCGGGGCGATGGGCAACCGCGGCACTACCCATTGGGCATCGACCCAATGGATGATTCCGACATCGGTGCGTTTCGACCAATCTGCCATATTCGGTGCAAAGGCGGTGACGTGCGTGGTGCCTTCTTTCATCGAATTGACGGAAACCCAAGTTTGTCCCCGAAGCAAATGCACATCATCTGTGGTGTCGGGCGTTCCCCGATCAAGCGTTTGATAGACCGAACTCGTTTTCGTGATGGCATATCGATCCGTCACTTTTTTCGCATGCACGCAGTCGAGCAAGAGCAGATCGTAGCACGAACCGGCATCGAGTTGTTCAATCGTTCCTACGCCTTCGAGCGTCCATTCAACTTTTTCGTTGGTAACGAGTCGGTCTTTGTCGCCGAGCCGACTGGCGATGAGAACAACTTCGCTACCGAGCGGAGCGATTTGTTCACGCGGAGTCATAATCATGGCGGGACCCGAAATGGGAACGGTCGGCAATGCGTATCCGCCGGTGTCTGCAAAGACGTGCCGGGGACCTGCATCGGGCGAGAGAATCATGGCGGTTGTTACGGCGTTTCCTCCCGGCGGGACTGCCGTTGCGGTCGAACCGTATTGCGGTACGGCGGGATTTGTTCGGGCTGCGCCGAAGTCGCCCGGTAGTGCAGAAGGGGGCGGCGAGTAAATGCTCGCACCGGGCTGTTGCGATGAGTCGGCAATCGGCGTACTGCTGATGATCGGCGGAGAGGTATCGGTGTTGCGATTGAAAAGGGGGCAATCGACGAGTGGTCGGGACTCAAAGAGTCGTTGTCCGCTTGGATCGAATCCGCTGCGGGGGAGCGAATTGCAACCGGCAAGAGCGCACAAACAGCTGACTCCCGCAAGAAGCGAAAGAAAAATCGGCATCCGATTGTGCCACGCAAAGTTAATCACTGACGATACTTTCCTATTGTCCCTCTCCTTTTGGAAAAGTTTTTTCCTCGTCCCCTCTCCCTCTGGGAGAGGGCTAGGGTGAGGGCAATCACATGAATAGAATCTGTACGTCGAAGGATAGATTACAATAGGTAAAAAGGCAAGAAAAAACGGGTTACGTAAAATTTTCCGCAGAAATTTTTCGGGTATAACCGTTATAATTGGAAAAATTTTCGTTATTTGAGCGGAGCAGAAAAATTTTTCAACCGATGGGATTTGAAAGTTCTGCCTTTTCGGTTTGATACGATTGCGGCTCCGCTCTCTTTCGGATATAATACCGCCGTTCAATCAATTCCTCCAACAAGAAAGTTTTCTATGAAACGTCGTGATTTTCTCACCGCTGGCACCGCCGGTCTCGCCGCAATCGCCGCAACAACTCCCCTTGAAGCCCAAGTGCTGCTTCAAAGACGCACCGCATCAAGAGCACCCGTGTTCACCGAAGTCCGAAAGTACACCGTCAAGGATGCAGACAAACGAACAAAACTCGTCGAAATCCTCGACAACGCATTGATACCGGCACTGAATCGGCAAGGTGTCAAGCCGGTCGGTGTCCTCATTCCCTTCGCCGAAGGAGGCGAAGCGAAGTACGCCAACAACATCTTTGTGGTCGCACAGCACAACACGATGGATTCCTTCGTCAGTGCGAACACCAAACTCCTTGCCGATAGCCGATACATGAAAGATGCCGCCCCGATTTTTGAAACGAATTCCAAAGACCCTGTCTATACGGACTGCGAGACGTGGTTGCTCAAAAACTTTCCGTCGGTTCCGCAGATCGAAGTGCCAGACCTCGGTCCTGATAGGGTATTCCAGGCGCGCCACTACCGCAGTTTTAACATCGAACGTAATGCGGCGAAGGTCAAAATGTTCGACAAGGGAGGCGAAGTTGCCTTGTTCCGGGAAGTCAACATGCATCCCATCTTTTTCGGCGATGTCGTTGCCGGTACGAAAATGCCTGCCCTGTTGTATATGATCGGCTTTGCTTCGCCGGAAAAACGTGATGCAGCGTGGAGAGAATTCGGTTCCCATCCGAAGTGGCAAGCGATGCGAAGTTTGCCGGAGTATGCGGATACGGCAACCGAAATCGACAACGTCATGCTGAAACCTTCACCGAAGTCGCAAATATAAACATTGACCGGTACACCGGTAAGAGATGTGTTGCCGACCAATGGTCGGCAAACACATGTCGAACAAAATGCTGTTCCGTGTTGCCGTCGAGCGGGCACTGCTCGACGAACCCCAACAATGGTTTGCCTATCTTGACGCAAGAAATAAAAAGTTCATTAGACCTGTTCGGCAACGTCAATTTGGGGAAATTGGTAAAATTGGTATTGTGCGATTCGCCGAGTTTATGGTATAACACCGCTCCTCATTCCCCCAACACGGACGTTATCATGAGCGAACGCTGGCACCGCGCTTTTACCAAAAACGACGCTGATTTCAAAGAACTTTTCGGCGTGAAGAAAGAAATCTTT